>Ga0180009_10002514_pt1 | contig 21574 bp, 17 predicted proteins | sample OS_PC_MetaG_FD_123537 | JGI IMG/M metagenome (GOLD analysis project Ga0180009, IMG submission 123537) | Groundwater microbial communities from the Aspo Hard Rock Laboratory (HRL) deep subsurface site, Sweden - OS_PC_MetaG | ecosystem: Environmental > Aquatic > Deep subsurface > Groundwater...
AATTTCTTTCATTCGTGAATTCGTGGCAACTTTAAACCTTAATGCCGCAAATTAAGCAGTTTAAAAATGCCACGAATGCACGAATAAATATCTATGAACGAATAGTTTACTTCACCAATAATTGTAAAATCAAATTTTTTTCATTCGTGCATTCGTGGCAACTTTAAACCTTAATGCCGCAAATAAAACAGTTTAAAAATGCCACGAATGCACGAATAAACATCTAAGTACGAATAGTTCACCTCACCAATAAGTTTTAAATCAAAATTTCTTTCATTCGTGTATTCGTGGCAACTTTGTTAATACGCTTGCGAATTTGAAAAAGAAATACAACATTGGCTTGTTGAAAATCAAATTATTGCTGTAAATTTAATGATTACTCCTGTGCTTATATTAATGTATTAGGTATAGAAATTTGTTAAACACAAAAATGTTGTATGGAAAACCGCACGATCCTGACCATAGAAAACAACATAATGATGATTCCGGTAGTACTGGCAACACTAAGAAATATTGCTGAAATCGTAAGAATTGATAAAAATGAGATAACCCAAATGGAAGTGGCTACAGAGGAAGCGGTTTCAAATGTTATCCAGCATGGTTTCCAGGAAGGTGAAAAGGCATATTTTCAAATTGTATTCGATACCGACACCCTTGGAATAAAGATTACGATTAAGAGTAAAGGTATGCCATTTGATCCAACCCGCATTCATGAATACACCAGGAACACTCTCGAGAAGGATTTACTGAGCAGGGGTTTGGGAACCTACCTAATGAAACAGTGTATGGATGAGGTATCTTATCATAACCTTGGGCAGGAGGGTTTTGAAACGAGGCTTTACAAATATCTCGACAACCGTGCCATACAGGATCAGATGAGCGAAGAGGAGCGGAGGGAAATGCAACAGGAACAAGAGAAAGAAGCCTTGCCACCAGGAAGCATTCAATATACCGTCAGACGTATGAAGCCGGATGAGGCTATCGGTGTTTCCCGTTGTGCTTACAGCGCATATGGTTATGACTATTATCACGATGATGTTTATTATCCCGACCGCGTCAGGGAGTTAAATTCGCAGGAAAAGATGTTATCCTATGTCGCCGTATCGGATGAAGGTGAAATCATCGCACATTGTGCGCTTGAACGTCCGCAGCTGGAAAACATCCCCGAGCTTGGAATGGCTTTCACGCAACCCAGGTACCGAGGACAGGGTTGTCTGAATAGTTTTAATATAATCATTATGGAAGATTCTGTTAAATGGGGATTTCATGGTTTGTACGTCCAATGTGTTACAGCGCACCCGTTTTCACAGAAGGCCATCCTGAAATATAATTTCAGAAACACCGCCATCCTGCTATCCACTTTAATGGAAAGGACATATAAGGGAATTGAATTGAAGAAGATACAGCGTGAGAGTTTTGCCATTATGTATTATTATCTGATAAAACCAGAGCGTCATATTATTTACACTCCGGAACAACACCGGGAGATACTCAGAAAAATTTATGATCATCTGGAAGTAAAACCGGAATTTGTTCTTCCTGTCAAAGGCCTTCAGCTTCCGGAAGAGCCAACGATAATTTCTACAACGGGGGATTCAAAAACACTGACTGCGATTATTAAAATTGAAAAATACGGGAAAGACGTTATGGAGGTCCTTTACCGCAATCTCCGCGGAGCCTGCATCCTGAAAAATGAAACCGTATACCTTTTTCTTAAACTGGATGATCCCATCACAGCGATCATGACAAAAGAATTTGAAACCATGGGGTTCTTTTTTGCCGGTATTCTGCCTGGAGAAAACGGATCGGATCAGTTGATCCTGCAATATTTAAATAATCATACGATAGATTATGATCTTTTACAGGTTGCTTCGGAAACGGGTAAAGAGATTCTGGAATACATCCGAAGTCAGGATCCTGGTTTAAGGCTATAAAAAAAGGTTGCCATTATCTGGCAACCTTTTCCTGTTATTCAATTTTCGTTTCTTACCGGACCTTCACAAATTTCTGTTGTACGGTTTCTCCTTTATTGTCGGAGAGCCTTAGCGTATAAATTCCTTCAGGATAAGTGGAAATATCATATTTCATGACCTGGTTGCCGGCAACTACTTTTTCGGTAGCTTCCATAACAACCTGACCAAGCTGGTTCATCATGATGATATTCATTTCCGTATCGGCCTGGAGATTCATGCTGACATTAATGGAACCGGAGGCAGGGTTCGGATAGATGCGGATGCTTCCTGCAAGAAGTTCTTCAAGACCGGTGCAATCGTCGATTGTCACTATATACGTTTCGGAAACGGTGGAGCAGCCATCGGCATTTTCCTCAGTAACCGTGATATATCCTGTTCCCGGGTCACCCCATTCAACGGTGATGGAATGGGTTCCGGTTCCGGCAATAATGTCGCCGCCTTCAACCACCCAGTCGTAGGTGCTACCGGAGTTATCCGGTGTGGAGTAATCGGCAACCTCATCATTGCAGACAAGAGTCAGTCCGGATACCTGAGGATCAGGAGTTTCAAAGACCTCAACGTTATATGCATTGGAAAGCTGGCCTATACCACAGTTATTTCCTCCTTCAACGGACAAGGAAGCTGTTCCTGACCATGAGGCATTCCAGGTTACCGTAACATTTTTGCCATTGGGGGCAAGAGTACCTGCTTCGGCAGGATTAATATACCAGTTATAGGTAGTGGCGTTATTAGCTCCTGTGGTGCTGTATGCTGATTCTTCATCGTTACAGGCTTGTTCAGGACCAGAAGGTGTAGCAGCTTGTCCGGGATTTTCCAGCATATGTATCCAGGCATTTCCGATCATTTCGTTGCTGCAAACATCTGTATAACCAACAATGGTATAAATACCCTCATCGGTTTGATAACCAAAATCCAAAGTATCACCTGTACCGGTCATAATAATACCGGTTGGATCATTATCTATGTAGATTTCGTAATCAATGCCAACTTCGGAGTCAAACAATTTCAGCTCAATACCAGGATCACCTTCACAATAGCCACCGCCCTGGGAAATCTGGTATGTATAAGGGGTATGGTTTAATGTGCCGACAAATCCTGAGGAAAACGTTCCGTCACCGCATTCATTTTCTGCGCGCACAGTAATGGTGTAATTGCCAAGCCATCCTGTATAAGCATTAAATGTTCCGGTTGTCCCGTTTCCTGTCATATTACCGGCGTTAGACGGAGTAACCATCCAGGTGTAGTTTGTGGCGTAGGGTACAGGATCCGTAGTATATTCAAACGACATACCTTCGCATGTTCCGGCCGGACCCACGGGAGTGTTGGCCTGAGCGGGGATAGATCTGACGGTCATGTAATTGGTTTGATCCAGTGTGTCAATGTAAGCTCCATCGCTAACAATTAACTGAACATCATATACACCGTGGGAGTTATATGTAACAACCGGATTTTCAAGTGTTGACGTAGAGGGATTACCTCCTTCGAAAGTCCAGTTCCAGCTAACGATATTCCCAAGGGAATTGTCGTAAAACTGCACGGTATTGGTTTCACAAACTGTTGAATCGCTGGAAGAAAAATAAGCCGTTGCATGGAAAGGTTGCAGAGCAGTGAGAGCAACTTTAGCTCCCTGAAGAACTTCCTTTGAAGTGTTGTTCTGGATGAATGCAACCAGTTCGAGTTCGTTAACATTCCAGGTAGGATCCAGTGTGAACGAAAGGCTCAGGTCAATGGCAGTATTGGATGAAAAACTAATGGGTGTACCGTTAGCATCCGGAACCATCATCCGGCAAACATAATTAGCCACTGTAACCATGCCCCAGGAAACCGGAAAGCCGGATTCGGTGATCACCAGATGAGCTATCAGGTTTGAAACCGGTGTACCTGCAACCTGGTCGAGATCAAGGACCATGCTATAATTGAGCCCTGAAGTATTTTCTCCGAAAATCCCAATTGTATAATTACAGGGAATGGCATTTCTTGCATTCACCTTAGGTAAGTAACTGGAATACATACTGGAGGAGGAACTTCCACCGACAACTGTTTCCACGCCATCAAATTTGGCGGTTGGGAAACCGGATATAGCATAATAGCTGATACGGGCGGCAGAATAAGCATTTGCATAGGCGTCACCATCGTGGTACATAATAGCTGCCACATTGTGACCGTTGGCGATCAGGTCGTCAGCTCCAAGTGCTGCGCCTGGACAGTAGCCTCACCACAGGCCTGTTCCCTGCTCATGGATTACCATGTTGCGGGGAACCTGCTGTGAAAAAGAGAAGAATGTGAGCGCTACAATAGTAAGCGTAAAAAATACTCTTTTCATTTTTCGTTTATTTAGTTACTCAAAGAAAGCAAATTTAATATAAACACTCAGATATTTAAATACATATTTTCCTGTGTGCGTGTTATTTAGTTTTGATCTAAATAAAATCCTGAAGTTTCGTAAAGTACAATGCCTCAGCCATGGCAACACGCTGACCGTACCACCTCAACACCGGCAACTCTCTGATTACACCACCTCACCCCCGGCCCCTCTCCTGAAGGAGAGGGGAGGCGTGACCGTATTTTAAAACTTCTTAGTTTATATATTATTGGCCTGAAGTAAGTTTTTCCCTTGTGGGGAAATGTGAATATAGAAGGTTTCTTTGCGAATGATATTCTCTGACAGGAAAATGGTCAGAAGAAGCTGGACCATTTTTTTGGTTCCGTTGATCAGTTCACGGAATTCTTTTTCGTTGATTCCCTTTTCTTTGGTAATGAGATCTTTAAGCAGGGTTGTTCTGCATTTGTTGAGGATATCAATATGGATAATGTCCTCCCCTTTATAATAGATCTTTCCATTATCAGATAGGAATGTTAAATACATTTTTAGTTTTTCCCCACTTATTTTGTTTTCTCTGGCTGCAGATTCAATCTCGTTCAGGGCTGGTTTTTCCATTTGCCAGGATTTGATTTTCGTTTCCAGCCAGGATATCTGTTCCCTGCTTTTTGGGTCCAGATTTACCTTATGGTCTGCCAAAACCCAGGTTTGATCATGTTTCCGGATTAGTTTTCTCTCCAGAAGGTCTTGTAAAACTTTGGATAGTAGCAATTGACCGGATGAGTTTCCCGAATAACCCATTTTTCCTGCCAATTCCCTTTCGTCCATTCCATGGGAAAGAAGCGGATATTTTCCATGCCAGGTTTTCAGTTCTGTAAGAACATTTTCTTTAATCCTCAGATATACGTTCCTGTGAACCAATAAATTATCACTGTCGTTCCGGTATAATAGAATTTCAGTACGATCACTGTCAAGACATTCCTGTATAAGTTCTTCTTCAGGAATTGCAAGACGGGAAGACAACTGAGCCGCAAGGACAGGTTGGTTTTCCTTCAGGAGTTCAATGAGTGCTATCTCATAAATCCGTTCGCTGTTTAAAGAAGCCTGCATCAGGGCGGTGAGGTTTTCGATAAGTGTTTTTGTTCTTTTCCGGTGGTGCAGGGGTTGGTTATCCAGGATGGTGCCTCCACCAAGAGTAAGATCGTTAGAAGAGTTTCTCAGGATGAATTTATCTTTATTCATCAGGATGGCCGGTTCTTTTAGGTGGAGCTGCACCAGTGCTGCTTCCCCGGGTCTGAGTATGTCCTTATCAAGAAGATGCATACGGGCAGCACACTCAAAAGTCCCTGAATAGCACATAACATCCGACCAGACACCGGTATGTACTTTATGATCAAAAAAGGAAACCAGGGCATCCACCATTTTTGTTTCAGGCAGGTTTTGACCTGAAAGGATCATTCCCCTCCGGAATTCTTCCTGTTTGATCCCTGACAGGTTAAGGGCTGCCCTGTCGCCCTTGCAAACTGTATTTACCTGTATGCCATGCCTTTCAATTCCCTTGATCCTGATCTTTTTACCTTTTCCGGGAAGAAGGAAGGCTTCTTCCCCTTCACTGATCTTTCCATTAATGACGGTTCCTGTAGCCACATATCCCAAACCTTTAACATTGAACAAACGATCGATATAAAGCCGGAAATTTTCATCTTTTTGTTGTTTGTCTATCCCTGCAACCATATTGTCCAGTGCCTGGATGAGCTCCGGCAGCCCGTTTCCTGTCAATGAAGAAACCCCAATGATCTCGGAATTCTCCAATGAGGTTCCTTCCAGGAATTCCATGATCTCAAGGCGGGCCAGGTCCTCCATCTCTTTATCCACCAGATCGGTTTTCGTGAGGGCAACAATGGCATTGTGGACTCCGAGCATTTCGATAATTTTTACATGCTCTGCCGTTTGGGGCATTATCCCACTATCCGCAGCAACAATGAGAAGGGCTATATCAATACCGAAAGCCCCGGCAACCATTGTTTTAATAAAATCTTTATGACCAGGGACATCCACCACACCCAATGTTTCACCTGCGGGAAGGTCAAGGTGTGTGAAACCAAGGTTTATGGTTATACCTCGGGCTTTTTCTTCCTTGTGTGTATCGCAGTCATAGCCGGTAAGTGCTTTAACCAGTGCGGTTTTACCATGGTCGATATGGCCTGCTGTTCCAAGAATCAGGTGTTTCATGAGCGGGAAATGGAGTTAAAAGCAGCATGAACAGCTTTTGCTGTTTCCGGGATATCTTTATCATCTATCGTCAGAATATCCAGGTCGAGCATGCCTTTTTTCAATATTCCTATAATGGGAAGAGGCTGGGCCATGAGCTTTGCATGCATCAATTCAGCAAAAGAGGATTTTTGTCTGCCAAAATTTTGCGGTGCCAATAAACGAACAGCCAAACTCGGTATAGATTCACCCGGAAGTGCCCCACCTCCGCACCAGGCCTGACTTTCAACCAATTCGCAGGAAATACCATACCCGGCAAGAAGTTGATGTAAATCTTCAGCTTTCCTTTGCAGCTTTTCCCTGGGAATGGTCATCATACGGAAAACATTGTTTTTTTCCAGAAGGATTTTCTCGTTAAGATAATATCGAAGTGAAGTATCAAGCAAAGCAAGGGTTGTCTTACCAACTCTCAGGGCGCGGAGCAGGGGTTCTTTTTTCAGGATGGCAATCATTTTATGTTTTCCTGCGATGATCCCTGCCTGAGCAGCACCGAGTAATTTATCCCCGCTGAATGTCACCAGGTCTACTCCAATATTCAGAGTTTCTTTGACATCTGGTTCATTTTCCAGGACAGGGATGCCTGTTTTCCGTAATAATCCTGAACCCATATCATAAATCACAGGAATCTTATTTTTCTTTCCCAGAGCCACCAATTCCTGTAAAGTAGCTTCCTGGGTAAATCCGCGTATCTCATAGTTGGAGCGGTGAGCTTTAAAGAGAAGGGCTGTTGACTCATTTATGGCATTGGCATAGTCCTGTATCCTGGTTTTGTTTGTTGTCCCGACTTCCTTCATGATACAATCAGAGGCCATCATGATGTCCGGTAATCTGAACGATCCTCCTATCTCTATCAATTCACCCCTGGAAACAATGACTTCCCGGTTTCTGGCAAAAGCACGCAGTATCATCATTACTGCAGCAGCATTATTATTAACCACCAGAATGTCTTCCGCTTCTGTGAGATATTTCAGGATTTCTAAAATGTGAAAATAGCGGGTTTCCCTTTCTCCTGTTTCAAGATCGAATTCAAGGTTATTATATCCTTTCAGGATAGCGGCAGTTTCTTCTATCAAGGCATCGCTGAAAGGGGAACGGCCCAGGTTGGTGTGAACGATCACCCCCGTGGCATTAATGACGCGTTTCAGACTTCTTTCTGCAAGATGCTCAACTTCTTCCTTTATCTTACTAATTATCTGGTTTAACCCGGGAATATCAGATCCTTTGCGGAAATCCTCCCGGATATGCCGCAAAACCGACCGGATACAATACTTTACTAAGTCTGCATTATATTTTTGTGAAAGCTCTAAGATTGAAGATTGCTTCAACAGGTTGTCGACACCGGGCAGATTCCTGAGCAGATCGCTGTTTGACGCCATTCAATGAAAGTCATTTTAGCAGAGAGGGCAGGAATCGAACCTGCCACAGCCGGTTTTATCCGTCTGCTGCTGGTTTTGAAGACCAGTCGGGACACCAGTCCCTTCCTCTCTTTTAAGGTTTGGTCTGTACAAATATATATATTTTAATTAATAGGGCAATGAAGGTGAGAATATGGGATTAATGAGTAACGATTGATGATTAACGATTTATGATTTATGAATAAAAAAAGCCTGATCCTTGATCAGGCTGTGGTGCCACTCGGAATCGAACCAAGGACACACGGATTTTCAGTCCGTTGCTCTACCTACTGAGCTATGGCACCGTATGGGGGGGCAAAGATAAAACAGATTTTTTAATTATAAAAAAAATATTGTTAGTGGGTTATATGGTTATATGGCTATATGGCCTGCCCCGCTTGTCCCGCTTGCCCCGCTTGCCCCGGCGAAGGCCGGGGATATTTTAGTTATTCCTTTTCCCGTTTATTTTAAACTCAAGAAAAGCCTGGAGGTAGATATTTCTGACAGCTTTGTCGAGGTATTTGTAATTTTTCTTGTAGATGGAACTCAATCCTACAGTGGCTGTTAACCCAACGTTGATCCGGCGGCTGCTTTCGAAGATGGTTCCGAAGATGCCGCTGTAATCCCAGGTGTTCAGTTCCTGGCTCTGATCGAAGGGTTCATCGTAAACGTGGGTATACGGACTCTTAGGATCACCCACGATAATATCAGCGGTTCCACTGTTTTTACCTTTTACGAGATAGGAAAGTTGTCCACCGCCCAGCAACAAAAATCTTTTTCCTATCCTGTAGGAAATATATAATGGGATATCGAAATACCAGTTTGCATAAACACCGTCGACGCGACCGGAATAAATTGTTTCCACGTAATAAGAAGTGTCTCTTGGGGGATATCCAACGGTTCCGGTCCAACGGTAAAGTGTATCCCCGGAAACCGGTGTATCGAAGCTGGAGCCTTTATAGCTGTAATGAACATCGCCGTGAATGGCCCATTTGCTGTTCAGGTTATATTTAAAATACATCCCTATCAGGGGGCCCACACCCGGGCTGCCTTTGGCGCCTTCTTCAGCAACACCATAGGGTGTACCTATATTGAATCCACCTTTCAGCCCATAATCCAAATCCTGGGTTAATGCGCTATATGACAACAATATCAGGCTAAACAGAAAAATCCTGGTTTTCATAATTTACATTGTGCCCCGTAAAGGTAATTATTTTGAAAATATCAACTCAATTCCATCCACAAAAAGCGTACTTCCGACATTGCCGATGAAGTAAGAACCTTTTGATGAAGAAGCAAATATCAGTTCCATGGAATCCGGAGTATTACCGTTGTAATAAACAAATGGCTGATTGAACTGCGTATACACCTTAACCGAATCTGATGTACGGTAAATAGCCTCGCCAATAGTATCTCTGGCATGAAGATTTTTATCCCAACGGAACAATGTTGCCCGGATCTCGCAGGAATCCTGTCGGGTAGCGTGATATCCTGGATGATATTTAAAATATCCCTTGAAACCGGTTGGTTTGGTACGATAAGGAACGCCTGTCACCATACTTTTCAGGGGATCGTTGAGGTTCACATTAAAAACGCCCGTGGAAACATTCCCTGTAATGAGGGGAAGTCCGGTAACCTGCGCTGTAAACATCTTAGCGGCATACTGACCCGAAGCGGCATCTGTTGTTTTTTCCGTGGTTGCCGGATACAGTGCAGGGTTCAGATCCCTGGTCTTGTTTGCTGTTGCCCAGATACCATGGGGAGAAGGCTCCGCATAGTTTACATATTGGGTCCAGTGTTCAAAATCCATATTGCGTACAGTATCCATACCGGCCGTGGTGACCTTCGTTGCTGCCGAATAACCGCTCTCATTACTTCCATTATAACTTTTAACCCTGATAAAATAATCGGTTACAGGAACAAGTCCTGAAATTTCAGCTATGCTCTTTACACCAACATCTTTATTATCGTAACCGGGAACCTTGCTCGTAAAAGCAGGGTCTGTGGCAACATCCATGCGATAACCCGTAATACCACTCTGACTGCTCCAGGAAACATACATATAGGTCGAATAAACATGCATGGGGGTATAAACTGACGGAGCCGTGAGGGTTTCGTCTTCATCCTTATCTTTCTTGCAGGAAATAACGATCACAACAATTGCAAGGATTGCCATCACGGCAATCAGATACTTCTTTAGTTTCATATCGCGAATTTTGGTTTATTTGCTGATAATAAAAGAACCGTTACTTATGCTGTTTCCGTTGTCCAGTATCTGATAAAAATACCTTCCTGATGAAAAGAAGGGCGTTTCTGCTTTTATCTTTTTCCCGGTAAAACTTTCAGACATAACCTTTCTTCCGTAGGTATCAAAAATAAGTAAAAGTCCGTTACGAACAGCGATTTCCAGTTCAAACACTACAAAATCCCTTGCAGGATTTGGCATAACAATCACATTTACAAAGGGTTTATTTGGTTCCGTAATCCCTAAAGTCCCTTCAATCTTTAAATCATCAATCCTGAGACGGGAACCAACCCGGGGATCATCAAAATTGGCCGAAGAAAGAATGATAATGTTCATGGAGTCGGGCAGGATGGTATCGTTGTAATAAACAAATGGCGCAGAAAAATAAGCCCATTCGGAAGTATCTACGTCAGACCTGAAAGTCGCGAGAGCAAGAAGGTCCTGTTTGCCTTTTGCCGGAATGAAACGGTAGAGCCGTGCCAAAATCAGGCAGGTATCCCCATCGACCGGATTGTATTTATAGTAACCCGTAAGAAATGCAGGTTGTTGATTAAACGGTATACCTCCACGGATCTCTCCGGTGAAATTAATCAGATCAATTGTGATGGTACCCAGGGTCATTATGCCCGGCATTTGGCCGCTCGCAATGAATTTACTGGTTAATTTGGCTGAATAGTCTCCGGAATGAGGATCAATTGAGTCTTTTTCAACAGTAACGATATTAAACTGAGGTACTGAAGTATACGGATTCGGGGTACTCCAATGTTCGGGTTCTTCATAATTCAGGAATGGATTATCAATCCAAACCTCAAACCCACTGTTGGGAATACTGTCATTCTGAGCTAAGGTAATTGTTTGGCATATAAAAAATACCAATACAATAAGAATTATATATTCAATATGTTTCATTATATTAAGTATTAAGTTCAATTTCCTGATAAAAATACCTTGAAATTATAAACAAGTCAGGATATAAAATTACTCAAGTTAATTTACACAAGAAAGTAATGCGATTATTTTTAACACTACTATTTCCATGCATAAGCCAAAGTAAGCACACTTATTTTGACTTCTGCTGAATCTTTCAGAGCATGTATGCAGGCTTCGAGGGTAGCTCCGGTAGTAAGAACATCGTCGATGATGATGATGTGTTTTCCTGATAAATCTTCGGGCTGATGGACATAAAAAATTGATTCAACATTTTTCCAGCGTTGGAAGCGGTTTTTGCGGGTTTGGGTTGGGTTGTTGGTATTTCTTAACAGGATACCGGTTTTCAAAGGAATTTGAAGAGCCTTTGACAATCCGTTTCCGATGATCTCACTTTGGTTATATCCCCGCCGATAGAGTTTTTTCGGGTGAAGGGGTACCGGGATGATCATGTCGGCCATGGTAAAGGTATTGGATACTTTCAATCTTTCTCCATACGTTTCTCCCAGAAAAAAACCTATTTCTCTGCATTTTTTATATTTCAGAGCATGCAGCAAGGTCTGTGTTATTCCTTTTTTATTAAAAAACAGGAATGATGCAGCTCTTTCAATGTCTACCCTGCCCCAGAAGACCATTTCAACCGGATTGCCTTCAAACATATGAAACTGTGTTTCCGGCAAGCGACACAGGCATTTCAGGCAAAGCAGGATTTCGTGTCTGAAAAGGGCTCTTCCGCATCCCAGGCAAAGCCTGGGAAAGAACAGAAAAAGGAAATCTTTTATCCATGAAAGCATATTGATGCGATTAAACGTTTCTTATTAGTTCCCCGGGAGGTCGAATTATTCCCTAAGCGCCTCGATTTTTTTTTGTAGGTTTGATAAAATTCTGCGCTATCAATGAATGATCTGGTTTTGGAAATACGCAACCTATCGATAGATTTCCGTGACGAGAATGGTTATTCTACCGCGGTAAAAAATGTTTCCTTCAATCTGCAGGCAGGTTCCGTACTTGGTATCGTAGGAGAAAGCGGATCGGGTAAGTCGGTAACTTCTCTTTCCATCATGGGCCTGATCCCTTCACCGCCGGGCAGGATTGTTTCGGGAGAGATCCTTTACAGGAGGGAAAACACATTACCAACCAATCTCAGGAAACTTCCTGAGAAAGAACTTCGAAAATACCGCGGAAAGGATATTTCCATGATCTTCCAGGAACCGATGACTTCATTGAATCCGGTGATCACCTGCGGACGGCAGGTTATGGAAGCCATACTGGAGCATAATGATATTGGGCGACGCGAAGCCAGGAGCTTTGTCATGGATTTATTCCGCGAGGTTCAGTTACCGCGGCCCGAAAGTATTTTCAAATCCTATCCTCATCAACTCAGCGGAGGTCAGAAGCAAAGGGTGATGATAGCCATGGCCATTTCCTGTCATCCCCGTATCCTGATCGCAGATGAGCCGACTACCGCCCTGGATGTCACCGTGCAGCGCAGGATCCTTGATCTGCTGAAAAGCCTGCAGGAAAAATACCGGATGTCGATGATTTTTATCAGTCACGACCTTGGCGTGATCGCGGAGATAGCCGACCAGGTGATCGTGATGAAAGATGGGGAAAAGGTTGAATCGGGGGAAATCAGCAGGATATTCCATCATCCTGAACATCCCTATACCAAAGGACTTCTGGCTTGCAGGCCCAGGATGGACCGCAATTATAAACGGCTTCCCACATTGGCCGATTTCATCATGTCTCAAAAAAAAGAAGACTCTTTTGATTACGACAAAAGATTTTTCAGGGATGCCGGCGAACTTGTGCATCGCAGAAATGTTATATATGCAGAAAAGCCTTTCCTGGAAGTAAAAAATCTGAAAACATGGTTTCCTGCCAGGAGAGATTTTTTCGGCAGGCCCAGGGATTTTATCCGGGCCGTCGACGGAGTAAGTTTCGGGGTTTATCCTTCCGAAACACTTGGTTTGGTTGGTGAATCGGGCTGCGGGAAGACTACCCTGGGCAGGAGCATTTTAAGGCTGAATGAACCAACAGAAGGACAGGTCATTTACAAAGGCAAGGATCTTATTACTCTTTCGGCTTCAGAGCTCCGATCATTGCGCAGAGAGATGCAGATCATTTTTCAGGATCCGTATTCATCGCTGAACCCACGTTTACCGGTAGGAAATGCGGTATCTGAACCTATGAAGGTTTTTCGTATCTGTGAAAACGAACGTGAGAGAAAGAAACAAACCATGGAATTGTTTGAGAGGGTGGGATTGGAAGCAAAATATTTTGACAGATATCCTCATGAATTATCCGGGGGCCAACGGCAACGGGTTTGCATTGCACGAGCCCTGGCTGTTAATCCGTCTTTCATCGTTTGCGATGAATCGGTCAGTGCACTGGATGTGTCGGTTCAGGCACAAATCCTGAATCTATTGAATGATCTTAAAAAGGATTTTGGTTTTACCTATATATTTATCTCACATGATCTTTCTGTCGTCAGGTTTATGTCGGACCGCATGATGGTTATGCACGAAGGTAAGATAGTGGAAGAGGGGTTTGCTCAGGAAATTTGTGATAAGCCGGGCACAGAATATACGAAGAGGTTGATTGGGGCGATACCGAAAGGGTGAAATAATATATTGTTATATTGCCTGCCCCGCTTGTCCCGCTTGTCCCGCTTGTCCCGACGCAAGTCAGGAACGCAAGTCAGGAACGCAAGTCGGGAACGTAAGCCGGGGTTATTGAGGTTGACCGTATTATTTTATTAAATCGATTATTATGGGAAAGAAGAAGAAAAGCAGAACGGGGAGGCCGATGGGCCGGAAGGGAGAACTGGTAAAGGAAATACTGAAAATCTTCAGTGGAAATCCGTTAAAAACCTTTAATTACAAGCAGGTTGCAGCGAGGCTGGACAGGCAGGATTTGGCCGGAAGAGATCTTGTAAGTACCATCCTGTTTGAATTGTATGAGGATCAGATCATCCTGGAAGTTAAACCCGGAAAATACAAGATGAATCCCGAGCATCTGGCCGAGATAGCACCGCCACCGGTTACCATTTCGGGAAAGGTTGATATGAAACAGACAGGAAAGGCCTATGTTACACCGGATGAAGGGGGAGAAGACATCTTCATTGCCTCGAATAATACCGGTCATGCCTTACACAGTGATATAGTGAGTGTCCGTTTGTTCCCAAAGAGGCCAGGAAGAAAGCTGGAAGGACAAATTACCGGCATCCTGAAACGCAACAAGGAACAGTTTGTCGGTGTTGTAAATCTTTATAAGAATTTTGCCTTCCTCATACCCGACAGTCAGAACATGCCTGTGGATATTTTCATACCCCGGGAGATGCTTCTTGGTGCCAAAAACGGACAAAAAGCCATAGCAAAAATCACCGACTGGCCGGAACATTCTAAAAACCCTTTCGGGGAAATCATTGATGTTCTTGGATTTCCTGGTGACAACAATGTTGAGATGCAGAGTATCCTGGCAGAATATGATTTTCCGCTTTCATTTCCTGCGGATGTTGAAAAAGACGCGGATCGTATTCCTGTTGAGATCCCTGAAAGGGAAATCGCCCGGCGAAGGGATTTTCGCAATGTTTTTACTCTCACGATAGATCCTGAAGATGCCAAGGATTATGATGATGCCATCTCATTAATGAAGCTGGAAAACGGTAACTGGGAGGTTGGTGTTCATATCGCAGATGTTTCGCATTATGTGGGTAAAGAGACTTCGATCGACAAAGAAGCATTCAGGCGGGGTACATCCATATATCTCGTCGACAGGGTGATCCCAATGCTTCCTGAAAAACTATCGAACAATGTTTGTTCGCTTCAGCCTCAAACGGACAAACTTTGTTTTTCGGCAGTTTTTGAGATGAACGATGAGGCAGATATCATCGGTCAATGGTACGGGAAAACCGTGATCCATTCCAATCGCAGGTTCAACTATGAGGAAGTGCAAAAGATCATTGAGGAAGGCAAGGGAGAATATGCTGAAGAGATAGCCATTCTTCATTCGTTGGCTTCAAAGCTCAGGGCTGAGCGTTTTCGTAACGGTTCCATCAATTTTCATACACAGGAAGTCAAATTCCGTCTTGATGAGAACGGTAAGCCAATAGGAGTATACATCAAGGAGCAAAAGGATTCGAATCGTTTGATTGAAGACTTCATGTTGCTGGCCAATCGTAAAGTGGCAGAACTAATTGGCAAAAAGAAAGGCAGGCAGAAACCAAAGACTTTTGTTTACAGGATCCATGATGAACCCAACCCGGAAAAGCTGGCCAATTTTGTTCAGTTTCTGGGGCGGCTTGGTTACAGTATGAGTACCGGTTCCCAGAAAACCATGGCGCGTTCGTTTAACAAGCTGTTTAAAGACATTGCCGGTAAGGGAGAAGAAAACATGATTGAAGCAATTGCGATACGTACCATGGCCAAGGCGGAATATTCGACGGAAAACATTGGCCATTACGGACTGGCATTCCCTTATTATACTCATTTCACTTCACCCATCCGGCGCTACCCCGACCTGATGGTTCACCGTCTTCTGGAAAGGTATCTTGACGATGGGGCCTCCGTTAACCAGGAGACCTATGAAAAAATGTGCGAACATTCATCCGATATGGAAAGGAAAGCGATAGAGGCCGAGCGTGCTTCGATCAAATACAAACAAGCTGAGTTCCTGCTCGACAAGATTGGTCAGGAGTTTGAAGGCTTGATCAGCGGAGTAAGCAAATGGGGTATTTACGTGGAGATCATCGGGAATAAATGCGAAGGCATGGTGAGACTGCAGGATCTTGATGATGATTTCTATTATCTCGACGAGGAAAATTACCGGGTTATCGGGCAACGGCATGGAAATCAATACAAGCTGGGTGACAAAGTAACCATCAGGGTTAAAAAAATTGATTTACAGAAGAAGCAGATGGATTTTGAGATGATCTGATGAATTGATTTTTAAGGATGAACGGGTTATTTTAATGACGCAGTTTCCTCCCTGTTATCCATTTGGCTGCAATCCAACCAATCAAAGGACTGAGCATAAAACTGAGAAAGAAGGTCCACTCTTCTCCTAATTTGCTTGCTTTTCCTGTTTTTTCAGCAACAACCAGGGAAAGGGCATACCATGCAAAAAAAGCCAGTATGAACCATATTTCATTCATCGGTAATAGATAAATAAAAAGATCAGAGGTATAATAATTCCGAGGATTGTGAGCCAGGCACCGCGGCCGGTAATACCCGTTTTGCCCTTAAGAATGAATAAGCCGGTAACGGCAATTAAGATCAGGCTAATGGAGTATAGATCAGAAAAATATGTCCACCATTTCACCGGATTATAGTGGAGATAATTAAGCGCCCGGAAAACCGGGCGCTTTTCAATTGTCTCCAAAATTCCTTTTCCTGTTTCCAGGTTGGCTTCGATGCTTCCGTTCCTGATAAAAATCTTTACATATCCTTCGTTGGGGAAAATGTGTTGTTTGTATTCTTCCTTTCTGCCAATATTCCCGAGGGCGTTGATTATATCTTGCCTTTCCGGGGCAGGAGGAAGATCGAGAGTCACCATTTCACGCGTAACCTTGTAATTTGGGTTCCAATCGTTGAGATGATTGATAGCTATGCCTGAAATCGCATAAACCAGTGTCATTCCAAAGAACAGATATCCCAGATCACGATGGGTGACCCTAACCCATTTTCTCCACTTAAAGGCCATACGTTTGATTAGTTATTCTCCGGCTCGGCTTCTGTGGGTTCTTCAGCTGCAGGCGCTTCTTTAATGGTGAATTCAACGGCAGAAACAGAATACTGGGGCTTGTGATATTGAGTTTCATGTGCTTCATCCTGCTCATGTCCCTCTCCTTCTTCCTCTGCCGGCATTTCTTCTTCGATAGCCTGCACGATACCTTTTACAATGATCGGGCTACCTTCGAGTTCGGGTACAAAAGCAGCCATTCCCTCTGCAGGGGTGATCTTAACACTGATGTCGGGATTGTCAGCGGTGATAAACATTTTCTGTCCACCATGCTTACAAACATGTACTACAATGCCTTCGATCGTGATTTCCTGTCCTACCAGTCCTTCAGCTTTTTCCTGAAAACTGTTAACTTCCAATATTACAGGCTCCGTGACTACGGTTTCTTCTACAACCGCGGTTTCCTGGTTAACACCTGTGTTACCTCCGCATGCTGCCAATAAGGCTGCTGCTACTAAAATAAAAGTCAGTTTTTTTAACATGATTTTCCTCCTGTGTTTTATGGTTTGGGTTCGCAAAGATAATACTTCATTCAAAATCTTCAGGATTATATTCCGGTGTTATTCGGATACCGTCGTATTTCTTTTCAACACCATTTTCATAGGTAATTACGATGAAAGGTGTACCATCCATGTTGTAGCTGGTCCATTGACCCTGTTTTCGCCCCATAACGTAATAACCTTCATCGCGTTTATTCCCGTTCATCCAGTAATATATATGTTCGCCGTGAGGATTATCTTCCACAAAACGTCCCTTAAAAGCCAGGGTTCCGTCGGGATAAAAATATTTCCATCCCCCGTCGCGCATGCCATCGAGATATTCCCCTTCTTCACGATGATCACCAAGCTCATAAAACCAGAATCCTTCTTCATTTCCCCGCAAATAACTTCCCTGGGTAATAATATTGCCGGTTTCATCGTATTCGGTCATGATGCCATCCGATAAACCATTTCTGAAAGTCTCCTCCCTCAACAACAACCCGGAAGGATAGTACCATCTCCAATCACCTTCCGGTTTACCCGTATCATCATAAACACCGGTTTGTTCAATTTTTCCGTTATCATGGTAAAAGACCCATTTGCCTGTCCTGATATCTTTGTCATAGTTTCCTTCAGCCTTCAGGATGCCATTGTCAAAGAACTCTTTCCAAAATCCATTCTTTTCACCCTTTTCGCTGATTATACCTTCTCCGATGACTACACCATTTTTGAAAATGAATGATTTTTCTATCTCACCTTCCTCATTATATTCCCGCCATACACCTTCCGGTTTATCATCCTTGTAGGTGGCTTGAATTTTTACTTTACCGCTTGGATAGTATTCCGTTTTCACATCAAGGGGTTTGAGTTCCTGAACATTGGTAAGCTTTTCCCCCTCCTGAAATTTTGCCGCTGAGATTAACCCTCCTGATTCATCATATTCTTTGAAATACCCATGTTTAATACCATGTTTGTAGGTCCCTTCCGTTTTCAGGGCTCCGCTTTCATAAAAAAACTTCCACTTGCCGTGGCGATGTCCGTTTGCGTCGTAACGGTTGATTCTTTCCCTGTCTGTTATAAAACCCTTTTTATAGGTAATCAGTTCAATAATGTTGCCGGTTGTATCGTAAACCCTGGCAATACCTTCTTCCAGACCATCCTGGTAGAATATTGTTTTATGTATTTTCCCTCCGGGATAATAATATGTACTTATCCCTTCTTTACGGTCATCGAAAAAATTTTCTTCGATTATTTCATTTTCACGGTAAGTAACCCTGGAGCCATTTTTTCTGCCTTCCTGATAATTAATTATCATTTTCAGATTACCCTGGTCATCGTAAAATTTCCAGGTACTATCAATGAGATAATTTTTCCGATTACCTTCTGAAACCAATATTCCCTTTTCATTATAGGTTTTCCAATAACCATCGGGCTTTCCTCCACGTAAAGTACCTTCGCTGGCAATCATTCCATTGGGATGATAGAATTTACTGTACCCGTCTGGATCAATCTCTTGTTGACCTATGGCTTCAAGAACAAAACATAAGAGAAAAATCAGGATAAAGTATTTCATTTTTCCCACATTGTTAGATTAGTCCCGCTTTTTTTGAAATATCAAGCATCCTATTAATCGGTTTTTCTGCAGCCCGCATTAAATCTTCTTCCAGGAAGATCTCCGGTTTCTCATTTTTCAGACAAAGATACAATTTCTGCATTGTATTCAGTTTCATATAAGGACAATCGTTACATGAACACGTTTCGTTTGTAGGAACAATGATAAACTCTTTCTCAGGTGATTCTTTCTTCATTTGATGCAAAATACCTGTTTCCGTAGCAACGATGTATTTTTTCGAGACATCATGAGTGGTATATTTCAGCAAAGCGGTTGTAGAACCAATAAAGTCAGCTATTTCCAATACCTGTGCTTTGCATTCAGGATGAGCGATCAGTTTAGCATCCGGATTTTCCATTTTTATCTTTATAACGGCTTCTGTTTCCAGGATGTCATGAACCTCGCATGTACCATCCCATAAAATCATATTTCTTCCTGTTACTTTATTTATATACCCTCCCAGATTTTTATCCGGTGCAAAAATGATCTTTTGATCATAAGGAAATGACTCAACGATTTTTACTGCATTTCCGGATGTACATATTACATCCGACATAGCTTTTATAGCTGCCGTACAATTTATATAAGAAATAACTATATGATCGGGATACTTTTTCCTGAATTTGCTGAATTGTTCCGGAGGACAAGAATCGGCAAGAGAACAACCCGCTTCTAAATCGGGTAAAAATACTTTCTTTCCCGGATTCAGTATTTTAGCAGTCTCAGCCATAAAGTGAACTCCCGCAAAAACAATGATATCTTTTGTTGTAGTTGCAGCCTTTTGCGCAAGTCCCAGACTATCACCCACAAAATCTGCTATATCCTGAATTTCTGGTATCTGATAGTAATGAGCCAGTAAAACAGCATTTTTTTCTTCTTTTAGTTTTAGAAACTCTTTTTTATAGTCCATTGTTAATCTGTTTATTGTCTTGTTGATTTAATTTAGCATCGGAACTTTTAATATGGGGTTGCAGGCTGCAGGTTGCAGGATACAGGTAGTTTGAGTGAGGGCATTGAGTAGAGAGTTGCAACCTGTAACCTGTAACTTGTAATTATCGCTTTCTAATTTTCATATATAATATATTTTTTAAAAATATTATTATTTAATAATGTTTTGTTGATAAACCTGATAACTTTTTTATGTATTTCTTGACAAGGCGATTTATACAGAATTATTAACATCTGATTAAGAGGTATTGAGAATGTAAATTATTGTTTTTGAGTGTATAAGAATAGTTTCAACACATTGTTAAAATCATTAGAGGTTAACAAATCATACCAAAATTGAGGTTACGGTTTTGTTAAGAAACAGGAAAAGACTATTCAAAAAAAAGAATAAAATCCTGTTAAAAAACCGAAACCTGTTCAACATAGACTTTTGTCTCATTGTTCCTAACTAATATAAACAAGAAGCAGCAAAACAATGTTTATAAATCATGGTATCCTGAATTTTAAAATGTTATGACATTAGGGCGAAAATAAGGTATTTTAAAGTACACTGAAAAACAACGCTGTAAAATTTCCAAATGATAAAATCCATAACTTTGGAAGAAAAATTATTAACAATGGACGAAAATTCAGGATTAATATGCATTGCCAGCGATCATGCTGGATTTCCCATGAAGCAATTTCTAAAGCAGAAGTTGAGCGATAGCGGATATGTAGTTAAGGATTACGGATGTTATTCGGAGCAGAGTGTAGATTATCCTGATTATATACATCCATTGGCGAAATCGGTAGATCAGGGTGAATGTGAAAGGGGAATAATTATCTGTGGGAGTGGAAATGGTGCACAAATGACGGCAAACAAGTATCCTAATGTCAGGGCGGCATTATGTTGGGATGCGGAGCAAACAAGACTGGCTCGTATGCACAATGATGCAAACGTTATGTCGTTACCGGGACGATTTGTTGAATTTGAAGAATCCTGGAGAATGACCATGATCTTTCTGCAGACAGAGTTTGAAGGAGGGAGGCATACACAGCGGGTAGAAAAGATTTCGAGGATACAGTAGCAGACAAAGACTATGAGTGACAGGCAGAAGCAATTTGATATCGCTGCAGAAAAGGTTGCATTTGATAAAGAGCACCGGAGAAAGATCCGGTACAATATGTCGAAATACGACCAGGCTGTTGAGAAGGGAAAGAAATTGTTTTCAGATTTAGAGGTGGCACGCGAAAGGGCTTCGAAGATAAAACTCAGGGTATTACAGAATCTTGACAAGCACATTATTGATTTCAGGGAGAATTTTGAGAAGCAGGGAGGAAAGGTACTTTTTGCCGGTGATGCAAAAGAAGCAGCGCAATATGTTCTGGATATTGCAAACAGGAAGGAAGCCCGTTTCATCGTGAAGTCGAAATCGATGATCACCGAAGAGATAGAATTAAATGATCTTCTTACGAAGAACGGGATTGAGTCGCTGGAGACGGATCTTGGTGAGTACATAGTACAAATTGCGGGGGAAAAACCCTATCATATTGTAACCCCTGCGATGCACAAATCGCGGAAAGATATAGCTGAGTTATTTCACAGGATACATGATACCCCGGAGGAAAGCTCCCCGGAAGAGTTAACATTTTTTGTACGTCAATTGCTGAGGAATAAGTTCAT
>Ga0180009_10002515_pt1 | contig 21570 bp, 28 predicted proteins | sample OS_PC_MetaG_FD_123537 | JGI IMG/M metagenome (GOLD analysis project Ga0180009, IMG submission 123537) | Groundwater microbial communities from the Aspo Hard Rock Laboratory (HRL) deep subsurface site, Sweden - OS_PC_MetaG | ecosystem: Environmental > Aquatic > Deep subsurface > Groundwater...
AATCACGAACTGACCACCGGGCAGATCACCCATGCGCGAGGCACGTGCCACGTTGCAGGAATCGTGGAAGGTCAGACGCATGTGATCGTTGGCGGACTTGTCCATGGTCAGGGCGCCGCGCTTTAGCAGATCATAGGTGTATTCGCAGATGTGCTGCGGCACCGGATAACGCGGGTCCAGGAAATCGAAAGGACCGGCCAGGGTGTTCAGGAAGCTGTAGGCGACGCGCCAGGCATGACCGCATTCACCAAAGATGATGCGCTTGACTCCCAGATCCAATGCGGCTTCACGAATACGCAGGGCGACTTTGCGCATGTTCTCGTAGGAACCGATGAACATGCCGAAGTTGGCCGCCTCGGAGGCGTGTGAACTGATAGTCCAGCTGGCGCCGGCTGCGTGGAATACCTTGCCATAACCGATCAGGCCATCAACGTGCGGTTCGGCAAAAAAGTCGGCGGACGGGGTGACCAGCAGGATATCGGCGCCCTTGACGTCGAGCGGATATTTCACGGCGACGCCGGTATCCTCCAAAACGTCTTCCTCAAGACCTTCCAGTGTGTCGCGCAGCGCCGGTTCCGGCAGACCCAGGTTGTTACCGATTTTATAAACCTTGGCAATAATTTCGTTGCAGTACTTCTGGCCCACGCCGACCGCGTCCATGATTTCGCGCGCCGCCATGGAGATTTCGGCGGTGTCGATACCATACGGGCACTACACCGAGCAACGACGGCACTGGGAACACTGGTGGAAGTAGCTGTACCAATCGTCCAGGACCTCTTTGGTCATGTCGACGGCGCCAACCAGTTTCGGGAAATATTTACCGGCGAAGGTGAAATAGCGGCGATAAACCTTGCGCAGCAGATCCTGACGCGCGACCGGCATGTTCTTGGGATCGGAGGTGCCGAGGAAATAGTGGCACTTGTCAGTACAGGCGCCGCATTTGACGCAGGAATCCAGGAACACCTGCAGACCGCGGTATTTACCCAGCATCTCGCCCATCTTTTCGATGGCGACATCCTGCCAGTTGTCCAGCAACTCACCCGGGAAGCCCAATGGCTGCTGGAAGGCATCTTTGGAAATAAACGGCTTGCTATGCGCCATCACGCCTTCTTTGATAAGCGGGATGGTTGGATATTCTTTGATTTCCGGCGTTTCGAAATTAGCCACGTTGCGTTCCTCGAAATCCTAAAACTCTATGCTGTTGCTCTCAGGACCCAGTCCGGATCAGGACCGCTCGTTGGTTTCCAGTTTTGCCGCCCAGGGTGAGAGGTGACGCTTCTCACGAGGATTGTCGATCTGATTACGGGTTGGACTAAAAAACACCCCGGGCGCATGCAGCAATTTGCTGACCGGAAAAATGATCATCAATAGCGCAACCAGTCCTAAATGGATCAGGACCAGCGGGTCACTTGGCAGTGGCTGCGGGTTGAAATAGATCAAGCCCAGTACAAACGCCTTCAATGAGACGATGTCCGTGTGCGCGACGAAACTCATGCCCAGACCGCTCGCGGCAATCGCGAAGATCAGGATCAACATCAGGTAGTCCGAGGGACTGGAGATGTAGCGAACGCGATCAACAAAAATGCGGCGACCGAACAGACCGATCAAGCCGACTAACATGGCGAAGCCAGCGTACTTACCAAAGCTTTGCACGACTTCCAGGCTGACCAGCGGCCACAGGATGTTATCCGGGCTCATCGCATAGCGCAGGTGACGGAAGAAGGCGAGTAATAGGGAGGCATGGAAAATCCAGCCAAAGATCCAAGTCCATTTATTGCCTTTGAACAGGCTCTGGAAGAAAACTACTTCACGGAACATACGCAAAACCACGCCGCATTGGGTAACCGGGGCCGGGGTGGTCGGGATTTTCAGCGGTGCAGGGGTTTTTGCGTATTTGGATATACGCAGACCCAGGCCGACAACGAAAATCACAATCGCGACGTAGAATAGGGCGGTGTAAGCAGCACTCAAAGACACCGTCATCTCCTCCAAAGTACCTAGCAAAAAGGGGGGGAGAAATCCCCCCCTGCATTTCAGCTAACAGTCTGCGATTAGACGCAGCCGGTCGGCTTCGGCAGGCCGGCGTACTTACAAGCCTGCTTGGCAGGACCGTAGGGGAACAGTTCATACAGGTATTTGCTGTTACCCTTGTCGGCGCCGAGTTTCTTGCCGATGGCCTTGGTCAGGACGCGGACCGCCGGTGCGATCTGGTACTCTTCATAGTACTCACGCAGGAAGTTGATTACTTCCCAGTGGGCGTCAGTCAAAGTGGTATCGTCCAGTTTAGCCATGATGTCGGCGACACCTGGCTCCCATTGATTGAGGTCAGCCAGATAGCCTTCTTCATCCACTTCAAGTGTCTTGCCGTTTACTTCGATGCCCATGGTCATTCTCCTCAATTAGGAATGGAGCGTGTGTTTGTGAAATTTAAAGCCAAGCCTGAACTTTGTCGTATTCTGTCACCAGATCGACAAAGCCGGCGTAATCGACAACGGTGACGCCATCGATCACTTGGTCTTCGGTCATGCCCCGGGCTTTAAGGTCGGGACCAAGTACATAAACCTTCAGCGTGGCGAGCGATTTTTCAATCTTGCCGGAGATCGCAGTGCCTTTCAGTGCACCGTAGATGCCGTCTTCGATCATCAGTATTGCTGCGCCGTTTACTGCATGGCTGAGTGCGCCATCCAACGAGCGTTTCTCGAAGGGAGATTTGTTTACTGTGTGTAGCATTGCCATCGTGATTCTCTCTCCGATTAGAATGTCAGAATGACGTCTTGCTCTTCCATCAAGGAAGTCAGTTCGTCTTTGCTGAGTATTTCAACCGGAACAATCATGTCCTCGGCAGTCAGGCCGCGCGATTCCATAGATTCTTTTTCAACAAAGAGCTTTTCAATGTCGTAGCCTTCGAGGGCACGGTAGGTCGGCGAGAAATTCTTCATGCCGATACCTTTGCTATCCTGCCCCTTCTTGATCTGGTAAACACCGTCATCCATGAATACCAGGCTCACGTCCTGATCGAACGCAGCGGATATCAAGACCACTTCGAGGGATTCCAGCGCGTAAATGGTTCCGTACGGAGCCTTGCGGTTCACGAACATGAACTTCTTTACAGGGCCTTCTTCTTCTTCCCAGGGTTCTGCCATGTCAATAACCTTCCTCAGTCTCCAAACACGACCAGGCGTTCAGCCTGGATACCGGCTTCGATCAACTGGCCGAGACCAGAGATGCGGAAGCCCGGAGCGATGTTGTCGCCGCTTTTGCCTTGGCGCTTGGCTTCATTCTCGTCGAGGATGCCGCGGCGTTGAGCTGCTGCAATACACACGACCAGATCGATTTTGTGCTCTTCAGCCAGCTTGCTCCATTCAACCGTGATGTTACGGTCGTCCTGGGGCGGAACAGCGAAACGCGTGCCGTTATTGACGCCGTCATGGTAGAAGAACACGCGGAATATCTCGTGTCCCTTGGCCACAGCGGCCTTAACGAATTGCAGGGCGCTGTCAGCAGCTTGATGCTGATAAGGTCCTTCGTTGACTAATAATGCAAGTTTCATTGCGCGACTGTCCTTAAAACAGTGTGTGCCGTAAATGAATGCCGGATGAAAATGTGCGGCCGGGGTCACCGGCCGCAAACTTTGTACTGACGCAATCCTGACGTGATTTCGCTTGTCTCGCCTTGATATAGATCAGAAGCGGATGTGGGTCGAAGCGTTCAGGCTGTGACGAGCACCGCGCCAGTTATCAACGTGGTACTTCGTGAAGGGCAGACCGGTGACTTCGAAGAAGCGCGGCCAGCCGATACGCTCGATCCAGTCGTTGATACGCTCCCAGTCACGCGCGCCTTCACGGTAGGCCTTGAGGATCTGCTTGACGATAGCAGTCGCTTCCGGCCAACGCGGCGGGTTGTTGGTGATACCGGCAGCCACCAGCTTCTGGAAGGTCGGCTTGCCACGTGCGTTGGAGTGGTTACCACCGACCCACACGGCCAGCTTGGTGTGCTCGGCGTCGTTGATCTGCATCGGCGGGCAGGGCGGGTACCAGGCGCCGCAGCAAATGCATTTCTTCTCGTCCACTTCCAGCGAGGGCTTGCCGTTCACCATGGCCGGACGAATCGCGGCAACCGGACAACGGGCAACAACGGACGGACGTTCACAGACGTTGGAGACCAGGTTGTGGTTAATCTTCGGCGGCTTGGTGTGCTGCACGTTGATCGCGATATCACCCTGACAACCGCAGTTGATCTGGCAGCAGGAGGTGGTGATATGCACGCGGTTGGGCATGCGGCAGTTTTTGAAGTCGTCGATCAGCTCGTCCATCATGGCCTTCACAACACCCGAGGCGTCGGTGCCCGGGATGTCGCAGTGCAGCCAGCCCTGGGTATGCGACAGGGTGGAGATGGAGTTGGCGGTCCCGCCGACCACGAAGCCGGCATCTTCGAGGGCCTTGATCAGCGGCTCGACCTTGGCTTCGTCGGCCACCATATATTCGATATTCGAACGCAGGGTGAAACGCACAAAACCTTCGCCCTGCTCATCACCGATCTGGCACAGTTTACGCAGCGTGAAAACGTCGAGAATACGCTGGGTACCGGCTTTTACAGTCCAGATCTTGTCTCCGCTGTGGGCGACATGGAGCAGCACGCCGGGGCGGGGATGCTCATGGTAATGCCAGTTGCCGTAATTTTTGACCATTACCGGATGCATGTACTGGAAACCATCTGGGCATCCGGATTCGATTGGCGGACGCATGTCTGCTAATGCCATCTTCGTCTCCTGAAATCTTTAGCAATTCTTTGTGCGGACCGGGGTAGTGTTTCACTACCCCGGATCCTCATGCCACGCGGGTCGGAAAGTGACCCGCACTGATCCGCTTAGGCGCGGGCGCGTTTCTCTTCCTGCTTGCGAGCAAACCACTTCTCGGCTTCTTCGTCCCAGCCGTCCATACGGACATAGGAACTCTGGCGTGGGCTGCTGACCATGTTCGGGTCAACATCGATGCCGATGCCTTCGAGGAAGTTGACCAGGCCGATACGCTCGACCATTTCGCCGCAGCGTTCATGCTCCAGACCATTTTCGGCCCAGAAGTCGATGATGGTTTCGCCCAGCTCAGTGATGCGATCGTAGTCTTCTTCAGATTCCATCTTCATGAAGGGGATCACGACGGTGCCCATGAGATCACCGATCTTCAGGGTACGCTTACCACCGATCAGGATGGTCACGCCTTTGTCGTCACCCGGGCTCAGGGCCTTGGTCATGACGTTCAGGCAATGCATGCACCGAACGCAGTTGCGGTTGTCGATGGTCAGGGTGTCGTCATCATTCAGGGTCATAGCCTGTGTCGGGCAACGGGTGGTCACGTTGTCGATCACATACTGACGACCTTTCTTGGCAACGAAAGCCTTCACTTCGGCTTGATCAACCTTCATGTCATCGCGCCAGGTACCAATGACGGCGAAGTCGGAACGCTCAATGGCGTTCTGGCAGTCATTCGGGCAACCGGAAACTTTGAACTTGAACTTGTACGGCAGGGCCGGACGATGCACGTCATCGGTAAAGCGGTTGAGCAGCTTGCGATGAATGTTGTGCTCGGAGCAGCAGCTCTGTTCGCAACGGGCGGCACCGACGCAGGACATACCGGTACGCACGCATGGGCCCGCACCACCTAAGTCCCAACCATATTCGTTGATGTCATCGAAGAAGTGCTGGGTGCCTTCGCTGGTGGTACCGATGAACATGATGTTACCGGTTTGGCCGTGGAAGGTTACCAGACCCGAGCCGTGTTTCTCCCAGCTATCACCGAGCTGACGCAGCATATCGGTGGTGTAGAAGTTGCCGGCGGGCGGCTGAACGCGGATGGTGTGGAATTCTTTGGACTCGGGGAAGGCGCTGGCGACTTCGGAGAAGCGGGGAATGATACCACCGCCGTAACCGAACACGGAGACCGTGCCGCCTTTCCAGTAACCCTTGCGGGTTTCATAGGAGTGTTCCAACTGGCCAAGCAGGGAGTTGGTCACGTCACGGATACGTTTCTCCGGATGCTGATCACGTAACCGCTTGATGCCGGAGATGAAGCTCGGCCATGGACCGTTTTCAAGCTCGTCCAGCATCGGAGTTTCATGGTGTTTATCGGCCATGTCTGTCTCCTTAAGATTCTTAGGAATGGCAGGTTATGCAACTAAATAAGTACACAGTGTTATCTCTGAGTACCCGCTTCAATCGAAAATCATTGTAATGCCGCTTCGCAAACTAATCAGCAGCTAGAAAGTAGGGCATATCAATATGTCGCTACACCCCAGTTACCCGTGCGAGGCAGTCTAGGGGTCTGACCCTAAAGAGAATACCCTACCCATGGGGTGTTTCGCGGCCGGTAGACTATCCCAAATGGGGTAGTACAGCAATAACCGTTTTTCACTGATTCACCCACAAACGCTAATGCTTGCGAGCCGAAAGGTCGAAATAATTAGCGTTTTATTATATGCTTACACGCTTCGTACGAATGCAGATGCCATGGGTCGGGTGATTTTTTCTCAACAGCCTGCGCAAAGATGGCATGTGTACAACTTCCTGTCTATCTAACGAAATCTATTTTCATCACTTATGACTCAACGTCGCGACCATCTATTTCATCTGGCTAGCCAACAGCATTACAGCGAATGGCGCGCGCGCAAGCTGGCAGATTATCCAACGTCATTGAGTGAATTAATGGTTCCGGTCACCAATTTGGCGCACCTGGATACAACAGAGCAGGAGGCGCTGGTGTCGGTATGCCGCCGTGCGAATTTCGCCATTTTTACTTCAGGCACAGCCGCGGTAGCTAAGTCAGACCTTCGCGCGTTCGGCCAGAAGTTAGGCTTGAACCGCTTGGATGCAAATCTCTATGCCGATGATGATGGTATCACCGCACTGCAGGTATCAGAGGTCGATCGAAAGCGCGATTACATCCCCTATACCAATCGTCGCCTCAACTGGCATACCGATGGCTACTACAATTCACCGGTGCAGCAGATCAAAGCCTTCATGATGTTCTGTGTACGGGATGCCGCAGAGGGTGGTGAGAACCAACTCCTTGACCATGAGATTGCCTATATACTGCTGCGTGACGCAGACCCGCGTTTTATAGAGGCTATGATGCACCCGCAGGCTATGACGATACCGGCGAATATTGAGCAGGGAATTGAAATACGCCCCGCTCAGACAGGCCCGGTGTTTTATCAGGATATCGTGACCGGTAAACTGCATATGCGCTACAGCGCGCGCACGCGCAATATTGTCTGGCGGGATGATCCACTGACACTGGCGGCGGCAGAATTCCTGCAGAATCTATGGGATCAAGAAGGGAATCCCTATATCTATCACTATCGGCTAATGCCGGGGCAGGGCATCATCTGCAATAATGTATTACATAGCCGGACCGCATTTCAGGATGATCCGGCGACAGGTCGGAATCGGCTCATGTATCGTGCCCGCTACTATGATCGCATTGCCGGCACAGATGTGTCAGATCGCGAGCGCGCTCGGGTTTCGGCCTAGGGTGTTCAACCGAGCATCCCGGGCCTGGAGGTAATATCAGCATGCTATGGTTGAGTGAAATACTTTTACAAGAGCACGATCTGGTGTCGTTCGATCAACTTATCGAGAGCGTGAAAGTGCGTGCTCGAAACGGTGCGATGTTTTTTCGTATTGATGTGAAGCCTCCTTTTCAAGACACGCCTAACGATTGGGAAGAACGTCTGGAAGCGGCATTCTCTTCCGCAAACTAAGGACTGTATCGAGGTTGACCATGTACTGGAACGATGAAAGTGAGGCGGACAAAGAATTCAAAGTGCCGGACGACATAGTCGATCTGAGTTTTGCTATCGACTGTAAGTCACTGCCTTTGGATCATGCCTACGCGCTGTCCCAGGCATTACAGGCCGCCTTGCCCTGGTTGGGTCAGGATACCGCATCCGGTGTGCATCTGATCCACGTCGCCGAATCCGGTAATGGCTGGTTTCGTCCGCAGGAAACAGGCAACGCGCTGCTGCAGCTTTCTCGCCGCACACGCATGATGCTGCGCGTTCCGAAAACGCGCGTTGATGATGCGCGTGCGCTTGATGGTGCGGTGCTGGACGTCGCTGGGTTTTCATTGGCCGTGGGAGAGGGCGTGATTAAACCGTTGTCCGCACTGTCCACGCTGTTCGCCCGTCACGTGGTCATGAATGATCCGACAATGGACGAAGAGGCATTTCTCGAACAAGTCGTGGGAGAAATGCGCGAGTTGGGTTTCAAGCGTATCAGCAAAGTATTATGTGGCCGGGCTCACGACCTGCATACGCCGGACAGCGTTGTGCATACGCAGAGCGTCATGGTTGCCGATCTAGAGCCTGAAATGTCCGTACTGTTGCAGCAGAAAGGGATTGGCTCGCACCGGAAAATGGGTTGCGGACTGTTTCTGCCACATAAGGGAATTAAAGCGGTCAAGGATACGCACTAGTTTGCGGACTATCCTTCCAGCGGCCCGATAATCATCGCGACAGACAGGCGAAGATCCGCGCTGAGATTGGTTGTCACCTCGTGTAATACCGCAGGCGCAAACATCACCAGCTTGCCTTCCTGAGGGCAGATACTGATGTTGTTATTATCCGCATCCTGCAGGATAAGATTGCCGGAGTTTTCCGGCACGCGAATGTAATACACCGCTGAGAGCAGTTCGTCGTTTTCATCATGGTGATGTGGAGCTGTCCGCTGTCCTGGCCCCATGGCATTGAACCAGTATCCGATCTTCAATGTCTCAGCGGCCCTGCCCAGATGGCATCCGGCGTGCTCTTTCACGAGTGCGAGTACAGAGGTGATATCTGGGATGTCGGCCATGTCGATATAACTATTCTCGAAACGGCCCGAGAAAAAATGCGTCTGGCGGATTCGGTCTGTTCCGGCCAATTCCATGTAACGGACATACAGGCCGGCATTGAGTTGGTGCGGGATTTCCAGCGTTAGTTCTTGAAAAAGCATGTCATTATCAGAGTGTAGTTGTCGCTTGGCCGGTATTTTAGCTGCAAATCAGCCAGCACGAGTAGACAGCACCCTGCAGGAAGGTGGCACGAGCATGCGGCATCATGATTATTGTCCTTAATCCACATGCTTCAATCCCCTTCCGAAGAGGGTCACTTTACAATACAATTCTGCACCGCAAATTTTATATATTCTGAACCTCAAGATCTTTTTTAAAGTTGAATCAGGAGCATAGCAATGGCACTAGATGTAAATGGCACGTCCATCGAGCTTGACGACAACGGCAATCTCACTGATTACACTGTGTGGGATGAAGATGTTGCCAAAGCACTCGCCGCTGTGGACGGGATCGAATTGACAGAGAAACACTTTGATGTTCTGAATTTCCTGCGCGCGCAGTACATCGATGAGAATGGTGAACAGCCGATGGAGCGGGCCATTAATAAGGGCATGTCCGACATCTGGGGTACCAAAGTCACCAGTAAAGAGCTCTATGAGTTGTTTCCTGGTGCGCCCAGCAAGCAGGGTAATCGGATTGCCGGATTGCCGTACATCGCGCGTAAGGGCGGTTATTAATACCCGATCTTTAACCTGGCTTGCCCGTTAGGGATATAGAAACCAGACGGGTGGGGTAATATAGTCCCGTCAGCCCAGGCGGTAGCAATTCACTGAATCCAGAGGCACTTGACAGTGCTGGAGGCATAGAACATGAGCGAAAAGGCAAAGTTGATCAAAGAGATGCTGGAAATGCAGAAGAAATTTATGGAGCTTGAGCACAAGCAAGGCGTGTCTCAGGAAGAATATTTTGTTCCTGCTTCCGGTGCTGTTCTCGATGGCTACCGCCAGAAATATGCGGAATTGGCCATGAAAGTTGTCGATATGGCGCATGCCGACAAGGGTTCACATCGTTAACCGCGGTATCCCTTACCCCGGCAGTTCGGGGCGCAAAAAAGGCCGCGATTGCGGCCTTTTTTGTTGCTGAGAGCAACACAGTTGATCAAGCTGACTCACAGGGTGGATCGTTAGAGCTCTGACCACATACGCACCAGATTCGCATAGCTGTTACTGATCCAAGCTGTTTCTTCACTATCAGGTCGCTCCACTAATAGCTTTTCGCGCGCCTGACAAAGTTGATAGAGCAATTCGCGTTGTCCTGGATCACGCACCAGACTTTGCGCCCAGGTGACTGCGACACGGCGCTCGCCTTGCGTCACTTCATTGATGTGATGCAGACTGGAGGATGGGTATAGGACTGCATCACCTGCATTGAGTTTGATGCATTGTTCGCCGTAACTGCTGCGGATCACCAGTTCACCGCCTTCATAGTCGCCAGGATCACTCAGGAAAACAGTGATTGAAACATCTGAGCGATATTGATCAGCACCAGCACCCATGATGGGATCATCAATATGATCGCCATAACGCATGCCAGCCGTGTAGCGAGCATAATAGGGTGCAGCGATGCGGCGTGGTAATACCGCCTGTTGATAGATGGGGTTCTGTATAAGACAGCCCATCAGCAGATTGTTCAGGGCAGTATAGAGATCCGGCTCCTGGACCAGCTCTTGATTGCTTTTCACACGCTGTGCTTCGCGTCCGGCGGAGAGTTTTCCGTCCTTGAACTCACCACGCACTAACAACTGGCCGATGCGTTCCAGCTGCGGCTTGGGGATGACTCCCGGAATCGTTAATAACATGTGTATTTTCCATGGCTGTCAGGCTGCAGGTAAAATAGCCGGATACCGACGTTATGTCGATGCACATCAACCAGCAGGGGATACCCAATGCGCTTTAACGTAATGATCGATGACCAGACATATCCTTTCGAAGTACCGCAATTCATTATCGATGAGGCGGAGGAGTTTTTCGCCAAGCTGGACCTGGATATGGATGGTGGCTACCAGATGAGCCGCACCTGGGTGGACAATCCCGACCGCATGATGCGCTGCCAGATTGCCGCGGATAAAATTCTGGACGCGATTCATCGGGAGAATCAGCAGCTCAGTATCATGATGGCGGCGTACATTATATCCCGTATGCCAAATGCCACTGGGGTACGCCTGAGTTCAGAAGGCGATATGCTGGAACATGAGCTTATCCTGAGCTAGGGAACCCCTGATTAATTCACTGAAGCGGCATCTGCTGCGTTACAGCCGGGCTCAAAATACTCATTTACTGCGTGTAAACTCCGTTTTTTCGCCCGTCTGCGCCTTGCATATGCTCGCTTGATCAAATTAATCAGAGGTTCCCTAACCATTATGGCCGATCTATTCAGCATGACGGCACCGCTACTGATACGGCATAAGAATGGCGAGCGGCACATCATCGCCGAATGTTTTCCTTTGGCGCATGAGGAAGGGCTGGTTTACTTCGAAATATTCTGGCATCTACAGCGTCCCGCAAGCCAGGCGATTCATCTCATCACCGGCCCGACTCAGGGTGATGGGCCCTGGAAAATTACTGACAGCGTTATCAGTGTGCTCGGCTGTCAGGGTACCGATCCTGAGCTGGCTTCAGCTTATGCCGAGTGGCAATCCTACCTGCGGCAAGGTGCACCGGGTTATCCGACGCCAGAAGCCATTTTAGCCTTAGCTCGAGAATCAGGCGCACTAATTCAGTAATTCACACCAGCTGTTTGGACAGCGCATGGTGATGAATTGATTTAAACAGCGTGTGGGATGGCCCCAGGATTTGGTAGCCCAGCTGCGTATAGAACCCGAGAGTTTCGTCGCGGGCGTGCAGCAGGATCTCCTGCGCACCTGATCGCAAGGCCTGATCCTCCAGCGATCGTACCAATGCTGTTCCGACACCTTGCTGGCGATGCGTTGCCTCAACGGCCATATAGCGGATCTGGGCCTGCTCAGGGGAGTTGAGATGCAGACGCGCAACACCGATCGGAATGCGTCCCTCCGCACAGGCCATACGATGCCAGCTCGCCGACTCTAATTCATCTTGCTCACTGCCGCGCGGTTGCTGCCAGGGTTCTCGCAGGATACGCCAGCGTAAATCATAGTAATATTCGAAATCTTGTGCCGATTCCGGAATGAGGATCTGTATGGAATCTGAGGCCATCTTCAGATTCAAGCGAAGATAACCCAGGTGGTGGCGATATATTTAACGCCCTTTTCCAAGGTTACGCCGCGATGTTCATGGGTCCAGAAAGGCGGGAAAAGCAGCAGCTTGCCTTCCTCAGGTTTCACTTTGACATCCTGGAACAGGAATTCGGTTTCGCCGCCCGGGCCTTCGACATCGTTCAGATACCACACCGCTACTAATTGCCGCTGACTGAAGTCATGACTGCCACCATCGATGTGCCAGTGGTAATGCTCGCCTGGATTGGTGCGCTGAATGGCGTAGCCCATATCTTTAAAAGGGCCTTTGAAATAGGGATAGGCTTCGCGGAATTCTTTCAGCGCCAGGCCGAGTGAACGAAACAGATTGTTGTCCACGTCCTTCCAGTGTTCCTTGCCGCTGACGACCAGATCGGTCGATTTTTTTATGCTGCTGTCTTCGTAAGCGATCTGTCCGATGCGCCCTTGATACTGCTCATCCTGGTGGGCTTCGAAACGCTGAATCATATCGCGACACAGGAAATCCGGAAGTGCCTGGCGTTTCTCAAAGATGAAGGTATGTGGCTTGATCTCCTGGATGCTTTGCAGTCCGGGAAGAGTAGACGTGATGGACGACATGAGACAGACAGCCTGCGTTGAGGAATGAATTAAGGAGGGATTGTCTTACAGTGGACGACTGTCGATCAAGTTTTGAAGGGATTCCAGAGAGGCCCCGCAGGTATGTAGTTGTAATACCTCCGAGGTGAGGTTTTTCCAATGCGATTGAGCCGTCAGGACATACTGCCTAAAGACGGTGTGGGACCGGGTTGTGCGCCATTCGTCATAGGCAGATATCAATCCCGGCGCCAATGATTTGCGGAGAGGAGTCAGCATCGCGAAATAAAAATGGATTTTGGATGGCGAATTCTCTGTGAGCAATGCGGGCAGCGTGGACAGGCTGTCGGCGAGATGGTCGCGAATGGCGCGCAGCATGAGTTCGATTCGCGATCTAGGCAGGTCCGCAAGCATTTCCTCCCAAGCTGAACCGAGATGGTCGCTGGCCATGACTTCGCCGATTTCGTGCAAGAGCAGTGTTGATATCTGGTCGTCGGTCATTAGATTGAGGGCGCGCTCGGTATCCAGATCGAAGTCGTAGCATTGAATGGCACGCCCCATGGGATTGTCGAGCTTATTCCAGTTCCACTCTTCGATTTTCTCCCAAATCATCCGGCGCAACGATTCCCGGCGTACAAAAATAGTATTGCCCAGCGACATGGCCGGTGGTGCAGTCAAGTCACGCGCGAATTCGTTTGCTGCGATGAGTACGGTGAAATTCTCATGTTCCTGCCGTTGTTCAAGCCTGCCCAGAAAGAAGTGCGGGCGGCCGTTCTGGCCGAGTCCGGCGCTGTAGACCAACCCATGTGGATTCAAAACCTTGTTGATGCGCTGAGCATCAAACGGGTCGTGATCACGGTTCTCGACCGGAAGCGTGGTGAAGGGTTCGTTTTCCAGGGTTTCCCAGAGTTTCTCGCGCTCCTTCAACCAGCTGCCGATGTCGGAATGGGAAAGGGGCTCGGAAAAGGGGTAGCCTTTCTCCCAGCGAAAATACTCGCGCATCTTGAGCAGGTAGACACACAGGGTATAGTCACCGGCATGCAGGGCATCGGAGATGTTGCAGTTCTTCTGAACTGCCGCGAGCAATGGCTGGAAGCTATGATCCATACGCATAATCGCTTTGTAATCGGTCATTAAGCCGAGGATAAATCCCTAGCGAGCTTGTATACTATTGCATCCTAGCACGCGGGCTGCGGCAGCGTAATATGTCGCTTACCAGTGTGATGTTTTCTGAAAACGTACAAATATTGTATGTGAAATCTCGTCTGTAACTGTGGAGTTCGGTGTGCGAATCAAGACCCGTTGGAACAACGTCGATAAGGTGCGCTCCATTCAGGAGATCGTCAGCGCCCTGAGTTTTACCCTTTGGCGCATAGGTCAGGGTGCCTTGCTCAATCTGGAAAATGAAGGCTTTCAGACCGATACTCAGCTGCAACGTGTGCAGGTTATGGAGGAATTCACGATCTTCCTGATCCATATGGTCGACCGTATCGCCTATGAGCGCATGGATGATGAGGAACGTGCCGAATTCATTACGGCGTTGGCACGCAAGGTGTCTGATTATGTGCAGGACAATATGCGGGATGTCCTGGGCAATGGGGATTACCGTAAGCCCTATATCGATCGCTTGAATTCATGCATGGATGAGTACTCGGATTTTACCGTGATCGATCACGAGCCGAGTTTCCAGCTGCTGCGCTTTTTTGGTGACCGGATGACAGCGGTATTGGGCGAGCGGCAACGCAAATGGGTAGGTACCCAGGTTATCGATATCGAAGCCCCCGAAGCCGTTAAAACCTTGCGACGTGCCATCAGTAGCCTCCTCCCGGAGCAACAGCCGGCGAGTTGACGGTTATCTACCAGCAATAAAAAAGGCGGGAATACCCGCCTTTTTTATTCGGAAGTGAAGTGTGACGCTTACTTCTTCTTCCAAGCCTCGAAACCGGTGGCGTCCTTTTCCTTGCCTTTTTCGTAGCCGGCTTTGTAGGCATCATTGAGGCGCTGTTCTTCACGCATCGGGTTCTGGTAGTAGGCGCTTGCCCAGCCCTGGATATATTCACCGTCAACGCCGGCCTTTCCATCTTGTCGATCGCTTCGTAGTAAGGGTTACTCATGATACCTCTCCTTCTCAAAAGAGCTTTTCGTCAAAGTTTACGTTAACACGCGCACCGACTCTGAGCGTTGGTTCAGACGCCGGCACGAATACCTCAGGTCTCAGCGACCCGCATTGAAATGCGCAGCAGCGGCACCGGAGTCCAGCGCCTTGCGTACTGCATTGGCTGCGTCCTGCAGCGAACTATACCGTTTGAGGTGGGCGAGGGTAATCGCCCCGGCATGGACCAGGCTGTCATAGGTCGGCCCCGATTTGCCCTGGAGGGCATCAAGACCTAACTCGGCAGCCAGTTGAGCCATGGCATCACTGTCGACGGCTGTTGCGATATTGTCTTCGGCCAGTACGGCGCCCGGTGCATCTTTGGGGATGGGTACCGCACGGGTTTTCTGCTGAATGCCCAGTGCGCCCGGTTCCACCTCGATGAACTGCTCAGTGCCCTTGTCGTGATAGTAGAAAACTTTACCCGGCTGCTGCAGTGAAGGGATGATGCCACCTTCCACGCCACGCACAATCAGTGCGGAATCAAACCCGGCAAAGCGGGCCAGATCGGCATAAATCGGCGGGTAAGCCTTGTGTACATAGCCGGTCAGCAAATGGGTCTTGTTGCGGCCGCGAATGGGGCGCACCAGCACCTCAACCGTGGTAATCACCTGGCGCTTGACAATACGCTGGCGCAGACCAATCAAATCATGCAGCGGGGCGCAGTAGCTGTGCTGGTCGACGTAGGCCCACCTGATATCCGGGTTAGCCAACTGATTGGCTGCGGCCGTCGGCGATAGATCGACATTGATTCCTGCAGAACGCAATACTTTACGATGGGTTATCCCGAACTTTGGACCTACAGTCTCAAGGCCATGTGAGATCGCCGGGATACCGCAGGCCGCGAGCACTGCGGGTAGAAACGGTGAAGCAGGCAGTCCGCGCGAATAGCCATCATAGGGATCCGCGACATCGACCAGTTCATCGACCGGTGCTTCGACAGCGGTTGCTGCATCGATAATGCCTTGCAGTACTCCCCGGTTTTCTTCATTAGTCTCGCGCTTCATGCGCAGGGCGATGAGGAAAACGGCGGCCTGTACGGGGTCTGCACTGTCTGCGAGAATTGCACGCATAGCCGTGTGGGCCTCTTCAAAGGAGAGGTCCTTACTGTATTCCGGTCCAGTGGCGACCTTCTGAATGCAGAATCTAAGCGTGATCAGGTTTGCAGTGTCGTTCAGTGCGTTCATATTCGATACCATGGTCGCTGTCGCGATATCAGTTTGACAGCGACGCGACGCAATACTCCGCGCAAAAACGGGCAGTTATTCGATCCGCGAGTATACAGGTCCGCCATGCAGACCCTGTATATCCCTATAGAGGTGGGTTTTATGCAGATCTTTATAGACCTTAAAGGGCTCAGATCTGAGCTGAACTGCATCGCCCACCTGGGATATACACCCGCTGAACTTAATCAACTAAGATACTGTTATTCGATATAAAACCATTCCATGCGCGCGGTAACCGATCACTGAGCGCCACCCCGGAGATGAGTATGTCTGATAACGACGATATGGATTTTTCCAGTGCGCTGGCGGCCTTTGAGGCCAAGCATTTTTCCCGCGCCATGCAATTGTTCTCACCCTTCGCCAACCAGGGTAATGCCGATGCGCAACATCGGATGGCGATCATGTATCAGAATGGTCTGGGTACGGTCCGCAATCCGGATGCCGCGTTGAAATGGATGCGCGCAGCCGCGGAACAGGGACATGCCTTGGCGCAGCACGGCCTTGGGTTCATGTATCTCGAAGGTGAGTGTGTCGCCAAAGACGGTGAGCAGGCGGTGCATTGGTTCAAGCAGGCCGCCGAACAAGGGCTGGCCGGTTCATTGACCACCCTGGCAATGATGTATGAGCAGGGTAATGGGATACCGCAAGACCTTGAAGAGGCCAAACGCCACTACAAACTGGCAGGGTTCGATCGCTGAGGCGGTAGAATCGACGAGATCGGAATGGATTTGTCAGCTGAAGACGCGCTGCGACTGAACGTCATGTTGGCCAATGATCTGCACGCGGTGCGGATCGATGAGTCGGCGATGATGCTCTATGGTTTTTCCGGCCAGGGTGAATCGAAGATTCGCCTCAACCCGACCTGCCGTGATGAGAAGTACATTCGCAGTGTACGGGAAATGCTGTCCAGTCATGTGTTGGGTTCCCCCGGCGGCTATCCCATCTATCTCAGGCGCTGGACACGCATGGGCCAGGCGCGTGACGACAGTCTGGAAAAGCTGCTGTTATTGGGTGAACCGGAAGCGGTTGTAGCAGTCGTACATGCCACAGGCCTGACGGATGAACTGGCGCGACGTGCCTGGTGGGCCATGCCGACCGCGGACAACGCCCGCAAGATGCTCACCCGTGAGTGTATCTGCAAGGGCGCCATGGGGCAGGTGCTGGCCGAATATCTGATCGACTATCTCCCCTTTGAAGAAGATCATCACGCCATGATCGAGAGTGTGCGCCTGGTCCTGCAACCGGGCCTTATCGATGCGGAAGCGCGCGATAAGATCTGGAAAAAGGCGCGTATCAAAAATACCTACTGTGTGGGCTTCCTGCTGGCAACACCGGATGCGTTGCCGGAAACCGCAGCGCCACATCCAGCGTGGGAGCGTTCCTCTGACGCGCTCGGCACATTGGTTGCTGCGGGTAATGTCTATGCCCTGCAACTCCAGCGCGTGTTATGCGAATCCGGTCAGGCTTATTTGACGACCGTCGAAACCGTTATGAGCAAGCCAAATAACCAAGATGTCGTGGTCGCGTTACTGGATGCCATACAGGCCTTCTTTAGAAGTGTCGCTGATCCGGGAGAACGTCTGCCGGATATAGACTCGATCCTGGTTCAGGCCAAGGCGCGTTGCAACGGCGCTGATAATGAAGACCCGGAGTTGACACTGTTATTATCAAAGCTCCCTGAGCTCGCCCCGGCGATCCAAGCCATGCTGATTTTATCGGCCATTGGCGAGCAGCTTGTCTCCCCGATTTTCGCCCGTACCGATGCCATCGGCACGGTCATGCGCCGCAAACTTGAACCCATCACCGGCCCCTTGCTTGAGCAGATCGCGATACTGCGCGGAGCCGGCTGACCTTGTGAGCATCCATCTCAACAAGGCGGTACTGACACTGTTGGTGCAGTTACCAGAGCATGTGTTCACCCGGCATCTGTCGGCCTCACCTGTGGTGGTCGGTACCGCGTTGGCGGAGCAAATCGGACAGTATGTACAGGCCGAACACTTGGGATATTACCCGGCTCTGGATTATTTCAAAGATCACACCGGGGCGGTGGAGCAGGATCTATTAGAGGCCGCTGACCATATCGCCTGGTTCAGCTGCAGTCAGGTGCGCGGTGAGATTGAACGCAAGTTACGGCCTATCTTCGCCAGCCTGAAATTCCAATCCATTCAATCGCAGGCCTTCACCATGCCAACGGTGCGGCCGCAGCAGCCCAATGCCCAACAGGAGCTGATCCGCCATTACACGCCGGATCGCGTAAAACTGGTGCTAGAGGCAAGTTCCTTCCAGAAAAGCGCCCAACAGGACAGCATCGCAAAGTGGGCCAGCCATCTTGCCTATCGGTGGTTGAAGGAGAGCTTTGAGTCGATTGAGGTGACAAGTGCGCAGGCAGGTTGAATCACCTAGGTAACCTCTGATTAATTCACTGAAGCGGCATCTGCTGCGTTGCATCCGGGCTCAAAATGCTGATTTACTGCGTGTAAACTCCGCTTTTTCGCCCGTCTGCGCCTGGCAGCTGCTCGCTTGATCAAATTAATCAGAGGCTCCCTAGTTCCCGCGCACCATCAGAATCAGCAGAATAATAAAACCCACCACTGCGGCTATCGGCAGGAGCGCCGCACGCCAATCCTCGTTGGAACCTTCGGGCCCGTGTTTCATCATGTGCATGGCAGCGGGCCAGAGGCGTATCACCATAATGCCGAGGACGACTGCCAGGGCGATTTTCATCCACATGTCCATGAATCTGTCCTATGTCCTGAAATGAAAAAGGCAGGTCATTTTCATGACCTGCCTTAGGTGTGCCCGACTAACTGTTATCAGTCGTCGCCGCCAGCAAAGGCTGTCAGCAAGTGCAGCAGGTGGATAAACAGATTATAGAAGTCCAGATACAGCGACACCGTGGCGCGCAGATAATTGGTTTCGCCACCGTTAACGATGCGGCTGGTGTCATACAGGATCATGCCACTCATCAGCAGCACGATTACACCGGAGATCGCCAACGACAGGGCTGGAATTTCCATAAACAGATTGGCGATCATAGCAATCAGTGCCACGACCAGACCGACGAACAGAAAGCCACCCATGAAGTTGAAATCACGGCGTGTGGTAAGGGCATAACCGGACAGGCCCAGGAAGATAACACCTGTACCGCCCAAGGCGGTTGCGACCAGTTTACCGCCACCGGGAATAGCCAGATAGTGGGTGAGCAACGGGCCGAGGCCCAGACCCAGCAAGCCGGTGATACCGAACACCACAGCAAGGCCTGCTGCAGAATTTTCAGTGCGCGGCAGGACCAGCCACAACAGTCCAATGGCGCCGAGCGTGGCGATCATGGAAATGGCGGGGGAAATCCCCATAGCCATACCGGCGCCAGCGGTGACGACACTGAACAGCAAGGTCATCGACAGCAACATATAGGTGTTGCGGATGAGCTTGTTGGTGGCAATGACGGCGTCCTGTTGAGGTGCCAGAACACGATCAAATGTACTCATAAGATAAAGCCTCCAGGTTAATCGGTTACGCACTAGGACTGCGAATTTGCAACAGAGTTCAGCATAACATGACTGGGCGGCAGGGCAACACCGCGGAACCGGCTGATGCCTGAGACAAATTTACGAAAATCGGGTATCGTATGCGGCGCTGGAGAGGTGGCTGAGCGGCCGAAAGCGACGGTCTTGAAAACCGTTGAAGGGCGACCTTCCGTGGGTTCGAATCCCACCCTCTCCGCCAACTATCCTTACCCGGGCTGAAAGTCCGGGTAAGGATAGTTGTGGTTAGGGTGGATTTGATGAGAAGCCAACGGTTCGACGCAGCGGCCGTTTGGCCGCGGAGAACGGCCGCAGGCCGGCCCGCAGGGCGAGCGCGTAGCGCGAGTAATCCCACCCTCTCCGCCAATAATCCTTACCCGGGCTGAAAAGTCCCTGTAGTCTTGCCGATCATTGCATTAGCCTTTGGCGCCGAGTGATAGATTGGAGCCGTTAGAAACAACGCAACAACAAATGGAATTTGGAGGTTTGCGATGGGGGACGGAATGATCCAGCTCATGCTTGTCGATGACCACGAATTGGTCCGTGCAGGTCTCAAGCGAATACTTGAGGATGCGAAAGGCATAAAGGTTATTGCAGAGGCCAGCACCGGCGAAGAGGCCATCCAGATGGTCCGGCAACGGCGGCCGGACGTCATCATCATGGATGTGAATATGCCCGGCATCGGCGGCCTGGAAACCACCCGTAAACTGATGCAAATCAGTCCTGACATCAAGGTGATCATTGTCACCGTCCACGTCGATGAACCCTATCCCACACGTTTGCTCGAAGCCGGTGCCGCGGGTTATCTGACCAAGTCCTGCGCCGTGGATGAGATTGTCGCGGCGATCCACACCGTCGCCAAGGGCGAGCGTTATATCGGGGCAGATATCGCACGCCAAGTGGCCCTGTCCATGCTGCCCGGTGGCAAGCGCTCGTTGTTCGAGAAGCTTTCGCAACGCGAAATGCAGGTCATGCTCATGGTCACCCAAGGCCATAGCATTCAGGATATTTCAGACCGCTTGTGTCTGAGTCCCAAAACAGTCAGCACCTATCGTTATCGTCTGTATGAAAAACTCGGCGTGGATAACGATGTCGAACTGACGCACTTGGCCATGCGCCATGGCATGATCTCTATCGATCCGACGCCCACTTGATCCCTCGCTCAGTTCACGAAATGATCGTCTTATGAATAAAGCCCGCGTGCGCGCCCCGGAAATTCCCCGTTCCCTGCAATGGTTCAATATCGAAGAACCACTCTGGCTGGCAGACCTGCGCGGCAAGGTGGTGCTGCTGGATTTCTGGACCTACGGCTGCATTAACTGCCAGCATATCCAGCCGGACCTGCGTTACCTGGAACAGAAATATCCCGACGGTCTGGTGGTCATCGGCGTGCATTCACCGAAATTCCCCAATGAAAAAATCCCCGCGCAGCTACAGAAGGCCATCAATCGCCAGTTCGTCCAGCATCCCGTTGTGCGTGATCCCGAGCTGCAGATGACCAGCCTGTACGCGGTGAAGGCCTGGCCAAGTGTGGTGGTGATTGATCCGGAGGGATACATCGTCGGTGTTTCACGTGGTGAAGGTAAACGCAGCCAGCTTGACGAGCTGATTGCCGGGTATCTTGCTGAGTATCCTCTGGATGCATCACGCGCAGCACGATTACCCTCGAAACCAAGTACAGAACCTACATCGACGTTGAGCTTCCCCGGCAAACTGCTGGCAACGGAAGGGCGATTGTTCATCAGCGATAGCGGTCGCAATCGAATATTGGAATGTGGTCTTAGCGGTCGAATTCGACGCAGCTTCGGTAGCGGAAGCGCGGGGCTTGTGGATGGTGAATATTGCTCGTTCAATAACCCGCAGGGTTTGGTGAAGGTCGAGGATAATCTGTATGTCGCGGACGCCGGTAATCATGCGATCCGCCGCATTCGCCTCACGAGTGGTGAAGTGGAAACCCTAGCGGGTACTGGAGCACACGGCAGAAAGATGCCGGAGCGTTATGAGACCGCTGCAGGCA
>Ga0180009_10002516_pt1 | contig 21563 bp, 19 predicted proteins | sample OS_PC_MetaG_FD_123537 | JGI IMG/M metagenome (GOLD analysis project Ga0180009, IMG submission 123537) | Groundwater microbial communities from the Aspo Hard Rock Laboratory (HRL) deep subsurface site, Sweden - OS_PC_MetaG | ecosystem: Environmental > Aquatic > Deep subsurface > Groundwater...
GGGTTTTAAGAGGTGAAGATTTTATGAAAAACTACCCAAAATACACCGTCGAGGTTAAAAAAATCAAAGGAATTGAAAAGGAAAAGGTCACGACGCTAAAACTAAAGGGTTTCCTGAAGGCCTATAAAATGTGAATATTTAAATACCTCAATAGTTTTACCGTCAATTATATAATTAAAATGAGGGGTAGTTAAAATGAAAGTTGTCATACTTGCGGGTGGTTTGGGGACAAGATTAAGTGAGGAGACCAAAGTCATCCCTAAGCCTATGGTAGAGATTGGCGGTAAGCCCATCCTTTGGCACATAATGAAGATATACTCGCATTATGGATTTAACGAGTTTATAATCTGCCTAGGCTATAAGGGATACATGATAAAGGAGTACTTTGCTAATTATTTCTTGCACCGCAGTGATGTTACTATTGATGTTTGTTCGAACAAGGTCACTATTCATAACAACAATTGTGAGCCATGGAAAGTCACTCTTGTGGATACTGGCACGGAAACCATGACTGGTGGAAGAGTAAAGCGTGTCAGACAGTACATAGGCAACGAGACGTTCATGATGACCTATGGTGATGGTGTTGGTGATGTGAACATAAAAGAGCTTGTGGATTTTCACAAGAAAAACAAGAAACTCGCGACAGTGACGGTTGTAACTCCTGTAAGTAGGTGGGGTTCTGTTTCAATCTCAAATAATAATGAAGTGCTTTCTTTTATAGAGAAACCGGCAGAGAATGACTCATGGATAAACGGCGGTTTCTTTGTTCTTGAGCCTGAAGTCATAGATTACATAAAGGATGATTCAATACCTTTCGAACGAGAGCCGATGGAAACCATATCCAAGAAGCAGCAGCTTGTCGCATATAAGCACAAGGGTTTCTGGAAGCCCATGGACACATTGCGCGAAAGGAATGAACTTGATGCGATGTGCCAGTCTAACAATGCTCCGTGGATGGTGTGGGGTAAGGATGAGCAGTGTAAGATAAAATGAAATCTGAATTCGGAGGTTTTTATAAAAAAAGGAAGGTTCTTGTTACAGGCCATACTGGATTCAAAGGTGCCTGGCTCTGCTTTTGGTTGAATGAACTGGGCGCTGAAGTCGTTGGCTACTCTCTGGAGCCGCCAACCCAGCCTAATCTGTTCACAGCGTTGGAACTTGAGAAATCGATGACCAGCATAATTGGAGACATACTGGACAGGGATAAGTTTAAGTCAGTTCTGTTGAAATACAAGCCCGAAGTGATATTCCACCTTGCTGCTCAGCCACTTGTCTGGCGTTCATACAAGGAACCATACCTGACATTTGAGACCAACATTATTGGTTCCCTGAACATTTTTGAAACAATAAGAGAAGCTAAACTTTCCACGGTTGTAGTGAATGTCACAACAGATAAATGTTATGAGAATAAGGAGCAGATATGTGGTTACAGGGAACATGACTCGTTAGGTGGATATGATCCTTACAGCGCAAGCAAGGCTTGTTCTGAGATGGTGACCGCAGCATACAGGAATTCATTCTTCAATAATTCAGAGTACAAGAAAAGTCACGAGGTTCTTTTGGCATCTGCCCGTGCAGGCAATGTTATCGGTGGCGGTGATTGGGCAGATGATAGGATTTTGCCTGACTGCCTGCGGGCATTCTCTGCAGGAAAGAAATTGGTCGTCAGGAGCCCTTCCGCAGTGAGGCCGTGGCAGCACGTTCTTGAACCTCTTTCAGGGTATCTTATTCTTGGAGCAAAGATGGCGAGAGGAGACGTATCGGCTGCACAGGCATGGAATTTCGGCCCGTCTGATGAAAGCCTCGTCTCAGTGGGTGAAGTTGTAGCTAAAGCTTCAAAAATATGGGGTGGCGGAGAATGCGAGTTTCTCCCCCAGAATAAGATACATGAAACAAATATCCTTAAGTTGGATATCAACAAGGCCAAGAAAAGTCTCTCATGGGTGCCAATACTTAGTATTGATGAGGCAATGGATTTGACTATAAACTGGTACAAGGAGTATTACTCAGGAAGCAAAGATATGGCCAGTTATACAAAGGCTCAAATCGACCACTATGTATCGACTGCTAGAAAGAAAAAGCTTGTTTGGTCAGAAGGAATATGAAATTCAAAAAAATGGCGTTAAATGGAGCATACGTGGTGACTCTAGAGCCATTTTTGGATACGCGAGGGATGTTTGTCAGGCTGTTCTGTAAGAATGAACTGAAAGCAATCGGCCACTATAATGAAATAGTGCAGATCAATCATTCGTTGACTAAAAAGAAAGGTTCTGTAAGAGGAATGCATTATCAGTTGTCTCCAAACTCTGAGATTAAGATGGTGCGTTGCATACGCGGGTCTGTTTTCGATGTGATTATTGACTTGAGAAAAGGGTCACCGACGTTTTTGGAGTGGCACGGAGAGGTAATTTCAGCGGAAAACATGAAGATGATGTACATCCCTGAAGGTTTTGCGCATGGTTTCCAGACGCTTGAAGACGATTCTGAGTTGATTTACTTACATACTGCATATTATGATCATGATAGTGAGCGTAGCATAAATTTTCTCGACCCGGTCATCAACATTAAATGGCCTGTTGAGATAAAAGATATGTCTGAGAAAGACAAGTCTGTTCCGCTGCTTAGCAAGGGCTTCAGGGGTGTTTAGAATGAATTGCAGGTTTTGCAAATCTCCTCTGAAGACTGTTTTTATTGACTTGATAAATTCGCCTCCGTCTAACGCTTTTCTTACTGCTGAGCAACTTAACGAACCGGAGGTTTTCTTCCCTCTGAATATATTTGTTTGCGAGAAATGCTTCCTTGTACAGGTGGACGAGTACAAGAAGTCAGCAGACACTTTTGACTCGAACTATGCATATTTCTCATCCTATTCAAAAACCTGGCTGGAGCATTGCAAGAATTACACAGATATGATGACGAAAAGATTCGACATCAATCCGAAATCACTAGTGGTGGAAGTCGCATCTAACGATGGATATTTATTGCAGTTTTTCAAGGATAAAGGAATACCGGTGCTCGGCGTTGAGCCTACATCAAACACCGCAAAGGTCGCTATAGGTAAAGGCATTGAGACAATAGAGAAATTTTTCGGAGTGAGCCTGGCGAAAGAGCTATCGAAGAGAAAAAAGGCAGACTTGATGGTGGGCAATAATGTGCTGGCCCATGTTCCAGACATAAATGACTTTGTGGAAGGGTTCAAGATTCTGCTGGGCAGAACAGGAGTGATAACATTCGAATTTCCTCACCTGATGCAGCTCGTTGAGAATAACCAGTTTGACACGATATATCATGAGCATTATTCTTATTTGTCATTTCTGACAGTAAATAGGATATTTGACAAGCACGGGCTGGAAATATTTGACGTAGAGGAGATACCAACTCACGGAGGGTCTTTGAGGGTTTTTGTGAAGCATAAAGAAGACAAGACAAAAGAGATATCTGATAATGTTAGTATTCTCGTAGAGAAAGAGAAGTCGAAGGGGATGGATGGCATTAAGTATTATTCAGGTTTCCAAGAGAAGGCAGATAAGGTGAAATACGATCTGCTGACTTTCCTTCTGGAGCAGAAGGCCAAAGGGAAGACTGTCGCTGCCTACGGCGCGGCCGCCAAAGGCAACACTCTTCTGAATTATTGCGGCATTAAGAAAGACCTTATATCTTTTGTGGTGGACGCATCACCGCACAAGCAAGGTCTTTTCTTGCCTGCCAGCCACATCCCCGTCGTTAAGGAGGATATGTTAAGAAAGACCAAGCCTGATTTCATAATCATACTGCCTTGGAACCTGAAGGCTGAGATTACTGAGCAGCTGAAATATGTTAAGACTTGGGGATGTGGATTTGTTATCCCAATACCAAAACTTCAGATAGTTTGATTTTTAGTCTATTAGCTTGGTTTTAAATAGGTTTTATATTACAAATAAAGTAAATGGGGTATGAATATGAACGCGCTGAATGATGTTTTCGGAATCATAGGACAAAATGAAAATCTGAGAAAAAAGTTTTTGGAATTGTGCCGTCAAACAGAGAAAGAACTTGCAAGAATTGATTTTAATGTTCGTCAAGAGGTTACCGCTCCTATTATTGATGCACTACACGCTAATTTAGGAATATTGATGAAAAAGATTAAACCAAATATTGATTTTTATTTTCTTTATCGTTCTCAGATTGCAAGAGAGCTTGTAATGAGTCCTGAAGAAATGCCTGATCATGTCTGGGAACCTCAAACCACCAGACTATTGATGTACTTCAGTAAAAATGCCAAGAACGTTGCTATTGGCGGAGCATACGCCGGCGATCAGGCAATTCTAGTGGCAAAGATACTCAAAGATAAAAACGGAGTGTGTCACTGTTTTGAGCCCGATAAAGAGCAGTTAAAAATGCTTAAATATAATGCCGAGAAAAATTCTTTGGATAACTTAGTTTTTAACGATTTGGGATTATGGGAGACAGATAATGCAGATATTATCATGGTTGGTGAAGATGCTCTAGGGCGTAGTGAAGTAAGTAAAGAAGGAAAGTCAGACGAGACATTCTCTACTGTGACCCTTAGCTCCTACGGCAAAAAAAAGGGCATTCCTCATTTCGATGTTATAATGTTAGATATTGAGGGTGCAGAATTGTCTGCATTAAAGGGTGCAGAATTCTATCTTAAACAGTCTGCAGAACACGCCCCGAAGATAGTATTTGAATTACATCGTAATTATGTCAACTGGGATGATGGTCTTGATAATACAGACATAGTTAAGTACCTTAAAGATCTAGGATACAATGTGTTTGCACTTAGGGACTATCAAGGACATGTTCCGATGGCAGAATATGCTATTGAACTGATAAAATTGAGCGAAACATATCTTAAAGGCCCAGCTCACGGTTTTAACCTGGTGGCAGTAAAGGATGTTAACGTTCTGAAGACTGATTTGTTTAAGATGTGTTCTGGAGTTAGTCCTAAATTATTACTACACAGGAATCCAGCATTGCATGCACCGATTCATAAGTTAGCGAAGAGTAAATGAATTAAAAGGTTCGAAAGTCAAAGGTTACGGAAATGAACTATTTAGAAAACCTAAGGAATAAAAAAATCGGGATTATAGGTATGGGTTACATAGGTTCAAATATTTATGCATATCTTTGCTCTAAAAAGAAAGAGTTAGGTCTTGAAATAACAGGTATGACTAAAGAGAATATCGGTGTTGTAGAGTCTAAAAAATTTGATTATCTCATAAATTGCGCTGGAAAGAGCGGTGACTTTAGGCAAGACCCTGTAGGCACAGTGGAGTCAAACATATGCCTGCCAATATATTTGCTCAAGAACGCGAGGGTGTCTGAGTGTTATGTTGGAATAAGTTCCACGCGAGTTTATGGTTTTGCAAAAGATAGGAACATCGTCTTCGACGAGTCTTGTTATTCATCATCAACACATCTTTCGCTTGATTTCATATACGACGGTTCGAAGAAGCTGATGGAGTCTCTGCTGATGAACTCTGCGGAAAAGGTGGGCTACAGGGTGTCAATAGTGCGTCTTTCTAATGTTTACGGGAATTTTAACGCCCTGGACGACACAACCCTTATAAAAAAGATTGTGCGTGCCAAGATTGAGAAAGGGTCATTTAAGACTAATGAGAATAAAGATAGTGAGAAGGATTACATCTACATTTCGGATGCGATAGAAGGGATATTGCGTGCTATGATTATTCCGAAAAAAAGTTCAGTGTTTAACATAGCGTCGGGCCAAAGCACTTCCATCAGTAAGGTGGCAGGGTTTTTGAATATCACGCCGATCTACGATGACAAGCAGAAGGAGCTGGTATTCAGTAATATATCGATAAAAAAGGCCAATGTCGAACTGCGATTCAAGCCCGCGGTCAGCATTGAAGATGGCCTTAAGAAAACTATTGGAGCGTGATGTTTCATGGATCAAATAAAGCAATTCGAAGAAGAGCGCAAAGAACGCGTCAATTCATACGATAGGGACGATGAGTTCAAGAAATTGTCGCTCGAATGGGTGAAGCTCAGTTTCAAGAGGAAGTATGAATATAACTTCCAGTGGCTTGGAAGGCCGATCATACAGTACCCCCAGGACATGTGGGCGATGCAGGAGATAATCTGGGAAGTCAAACCTGATTTGATCATTGACATCGGCATAGCCCACGGTGGATCATTGATATACTACGCGTCCCTGCTCGAGATTCTAGGGAACGGAGAGGTCTTGGGCGTTGATATAGATATACGCTCCCACAATCGCGCAGAGATAGAGAAGCATACGATGTACAAGCGCATAAAGATGATTGAAGGGTCATCTATATCTGAAGAGATTGTCGCGAAGGTTAAAGAATTTGCCAAGGGGAAGAAACGTATTCTTGTTTGCTTAGACTCAAACCACACGCATGAACACGTATATAATGAGCTGCTGCTCTACTCTCCGTTGGTCACAAAGGGAAGCTATGTTGTGGTATATGACACTTTTGTCGAGGACATGCCTGATGATTTTTTTACTGACAGACCATGGCATAAAGGCGATAATCCGAAGACCGCTGTTCACGCATTCATTAAGGGTAATAAGGATTTTGTGATTGACAAGTCTATTGAGAATAAGATTCTTATAACTTCAAATCCTGACGGGTATCTGAAGAGAATAAAATAAATCTCGAAGAGAAGAAGCATGGTTTTCGACAAGATAACAATTTTGATACCTACTCACAATAGGCATCAGTATCTGAGGAGGATCCTCGATTATTATTCAGACAGCGGTATGAAGATACTCGTTGCCGATTCTTCAAAAGATCAGTTTCCTCAGGAATATCTTTACGAAAAGGTCGAGTACCATCATTATCCAGATATGGAGTACTCAAAGAAGATGTCCACAGTGATGAAGCTCCTCAGCACGAAATACACGGTAGTTTGCCCTGACGACGACTTCGTGGTAAAGAGCGGTATTAAGAGATGTATGGAATTTCTTGATGCGCATCCTGATTATGCCTCTGTTCAGGGCCATTATGTCTCTTTCATGAACAAGAATAAGAAAGTCATATACGGGCCAAGCAATATGTATACTATGGGCATGGATATCAATCAAGATGCGCCAGGAGATAGGCTTAAGCCATTCTTGGTTTCTTACATGGATGTGATTTATAGTGTACAAAGAACAGAGAGTCTCAAAGAGGCGTTTTACTATACTGAAGACAAGATCAAGGATTATAATCTGCTTGAACTTTGTACAGCACTCGTCATAATAATGAACGGCAAGCACAGGATATTGCCTCTTTTTTATGGAGTTAAAGAGAGTATAGCCACTTCCTCGGGCAATTACACAATACCGTTATACAAGCAAGCCAAAATGAAGCAGTTTAAGAAGCAATACTGCAACTTTTTTGAAATCACAACAAAGCACCTAGCCAAAAAGTCAGGCATCGGAGCACGTGCAGCTCGAAAGAAGGTGTCTGAAGCAGTCTCTGCATACATAAATGAACTGAATCGTGCAGACAACCGCATTAGGATGAAGTGTATAACTATGGTGAGCAAGCTTTCTCCGAAGGCAACTAACATCATTAAAAATATGTATTTCGAGCTTAAAAGAATTAAGTACACGAGAAATACCAAACAAGTTCCAGGTTACCCGTTTTATGACAAAGAGGCTGCAGAAGATTTGAAGGAAATTGATAAGATAGTCAAGAAACACAACATACCTTCAAAATGGAAGGCTATAATGATATGACTTCTTTTGAAGTAGAAGGAATAGTTTTATAAAGATAGTTTCGATTTTCTCAATCATGTGCGGCATCACCGGCTTTACCTGGGAAGATGAGGACCTCCTGCGTAGGATGACTGATATCATCGCCTACCGCGGTCCTGATGACCATGGTTACTATGCTGATAGCGATATCTCCTTGGGCCACCGCCGCCTTTCTATAATTGACCTTAGCCAGGCAGGCCACCAGCCTATGTCTGACAAGGAAGGCGTTGTCCAGATAGTCTTCAACGGAGAGATATACAACTTCAAGGAGCTTAGAGCGAGACTGGACCAGAAGTATGATTTTGCTTCCGCGACAGATACAGAAGTCCTGATCTACGGCTACAAGGAATGGGGTCCCGAAGGTCTGTTAAAGCGCATAAACGGCATGTTTGCGTTTGCCATGTGGGATGCCGAAAGAAGGTCCCTTTTCATCGCAAGGGATCGTCTTGGCAAGAAGCCCTTGTACTATTATCTCCATAAGAATCAGCTCATCTTTGCTTCTGAACTGAAGTCCCTTCTTGAATTCTCTGAGATAAAGCGCGAGCTGGACACAGAGTCAGTCAATTCATACCTTTCCTATAGATTTATTCCTTCAGACAAGACCATGATCAAGGGCGTGAAGAAGCTTCTTCCTGCCCACTATGCTATCTTTGCCCAGGGAAAGCTCTCAATCAAGAGGTATTGGAGCATCGACTGGACTGTCTCAGAAAAATCAGAAGAGTATTACATCAAGAAATTCGAGAACCTTTTCAAGGAGTGTGTCGAGAAGCGCCTTTTCTCAGACGTACCGTTAGGAGCTTTCCTCTCAGGAGGAGTTGATTCAAGCGCAGTCGTAGCGATGAACACGAAGTTGAGAGAAGACCCTGTCAAGACCTTCACAGTTGGTTTCAACCACGAGACAGATGAATGCAAATACGCGAAGCTCGTCGCAGACCATCTGCATTGCGACCACCACGAGCTCATCCTAGATTATCACGATATGACCAAGGCTCTTCCAGACATCGTCTGGTACATGGACGAGCCCAGTACAGACATAACTATGGTTCCGCTTTACTTCCTCTCGAAGTTCGCAAAGAAAAAGGTCACGGTCGTGAACAGCGGCGAGGGTGCGGACGAGCTTTTCTCAGGCTATGCGCATTACAAGATTGGCTCGAGCATGTTCAACTTCGTGCCTTCTGCAGTGAAGAACAGGATATATTATTGGTATTACTCGCCATTCAAGAAGAGCGACATCAAGGGCTTCTTCAAGAAGCCTATGAAAGAAGACAAGCTTCTGTGGCAGCATCTTCACGAGAAAGAGCCAAAGCATCTTCTAAACAAGCTGCTAAACTTTGACATAAACTATGAGCTTCCGAACTGGCAGCTCGCAAGAGTGGACAGGATGACGATGGCCAACGCCCAGGAGGCCAGAGTACCGTTCCTCGATTACGAGATGGTGGAGTTCGCAGCTTCGTTGCCGACCAATCTGAAGGTCAAGAACATAACAAACAAGTATCTCCTGAAGCAGGCTGTTAAGAAGTGGCTTCCAGAGGGGATAATCGAGAGGAGGAAGCAGGGCTTCACTACCCCGATGCATGACTGGTTCAAGGACGATCTCCTCGGTCTCGCAGAGTCAGTTCTTTCAAAAGAGAACATGGCCAAAAGGAAGTACATAAATTATGCTTACATAGAAAAGCTCATAGAATCAGAGCGCAAGACAAAGAAGACCTTGCCTTTCCGCTATACTTCATTCAAGCTCCTGACAATCATGATGTTTGAGATGTGGCAGAGGACGTATCTGGATAATGAGTCGAAAGTTTTAAAACTAAATGAATTTTAGGGATGTCCCATGGGCAATATAAAATCAGTCTGTATAATCGGCCTCGGTTACGTAGGCCTCCCGTTAGCGTGTGTATGTGCTGAAAAGGGCTACACGACATATGGATTTGATGTCAAGAAAGATATAGTAGACAAGACCAACTCAGGAATAAGCCACATCGATGACGAGTGGCTGAAGCAGCACGTCAAGCAGGTCAAGGGCAAGATAATTGCGACTACAGACTCTTCGGTGATAGCCAAATCCGAAATCGTTCTTATTTGCGTCCCCACACCCATTGATAAGCAGTATCATCCAGACCTTAAACCCGTCGTCCTCTCGACAGAGTCTATCTCAAAGCATCTGAAGAAAGGTCACATCATTGTCCTCGAATCAACAGTATTTCCGGGAACTGTCGAAGAGGTCATGCAGCCTATCCTGGAGAAGTCCGGTCTTAAGGCAGGCAAGGACTTCATACTTGCGCATTGTCCTGAGCGCATAGACCCTGGCAATAAGAAGTGGAATGTGACGAACATCCCGAGGGTAGTAGGGGCAATTCCAAAAGAAAAGACAAAGGTTGTTGCAGATTTCTACCGTTCAATAACATCTGGAGAGGTCATCGAACTAAGTTCGATAAAGGCCGCAGAAGCCACGAAGATAATGGAGAATACATTTAGGGATGTTAACATTGCTTTCGTCAATGAGATGGCGATGTCTTTCGATCAGCTGGGCATCGATATAACAGAAGTAATCAAGGGAGCTTCGACAAAACCTTTCGCTTTCATGCCCCATTATCCTGGATGCGGTGTTGGTGGGCATTGCATACCTGTAGACCCTTACTATCTCATAGAGCGTGCAAAGACTGCGGGATTCAGCCATAATTTCTTGAGTCTGGCGAGGGAGATCAACAATAACATGCCGAAATACACGATTACGAGGCTCGCGGAAGCCCTGAACAAGATAGGAAAGAGTGTTAAGGGCACCAAGATAACTGTTCTCGGTGTCGCCTACAAGGGTGGAGTTGATGATGACCGCGAATCCCCTGCTTATCACATAATCGACGAGCTAAAGAAATTAGGGGCTTCTCTGAAAATCTTCGATCCTCATCTGATTTCAAAATCGACTGTCAAGACACTCGAAGAAGCATTGGATGCTGACGCGATAGTCATAGCGACCAATCACCCAGAATTCAAGGTCATAACTCCCGAGCTGTTGGCCAAGAGAGGTGTCAAGGTCATCATCGATGGCAAGAACATGTTTGACAATTTCGAGGCCATTAAGAAGGCAGGAATTGAGTACCGGGGCATTGGAAGAAGTTAGTTTTTCTTGAGCATCTTCTTGTATATATCCAGGTACTTGTTTATTATCTCGTCCCAGTTGAAGTTCTTTCTTACTTTCTCTCTTGTCAGCGCCCCGAATCTCTCTCTTTTCTTTTTGTCGAAAAGCTCTGTAATCCTGTTGGCGATCTCTTCTGGCTCTCCTTTTACCAAGAAGCCATTCTCATTGTCAGTTATTATCTCGGGCGCGATTCCCACTTTTGTACATATCATCGGCAGCCCTGCTGCTCCTGCTTCAAGCATTGTCTGGCCAAAGTTCTCTGAAAGCGAGGTATAGACGAATATGTCTGCAGTCCTGTACTGCTCTCTAAGTTTTAAGTCATATTTTGGCCCTGTGAAATCGACGATATCTGCAACTCCAATCTTCTTTGCGAGTTCTTTAAGTTCATCAAGGTATCCTGTCTTGCTTGTCTCAGAGCTCTTCTCCTCTCCACCGACGATGACAAACCGGAACTTGTGCCTTGTTTTCCGCTTCTTCAGGATTCCTGCAGCTTTTATGATTGGTTCGACGTTTCGGTTCCGAGATATCCTTCCTACAAATAGTATCTTTAGCGTCTCCGAGTCTTTCTTTAGAGGATTGTACTCTTCGATGTCAATTCCGACAGGTATGAGATGCAGTTTCTCTTTCTGTATGCCATAATTTATTGCGTCCTGATACTCTTCTTTTGAATTTACGATGACTGCATCGGCATTTTTTATCATCCGCTTGCCGCCAATAATGTCATATGCTATGTAGGGTAATTTTGCCAGGCCTTTCAGGAAATGGTCATATCCAAGCAAACTTCCGTGGGTGCTTATGACAAATGGCCTGCCTTGTGCTTTGGCAGTCTTGAATGCTGTTTCTGTCTGGTAGCTCCTGCAGCTATGCGCATGCACAATATCAAAGTCAGAGAACTTCTTCTTCATCGCAGGAGTATAGAAATACTTCATGAACCGAAGTTTGATAGGGAACCTGTACACCTCGACTCCGTTCATCCTTTCGTGTTCAGGACTCTTGTCTGCGCGATAGTTGGAGGTCAATATCGGTGACCTTATGCCTCTTTCTTCCAGCCTTTTGCTTATGTTGAAAGCCTGGTTAGCGACCCCGCTCATGAAAGGGTAGAACGATTCGATTGTCCTGAGCACTTTCATTCTTTTTTCAGCCATATCTGTTTTCTTGCTTAGGAGGTTAATAAAACTAACCTGTTTTCAGCCAATCATCCGCAATATTTAAATACCCCTGTCCGCTGGTTTTGATCTGGTGAAAATCATGCCAAAACTCTTCGATAATGCTACAATCCTTCTGACTGGCGGTACAGGCTCTTGGGGCCAGGAATTGACAAGGCAGCTTCTTACGAAATACTCTCCAAAAGAGATCCGGATCTACAGCAGGGGAGAGATGAAGCAGGTTGATATGCGGCTGAAGTTCAATAATCCTAAGCTGAAGTTCATCATAGGTGATGTTCGTGACAAGACCCGCCTTCTGACAGCAACTAAGAACGTCGATTATGTTTTCCATCTTGCAGCCATAAAGCACGTGCCTGTGTGTGAAGAGAACCCTGAAGAGGCCATTCTGACAAACATCATAGGTACTGAGAACCTGGTCTTTGCATGCATAGAGAACAATGTGAAGAAGATGATAGACGTCTCAACCGATAAGGCTGTAGACCCGTTGAACCTTTATGGTGTCACAAAGGCCTGTGGAGAGAAGATAACGCTTGCCGCGAATCTGAAGGCGACAGATACAGTTTTCGCTTGCGTCAGGGGAGGCAATGTCCTGGGTTCGAGAGGCAGCATCATACCTCTGTTTAGGAAGCAGCTGGCTACGACAAATGTGCTGACCGTGACAGACGAACGCATGACACGTTTCATATTCTCACTCCAGGACGCAATCGGCCTCGTCCTCAAATCTGCTGAAGAGAGCGTCGGTGGAGAGGTTTTTGTCATGAAGATGCCTTCTTCGATGGTCATGGATATCGTGACCTGCCTGAAGGAGGAATTAGGTGATAAGAACACAAAGATTGAGATGATTGGTATACGCTATGGTGAGAAGCTTGACGAGGTCCTTGTTTCACGGTATGAAGGTCAGGATAGGATCATAGATGATGGAGATTTCTACATAGTCCTTCCGTTCCTCAACCTTGAAAAGACCAAGAAGCATTACGCCGGAAGGAAGGTGAAGAGCATCGGAGAGTTCAATTCAAGGAATACCAAGATGCTCAATAAGGAAGAGGTCAGGAAGCTTCTTAAGAAGAACGGTTTCCTCAACCCGATAGTGAAAGAGGAAGTGCCTGAACAGTATTTCCGTTGAAAATGAATATTGGGATAACTGGTGCGAATGATTTTCTTGGTATCCACACATTGAACAGGCTGAAGAACAATCCTGAAGTTAATGGTGTGGAGATATTTGAAAAGTCTGGATCAGATATTCTAAATAAGAAATCCGTAGAAGTGTTTGTATCAGGCAAGGATGTCATCATACACCTCGCAGCAGTGCATCGTGCAGAGGACATAGAGCTTATGCGTACCAATCTGCTGGGCACATTGTCTCTGGTAAAGGCGATAAAGGAGACGAATCCTGATTGCAGGCTGTTGTTCTCTTCTTCATTCCAGGTCTACGCCAACAGTACAAAAGAGGATGTTATCGGCGAGGATTTTCCTCTCGGTCCCACCACAACATATGGTTTCTCAAAGAAGTTCGAGGAGGAACTGATACTTTCGAATGTTAAGGACAGCGCAGTGTTCAGGATATCTAACGTCTACGGTCCTGGCTGCAGGCCGTTCGACAACTCTGTTGTAGCTACATTCATCCATCTTGCCAAGGAAGGCAAGGAGATTATCGTCACGGGCAGTGGAGACCAGTCTAAGGATTTCGTATTTGTCGATGATGTGGTTGATGCCTTTGAGCTGGCAGTTTTCTCCAAGGAGAAGGGCATTTTTAACATCTGCACAGGAGAGTCTGTCTCGATAAACCGGTTGGTAGGACTCTTAAACAAGGATTTTCCCCGGTTGAAGGTCGCTCGCCGTACTGGGGAGGACGGGGGCTTTTCGACAAGAGGATCTTGCAAGAAGGCTGAAAAGATTATTAAATGGAAGCCACGTACCCTCTTTGAGGACGGATTGAAGAAGTGTGAATGAAGATGGACATAAAGATAATGAAGCTTGAAAAGAAGGTCGACGAGCGTGGTTTCGTCGTAGAAGTGTTGCGTTCAGAGCAGGTCAATGCCCGGTTTGGTCAGATTTTCCTGTCTACTGTCAAGCCAGGCAAGGTCAAGGGCAACCATTACCACAAGAGGAAGAGGGAATGGTACTGCGTGGTGAAAGGCAGGGTCGTCGTGCATTTTGTCGATGTCGCGACAGGCGAGAGGAGAAAGGTCCCGCTGGATGAAAAAAACCCTCAACTGCTCGAGATAAATCCTGGCATTTCACACGCGATAACCAATGAGGGCAAAGAAGAGGCGATGATACTGGCTTACATCTCAGAGAGTTTCGATAAAGAGGATCCTGACACGTTTGATTTCAAGGTTGTTTAGCTGCTTTTACCTTCTTTTTCTCTTTTCCGGCATACTTTTTCAGGTACCCTTCAAGTTTGTCCACAAAGACTGGCCACGCATGGTTTTTGATGACGAATTCGTAGCCTGTTTCGGCGAGTCTGTGCTGTTTTTCCTCGCTTGATAGGATTTCTACAGTCCTCTTCACAATATCCTCGTCGGTAACAACGAATTCCACTGCTCCGGATTTCTCAGGTATTATGTCGATTGTCCCTTTGAGCCTGCGGGACAGCAGAGGCTTCTTGCACGCCATGTATTGGAGTAGCTTCGCAGGTATTATGTCATTTGTCGCTTTGCATTCCCTGAACGGGTTGATGCACAGTGTGGCGAGGTTTATGTGTTTTGTCACTTCGCTATATGGCACGAACGGTACGAATATAGTGTCTTTGGTGACGCCTTCCCTTTCTGCCAACGCTTTAAGCTCTTTCTCAAATACTCCGCCGCCTACAAACAACAGCCTCGCATTAGGCGCTTTTTTCTGTATCTTCTTGAGGTTCTTGATGAATATGTCCAGTCCGCCGAAGTCATAGAATGTGCCGAGGTACATTATCATCTTGTCTTCTTTTTTTATGCCGTATTTTTCACGCAGTCTCTCCAGCTCTGCGGAGTCTTCTGGCATAGGGTAGAATATCTTGTCATTCACCGCAGGGTAGAGCGGAAGGCAGTCCTTCCTGCCGGTGTAAGCGCCGAGTTTGGGAGTCAGTGACAATATGTGTTCTGAGTTCTTGTACACGTGCTTTTCTAACGCTTTCACGACGTACTTTATTGGGAAAGGGTATCTTCTGAGGTCGCTCAGCGCATCCAGGGTCCTGAAGAAGACAGGCACGTTGTGTTTCTTTGCGAAATGCAGGGCAACCCAGCCATTGGTGGGCACCGAGTATAGGAGCAGGGCATCGAACTTCTTTTCCTTGAACAGCCGTCTGATCACGAACCAGCTCATCACCATGCCTGTGAATCTCGTCACGAGCTCTCCCAGGTAGACAGCTCCCGGCCTGATTATCTTTACCTTGGCTTTCGGGAAGACCCTGTTGCCTCTGAATTTCCTGGTCTTCAGCGAGAATATATTGTCATTCTTCTCTCCGTAGTCGACCATTGTTACGTCATGGCCGCGGAGCGAGAGCTCTTCAGGTATCTCTATGAATTCAAATATCGGTTTTGTGAGGTAGTTGGCCTCATGCACTTCAAGTATTCTCATTTTTAGTGCTTTAGTACTCCACTATGTTTCGTCTGCGGTCGACCAGTCTTGCCAGTCCTAGAATCAGCTTGAGCACCCTGTCAGAGCAGTCTGTGTTGGTGTATGCTTCAGGTATCTCCTGGCTGCTCTTCCTGTTTTTGGTGACTGCGCGGATGGCGTTTATGATGTTTTCCTTCTCCACACCGGTGAGTATCATCGTGCCGCAGTCCATCGCCTCGGGCCTTTCAGAGTTGGTCCGGGTCATTATCGCCGGGAAGTTCAGCATGGCGGATTCCTCGCTTATCGTTCCGGAGTCGCTCACCACGACAAATGAGTTCTTCTGCAGCTTCACATAATCGAACAGGCCGAATGGCTTGTGGACGTTTATCCTCTTGTCGAGCGTGATCTTCGCCTGTTCGAGCTTTTTTCTTGTCCGCGGGTGTGTGGAAAGGACTATCGGCATCTTGAACTCTTCTGCTATCGCGTTGAAGGACTCGAACAGCAGCTTGAACCTTCTCTCGTCGTCTATGTTTTCCTCACGATGCGCGCTTGCGACTATGTACTTTCCAGGGGTGAGCTTCATGGTCTCAAGGACCTTGGACTTGTCTATCTTGCTCATGTTGTCCTTGAACACTTCTGCCAGCGGAGATCCTGTTATGAATACCCTGCTTGGGTGGAGTCCTTCTCTCAGGAGGTTTGTTTTCGCGTGTTCTGTGTATGCCAGGTTGAAGTCTGCAGTGTGGTCTATTATCCTCCTGTTTATCTCTTCAGGCACGTTCTCATTGAAGCACCTGTTCCCGCCTTCCATGTGGAAGATGGGTATCTTGAGCCTTTTGGCTATTATTATCGACAATGCGCTGTTTGTGTCCCCCAGTATCAGCAGAGCATCAGGGTTTTCCTTCAGGAATATCTTTTCGCTTTTGGCTATTATGCTGCCTATCTGCGCTCCGAGGCTGCTGGTCTCGCATTCCAGGAAGTAGTCTGGCTTCCTGAGACCAAGGTCTTCAAAGAATACCTGGTTCAACTCATAATCATAGTTCTGTCCTGTGTGGACCAGGATGTGATCGACTTCCTTGTCAAGCTTCTTTATTATTGCGGATAGCCTTATGATCTCAGGCCTGGTCCCTATGACTGTTATGACTTTCATTTTCTTGGTCATTTCACCCACCTTCTATTTATTGAACCTCTCAACCGTGATATGGGGTTTGCGGTATAGGTTTATAAGATTTGCTATGCATCTGGCAGCAGGTATCAGGGCCATAAACTGGTATTATAAGCCTCAGAAACATATTTAAATGACCATAATACCTTTGTGTCGTTGGTGATGTTTTTTGCGCAAAGAAGGCTATGTGATATCTGATCCGAAGCTCAGCATCCTCATGCCCGCTTACAACGAGGAGGCTACGATTGCCAAGATAGTTGATAAGATAGACAAGGTTGACCTGGCCAGGATAGGCCTGACCAGGGAGCTTATCATAGTTGATGACGGCTCTAAGGACAGGACAGTGGAGATTGTGGAGCGCCTGCAGAAGAAGTATTCTTACATAAGGTTCGTGCAGCACAAGAAGAACAAGGGCAAGGGCGGCGCCATAAAGACTGCAATCAAAGCAGCGACCGGAGATGTGATGATCGTGCAGGATGCAGACTTGGAATATGATCCGCAGGATTATTTCAAGTGCATACTTCCTATACTTAAAGGCAAGGCAAAGGTTGTGTATGGATCAAGGCGTCTTGAGAAGCGCAACAGGCAATATTCTGGCTTCTCATACTATCTGGGTGGCATAGGAATAACTATTATCTTCAACATCCTTTTTCTCACACATCTCACTGACGAGCCGACCTGCTACAAGACCTTCCGGTCAGATGTCATCAGGAAGATAAAGATCAATGGCAACAAGTTCGACTGGGAGCCCGAGGTGACTGCTAAGATAGTCAAGCGCGGCATACGCATACATGAAGTGCCTATAAGGTATTATCCCCGCTCGAACGAGGAGGGTAAGAAGATTCGTTGGAAAGATGGTCTCGACGCTGTTCTGACAATGCTTAAGTATAGATTTGTCGGTTGATGTGGAAAATGAAGAGGAAAGTCCTTCTGATAAACCCTGCGTGGAAAGTGGAGAACAAGAGCAATCTATGGCGGAAAGTGGCTTCCTGTTACCCTTCTTTGGGTCTTGCTTACATAGCTTCTGTGCTCGAGAAGGAAGGCCATGAAGTTATTTTCCTGGATATGCATGCTGAGAACTACTCGCCTAAAGATGTTGCTAAGCTGCTCAAGAGCAAGAAATATGATGCTTTAGATTATGTGGGCATAACAGCCACAACCCCCTTGATTAACTGCGCTTATGAGTTGGCCAAGGTTGTTAAGAAACGGTTTCCGCAAGTGGTGGTTGTCTTGGGAGGTGTTCACCCCACTGTCCTGCCTGATGAGGTTTTGGGCAACAGGTACGTCGATATAATTGTCAGGGAAGAGGGCGAGCTGACCATGAGGGATATCGTCAACGGACTCCCATTGAATGACCTGCTCGGCATATCATACAAACATGAAGGTTGTAATTTGCACAATCCTCCGCGTCCATACATCGAAAACCTTGATGATTTCCCTCCTCCTGCTTATCATCTCATTCCTATCGGGAATTACAGGCCTGCTATAGGGTCTTACAAGCGGCTGCCGGCGATGTCTATTTTTGCCACAAGGGGTTGCCCTGGACGTTGCACTTTCTGTCATCGTGCTTTCAAGGGGCGCATCCGGTCCAGGTCTGCCAAGAAGATAATAGAGGAAATCAAGATACTTGTCAATGACTATGGTATCCGCGAGATAAATTTCTATGATGATACTTTCACCGCTCTCAAAAGCAATGTTGAGGATTTCTGCAGGATTCTGTTGAAGGAGAAGATTGACATTACCTGGTCCTGTTTCACGAGGGTGAATTATGTGGACAAGAGGCTGTTCAGCCTTATGAAGAAAGCTGGCTGCCACCAGGTGATGATGGGTGTTGAGTCCGGAGTGCAGGAGATTCTTGACGGAATGAATAAGATGATAACTCTGGAGCAGATACGGAAAGCTGTGGAGATATGCAAGGAGGTGGGTCTTGAGACGCGGGCGGCTTACATACTGGGCAGTATAGGTGAGACAAAGGAGACTATGGAGAAGACCCTGCAGTTTGCTATAGAGCTCGACACTGATTATGCGCAGTTCAACATCCTGACAGCGTATCCTGGCACTGAGGTGTGGAAGATGGCTGAGAAGAACGGCTGGCTGAGGGTTAAGGATTATGATTACAGCGTCAGCGATTTCACTCTCGAGCTTCCCACCGTATCTCAGGATGAGATACTGGAGATGTATAAGAAGGCGCACAGGAAATATTATCTGCGTCCGAAAGTCATATGGCGGAGGCTCTTGAAGCTGAGGTCTTGGGCGCAGGTGAAGCAGGAGGTCCTCGGCGCTTTAGCCGTGGCTATGGATGCTGATTGAAAACCATAAATCTTTGATTTATGGTGCCAAAACCGGAGGTTTTGAGCATGGCAGAAAAGAAGAAGAGGACTGCTGGAAAAAAGTCTGCAAAGAAGAATGTGAAGCTCACTGCAGAGGAGAGGAACCTTGAGACTATGTCCAAGGCTGGCAATTACAACAGATGGGTGTTCAACAACCTCAAGAAATTTATCGGCAGCAGGATACTTGAGATCGGTGGTGGGACTGGTAGCATGACCCTCTTCTTTATCGACCGTAAGCTTGTTGTTTCGACAGACATAACTGATTATAACATAAGACAGCTTAACTCAAGGTTCGAGCGATGGAAGGACAAGAAGAGTTTCTTTGCAGTCAAGACTGATATTTCCAGAACTATGAAAGATCTGGAGCGTTTCAGCTTCGACACGGTCATATGTATAAACGTGCTTGAGCATATAAAGGATGACCAGGCAGCGCTTAAGAATATGCAGGTAGTGCTCAGGAAGGGCGGGAAGCTCATGCTCCTTGTACCAGCATTCAGCAGGCTCTACGGCACTATAGACAAGGTTGACCATCATTATCGGCGCTATGACAAGAAGCCAGCGCTTATGAAGGTAGAAAAAGCAGGATTCAAGGTGTTGAAATGTTTTTATATGAACCTGCCTGGTTTCTTCGGCTGGTATTATCATGGCAGGATACTGAAGGCTGAGTTGCACCCGGAGGGGGACATATCTCTTTTTGACAGGTTTGTCCCTGTTTTTGCGTTTTTTGAAAAAATACTTAAACCACCGTTTGGTCTCTCTCTTATAATCATAGCTGAGAAGTATTAGGCAGAAGATCTGCCGATGGGTAAAAAATGATGTGATGGGTGATCCTGTGTTTTTGGCGTCGATAATACTGTTTTTTGCAATGACTTTCTGTCTTGGTTACAGCATGACCATATTTGTCAAGAGGAATGATAACTTCCTTGAAAGGGCGCTTATGAACATCGGCTTTGGCCTGGGTGTGTTTGCAGTCCTTGCATGTCTTCTGAATCTTATCGGGATCCAGCTTCACTGGATGGTATTCTTTGGTATAAGCCTAATCATCCCTCTTTACGTCATTTACAGGCATGTCTCTAAGCATGGGCTGAAGTTCAAGGCTCCGAAGAAGCTGGCGTTGACCAAGTCCGCAGTCTATATCCTTATCATGCTTGTCTTCTCTGCAACGCTGTTTGGTGTTTACTATAAAGGAGCTTTCACTTATCCTTATCTTGAGGATGATGATCCCTGGCTCCACGCAGAAGTCGCTAAATATATATCAACATACAGAACCTTTTCTCACGATCCGTCACTTCACATGAACTACATTGAGCCTTATCCCCCTGCTTATGCTGTATTGATGGGTGTGCTTCACCAGACCAACAGTGATATCATCTGGAACCTTAAGTTCTTCAATGCTCTGATGATTGCTTTGGGGGTGGTTTTCTTCTATTTTTTCGCGAAGGAGTTTTTTAGCAGCAGCAAGAAGGCGCTTTTTGCGACGTTTGTGCTTACAGTGATACCCTGTTTCTTGAGCCACTTCATCTGGGCATCGACATTGGCCATTATCCTGTTTTTCCCTGCTTTCTACGCCGCAGAACGCGTAAAGCAGGACAATATGTGGTGTGTGGTTTCCGCGGTGATGGTTGCTGGGGTCATGCTCTCACAGCCGTCAAACGCGGTGGTTTTCGGGCTTATGTTTATCATGTACTGGATGATCAAGGCAATCACCACACGGTCTTTTCAGAAGTATATTTTCCTTGCTGGACTGGCTGGTCTTGCGATTTCGTTCGGTGTTTTCTACGGCCCCGCTATTGGGAAATACGGGTGGGACGGGATGGCTGCAGGGATAGGTTTCGGAGGGACTTCTTTGTTGCATTTCTCGTCAGCAGAGTCTGGTGGAGGCCTGCTTTACACATGGGGCGACTTCATCTTTGCAAGGACAGTAAGCAAGATGGATAATCCTGTCGGAGTTGGCGTTGTTTTGTTCTTCATCCTGATATTCTCCCTGGTTTTTCTTTTGTACAAATCTTTTCATGATTCGAGAAAGATTCTTTCAAAAGATAATTTCCCTTACCTTCTGATGATAATCTGGCTCATATTCGCTTTTGCAGGCATCCACGGTAACCGTCTGCCGATTCAATTGATGCCTCACAGGTTCTGGGCTATATTTGCCATACCCGTCGCCTTGCTCTGCGCAGAAGGTTTTTTTGCTTTAGGGGGCATTATGGAAAGAGTGAAGGTGCACAGGTTTTTTGTTTATGCAATAATTGTGGTTGGCGTTCTGGTGACATCTGGATATCCTAAGTATGTGGTGGAGACTTCCTATTGGCCTCCTGGTGTCAGCTGGGGTTCGACAGATGAACTACAGGGTTATATTACCTATGTGGCAAATTTACCTTACAACACCAAAGTTTTCCCTCTTTGCTCTCAAGAGTTTAAGGTTCTTGCATTTGACAAATGGGCTGAGCCTTGGGATCCAGACTACGCCAAGTTCAAGGAGGGGGCGTTCGACTCTTCAGCCAAAGAC
>Ga0180009_10002517_pt1 | contig 21559 bp, 4 predicted proteins | sample OS_PC_MetaG_FD_123537 | JGI IMG/M metagenome (GOLD analysis project Ga0180009, IMG submission 123537) | Groundwater microbial communities from the Aspo Hard Rock Laboratory (HRL) deep subsurface site, Sweden - OS_PC_MetaG | ecosystem: Environmental > Aquatic > Deep subsurface > Groundwater...
ATAGACTTCCTTGACAAAGCCGATGTCTTTGGGTACGTCCAGGTTGCGCAAGACCTGCTTTATGCGGGTTGTCTTGGATAATTGGGGAGTAGAGACTTTTTCGACTTTGGTTTTGAGGAAGGAATCCGCAAAACAGGTATTAACCTTAATCGAATATAGTAATACTAATAATAAGGAAGGAATTATTATATTTATTATAAAGCGTCTCTTATTTCCTCCGTGTAAAGAAAGCATTAATACCTCCTGCATATTCATATTATTGATTTGATATATTATTGCTTGATTACTCTTACCCCCCCCTAAAATCCCCGGATTTTTAAACAAAAAGGGTGAGCGAAGACAGGGTTATCTATCTTCGCCCACCCTCCCATTCCTATGTTGACTATTGTGTCAGTAGTCGTTCGATTAAACTGTAAAGAGCATTTAATACTCTGGGCATTAAGCCCAAGAGGCATATGTATTATGCCTGGATTAATAGTGATACAAACTTTTCATATTCCTGATGTATAACCTGATAATCTTCTTTGTCTGCAACCTCAATAGCGCTAAGTTCAAATCTTCCGCCAGTATCCCTTAAATCACGATATGCATCTAGTTCTGCTCCTGAAAGCACCATTTCCATCTTATGATTTATGGCTGCTAAAGCAATAGTTAAGCCATCGTACATACCTAATGCTGCGTTGCCGTTGGCATTCGCCTCGAGAATCTCTTTAGCAAGTTGCAGATAAAACACTCCGGCCTTAGAAAGCCTATCCATCTTTGATGCAACTTCTGCATCAGCTACATCAGCATTAGTATGAATTACGGCAATATTTTTAGGTGAAACTTTTTGATCTATGAGCGTTTGTTCAGAACTGATAACGCTCCATTTATTCGCTTTATCAACACCGCGTTTACCTAATATTGCTTCTGCTATTTTTGCATTCTCTCCGGTAGCGATGATGTTAAATTTTGCCGGGCCTGTTGTTGGCGTAGGTGTATATTCAGAAATCTCCATTATTTCAGCAAGAACGGTGTTCGGCACAGTTTCTCCATCTTTCGTAACAAAAGCACCGTTAAAATAGAAGTTAATTGTTCCACCTTGACTTATATAATCAGCAACTGCTTTTTGGCGTTCTTCTTTAGTTAACCCGCTGAAAGGACTACGCATTGCTCTTTTTGCGTAATAAGATCCTTGAGCTGTAACCATCGGCTGGATGATTGACGTTGTTCTTGAGGTCTTCACATAATTGGTGGCGATTCCCGTGAACTTCTCCTTATCATTTTTAAGTACTTCTTCTAAACCCGTGGCTTTCGCTATTGCCTCTAAGTCCTCCTTTGTCAACGCTTCGTCTTCTGTTATATTGCTGACTTCAACAGTTGGTTCTGCTGGTTTCTCTGCAAGCTTTGGGTTTATAATATCGTTGCGCATTGCTGGCCCGGCAGCATCAACAGCTTCATTCCCCCATCTGCTTCTCTGTTCAGCCCCTTCTTCTAATTGAGCATCGTGACCAGCTAAATCTTGCTCTATGACTGATTCATGGTCTGCTAATTGTGCAAGATGTTCTGAAACTTCTTTTGTAGCATCTTTCATCTCCCTAGCAAAATAAGCAGGCTCATCAGGGTTTGCTACATCAGGATTTTGGTGTAACACAAATACTGTATCAGATAATACCTGTGCGTCTGCAAAACGTAAATTTCCTTTTGCATTCTTTGCACGCATCTGACCAATTCTGATTTTGGCGTCGCCATACTGTCCTTGAGTAATATTCCCGTTCTTAAAAGCCAATTCGTTTTGCGCTTCCCATTGATCAATTGCCTGTGTGAAAATAGCTTGATCCTCAGCACTTGCCTTTTCAGTAGCAGTAGCTGCTTGCTTTACTGATAATTCTGTTAATAATTGTTCTTTTTCCTGCTCATTGGCAAATGGTTGTCCGGTTTTTGGATTAATTCCCTTTGCCTGGGCCACACGGCTGCCTTTTTCTGTCCGCTGCAGCATTTTCTCAACTTGCTGAGTTATGCCTTGGGCGAATGTTACCTGGTTCCCGACAACGGCAAATGTCTCTTCTTCTCCCGCAGCATTTCTTATAACAACTTCCTGACCCGAAACTTGTTCAAATTCTTCGGCGCTAGTAAGAAACTGCAATATGCCTTGAAGATCAGAGGGGCCTTTATAAATCTCTGCCCACATTGCCCTCATGCTGTCAACCTCTTCTCCTTTATATCCGGCCTTAGCAAGCAAGTCCATGTACTTTGCCAAGTTTTTACGTTCTGCTTTAAACTTATCAAAGTTTTCCGGAGTTGGATTTTGCAAAAAATTCTGCAAGGCCATATTATCTACCGCTTCAGCTTGCATGGAAGCCACCGGCATAGCAAAACAAACATTAGACAACACAAAAGAACCAATTACTAAAACAGACAATATTTTCTTATACATACTTCCTCCTTTTGTTTTTCCTAATTTCTTAAAAATTGAATTTTCTTTCATCTTTCTATTCTCCCTCTTTAGCATACGCGCCTCCTAAAAAATTGCTATTAATTCTTATAAGTTCTGTAAACGAGAAATGACAAAATTGGTAAAGTATACCATATAAATTTCGAATTTACAAGGGCAATTAATCTTTTTTTTTATTTTCATAACATATTAACTTTAAATGAGTTACAACTTGATTTCTAAAAAATTTTTTCACCTATTTGTAAGTATTAATTGTTTTCGCCATATTTCATTCTAGCCTACTTTACCTTTGCGTTGCCTTGCCTAATTCTTTCATATAATTCTCAAGCGAGGTACTTTTTCCGGTCAAGCGGTCAAAATACGGACTTTCTGTAGCATCTGTGATCCGCGGGGTAATAACAATGTAAGAAATATCTTTGCTCCGCATGATTTTAGTAAGTTCTCTGGTATGAAATCCGCCAGTAACCATAGCACCAAGGTGCTGACTATTATCTTGTATCATTTTTAGGGTATTATTAATCATTGCTTCATCGCGCAGGCCGGCAACACGGTAAAAATCCACCCAAGCTGGGATATAGACATCAAGATACCCCACTTCTGTGGGGACCTCAGCATCAATATCAAACTGCCCTGCTTGAGACTTAATGAATTCTAAATAACCATCCGTGCTCAAATCATCTTTATGCTTATTATAGAAAATCAGATCTCTGTTTACCATCTTGATATCTATAAGTCTTTCCATGACTTTGAGCCCTCTAACTAAAAGATCGACCTTGCGTTGATTTTTATCAGTGTACATAGTCATCCGTATTACTTCGGCTATATCTTCCATCTCGACAAACAGTTCGTCACTTTTTATCTGGTCATAATTTCTAGCATATTCGATATAGGCATCTAGATTTTTGTATTTTGTAAAATCAAGATTATTTTTCAAAGCCATTTCTTTGACAAAGCCCAAATATATAGAAGCGCTGACCTGTTCGTTTCTATAGGCAAGCCCTTTCTCCAACAGAGAGCGGATATCTTCCTCTGCTAATATATTAGTAAGCTCTGTCAGTAGGCTGGTACGTTCTTCTTCTGCTGTAATAAAGTCAATTCCCCGTTCGAGTTTAATCGCTCTCTGTAGCTTTTCAAAATTGGGAAAATCTTGTGAGTTAATATGCTTTTGTTTCATATTCTCGAGGAGAAAATCGCCATATTCATTAAGAGTTATTTTCGCATTTTCAAATGCTGTCTGCTGCATATCAAATTCGTTCAACTCCAGGTTATATAAGTACACTTTAAGTTCATAGAGTATTCTCTTCAAACTTGAAAAATAATACTTCGCTTCATTTTTAAACGGATAAGATGCCGTATAAGCATCGAAGTTATTATTATAGAGTGTTGCATCTTCGATCCCAAAAAGTCTAAGCGGATATTCAAAGCCTTTTGATATCACTAATGCTTCTGGACCGCTCAATTTACCATCACGGAGGAAATAATCAGCTGCCTGTGCGCGGATCGCATCTTCCGGAAAAGTAGCAAAGAGGTCTGTATCCAATTTACCAGTTGCCCCTTCTATGCCGGCCACTGTCAGGCCATATTCTTCAACAAGATTGTCAACGATTTTAGCGATATTATTCTGACATTCATAATGGCAATGCGCATCTTGGATATGTATAATAACCTCATCGCTGCTTCCTTTATATATATCTTTAATACGTCCCCAGGAACTAGGGATGATAAGGTCAAAGATATCCTTGCTTTCCTCTGCTTCCAAAGTTGCGGTCTCTTTTTCTGGCTCATCCAGTAGCCTATCTTCCTGTGCATAGCACAGATTAACTATCCTGAATGAAAAGACAAGGCATAAACCTAAGCATATGCTTATTATGATATTCTCTTTGATTTTAAGCATTTGTTTCTCCATCCTAAGTCCCCCTTTAATTGATTCGTTTTAATCTCCCCTTATCTCTCTTTATTATAAATACTTAAAATGATTTATAACCTATTAAATAAGTCTCAAATAGTATATCATATAACAGATATTTTGTCAAGAGATGTCAAATCAATGTTAATTACATAACTATATGTAAATAAACAAGTTGTATGTCGACACCTGCGCAAGTCTAATCTGTTTAATCTTAATATCGCTGGTAAGTATCCCCTTTTTTGTCTGGCCACTATAATCTTCCCCCTAGTTTTTTTTTACTTCCCCCAATTAGCTTCCCCCAAAATAATTTATGCGAATAATTCTGTCGCCACATATATGGTCAGTTGGTCTTTATCAAGATCGGTGATCCTTGTGTTGCCTATAGATTGCAGCTGCTTATCCATGCTGGCTACAATCTCCCCATCAGATAAATTTATTATAAGCGGAGAAGTCTCGCCAAATATCGCCTTTATAAAACCAGCAAACGATTTCTTCTGTTCTGTGGTAAGCTTTGCATCTTTACTGTTGCCCTTTATCATGGTATTTAAAGCCTCCGCTAACACTACATTCATATTCCAAAGCTGTTCGCCTTTAACTAATGTGAAATCATACGCAGAATAAGTTATGTCTATATCTTTTCTTCTTTCTTGCAGTACTTTTACTTGGCTAATTTCTCTTTCAGTATTAGGAATAATATGATGTATACTTCTAAGACTATTATCTGATCTTTTTTCTAAAACAGCTGTAACTGATGCAGAATTAATATCCCCAGCCGTATTTAAACCTTTACCCTCTACGGCTCCCACATGATAGGGGTCAATAATTGTAACTTTATCTAACAAAGAAACTCCCAACTTTCTTTCCACTTGCCTAATAAAGCTTATCGGATTTACTTTCATGTCTTTATCAAAAGTGATCGCTATTTCATTCTGTTGAAGAGCTACTTTTAGCATTTCTTCACTCACCATACCCTTCATTATCACTTTCGTTTTAGGGCCATTCTGTTCTATAATTTCGCCGAGCATTTGCGCGGGAAAAACGATAAAATCTCTTTCTTTTATATCCGAACTTCTTTCTACCCCCACCAATGATCTTATTTTTGATATTTTCTCTTTTAAATCATCGAACCTTTTCTGTCTTAACACATTAGCTGATGCTAATCCTATCCCCCCTGCCATTATATTCATTGATTGTGTCATGAGTAAAGATGCAGGTAATGGTTCCAATATTACCTGCTCATTTAAACTTTCATCTTGCGGGCTGATTTCTATAGAAATACTATTTTTACCACTGGCAATTATTTTCACATCAACATTTTCTGAATAATTTGAATAATCACCTGGAAGCATGCTTACACTAACATTTTTATCCACTTTAATTCCAATAGTTTGTGCAACTTTCTGTATTTTGTCAGGAATATTGCTTCCTTCAAACCTAACCCTTTGCCCACCTTGCAGGGTCGCATTATTTTCGGTGTATGATTTAAGATCATGACAGTTAAGACGTGTCGCCATTATTTTTTCTTGCTCTTGCATTATTATAGCCTTTAACCTATTACCATTTTTAACCGCCGCCAATAAAGCCATCTTATCATCTACGCCAGTAACTCCCGTCACTCCAGCCTCTGTTAATATAATATCTACTGCCCGTTCCACATCGAACGTCTCTAATTCAGCTACTCCAGTTATATTGCTTGCCTCTACTACATGCTTTACAATATTTCCAACATCTTTCTTATTTTCACTAACATTTTTCCCTGAACCAACTAAATTATTTATGGCAAGGATAATTGCCCTTACCAATTGTCTAGGTTTTGCAATATTAAGCTTTTTACCAACAACATCAGTAAGCACGCTTTCGCCTGCGTTATCTACGCCTGCTTTTAACAACATACTATTCTTTGTATTATTTAAGACATTAACAGCCCTGTTAATTAAAGTAGGAGCCTCAGCTCTATCCCCTTTTATAAATAAAGGATTTTCAACCTGCAGTTCCTCTGAGATTATTGCTATCCTTTCACTATCCATCGTTAATAAATCATTTTCCATAACCTTAACCATTACCATTGCTGCCTTTAATCTGCTCATATTATCAGTTGCACCTTGGGAAACTTCAGACAGCATCCCATCTAATAACATCTTTCGAGATTCCACAATTACAGCACCCGGATCTTTTATTGTCTCTACGCTAATTGTTGTGCTATCAGTCGGAGAAGGTGTACTAATATCTACTACCATGGCATTCTTTTTTGCTTGAGAAATTATACTGATTAACCCATCAGATTCTTTAGCATAGGAATCATAGACAAGTACGTTTTGCTCATCCATATCCAGAAAAACTAAAACTTGGGCATTTTCAGCCTCAGTTCCTCTTTTGATATCTATCTGAGACAACGTATTAGTAATAATAGCATTGATTTGATCAGCAGTTATTGTCACTGTTCCATCTTCTGTTCCTATATTAGGCAAGATTCTTATCATATTATTAAATTTAGAAGTAACTGCGTTTTTTATCTCTTGTACTTCCATTTCTGGACTTTCTTTAGCAAGTACCCCGGCTTCAACTACAGCCTCAAGTACTAACAACGATAATTGTTCTTCTATCTCTAATGTTTTTAATGAGTTACGTTGTTCATCCGGAAGTGATGATATAGCTTCAAAACTTGCACTGATGAAAGGAACTAATGTACTTTGTAATTGTTTGACAAACTCTTCTAACCGCGTCTTTTCACCTCTCATAATACTCAAATATGGATTATCATCGCTGGCTGAGGCACGGGGTGTGATTACAAGGTAGGAAATATTCATTGCCTTCATAAGCTGGGTAAGTTTTTCAGTATGAAAGCCGCCCGTTATAAGCGCAGCGAATTTCACGTCCTCTTTATCCATCTGACGCAACGTGTTTTCGATAAAAGCTAAATCACGTTTATCAGCCAGTTCATAAAACTTTGCCCAGGCCGGCAGGTAAACATCGATATAAGATAATTCAGCAGGCAAACTAATATCTAAGTTAAATACAACTTTTTGACTTTCTATAAATTGTATAAAAGTATCTATATTTATCTGAGTACGGTTTCGGAAAAAATAAGCAATATCTTCCGTCCTCATCTTTAAATCAACAAGTTTGTCTAGAGCTTCAAGATAGGCATATAAATTATCTAATGTCTTTTGATCATAATGTGTATAGAGCGCATCTTTTATATCAAATTCTATTTTCTTAATCTCCTTAAATAAACTTTCCTTTGCTACCTCTTCATATTTAGTGATATATTTTACATAATTATCAAAATTCACATACTCAGCAAGATTAAGCCGCATTTTATAAGCTAAATCTTTGAGAAAAGCTCCATAAGCAGCCGCGCTTAATATCCCTTTTTTGTAGTTTAGACTTTTATCAATAAGTTCAATAATATCCTTTTTATCACTTGTCACTTCTGTTAAAGCAGTTATCAATTGGTTGCGCTCTGCATCTGCCCTCTGAAAGTCTACCTGTTTTTCAAGCCCTATTGCCTTTTGAAGCTCGGAAAATGTAGGATAGGCTAGATCATCTAAGTTGTTTTCTTTGACAAGCTTAAACAGAGACACGGTATATTCACTAAAGGATATCTTTTTGTTTGAATAATTATCCTTTAACTCATCAAATTGTTTGAGCTTTATGTTATAAATATACTCTCTAATCTTATCCAGCGCTTCTTTTAATATCGCGAAGTATTGCTTTACCTCTTTTTTAAACGGCTCTGATTGTTCAAATGCCGCTAAATTCTCCATATATAACGAAATATCCTCTACCCCATATAGCTTTAAATCATAATCAGTATTGGCAGCCAAATGTTCGGCCCCGGTTAATTTACCTTCTTTCATAAAATATAATGAAACATCTTTAATTACCCTTTTGTCTGGGAAACGAGAAAGAATAGGATTGCCCACCACACCGGAAGCTCCCTCTAAGGTTATCAATTTTAACGCGTAATTGGCGGCAAAACGATCCAGAATCTTAGAGATATTCTGCTGGGCCTCGAAATCACAATGTGCATCCTGAACATTGATAATTAATTTATCCGAGCCGGCATTATGAACCTCCCGAATTACGCCCCAGCTTGAGGGAATAGATGATTCCAGAACACCTTTTAAGGTAGATTGCTTACTCGCTTTATCTTTAGCAACCTTAGAATCAACCCCCGAATTAGCATCAATAGCAAAGCTTGAGCTTGTAATCAGAAATGTCCATATGATAACTAAGCTGATCCCCCTGAATAATATCCCCTTTTTCATTTTTGCGTGCCTCCTTCAGCTAACTAACCCCTTCATTATATTCTTTAATACGATTTAAGAGCCGGCATTATAGAAGGGTCTATCAAAACCGGAATTTTTTCTAATAAACCCTGTTCTACATTCGGCATATTCTCTGTAATTTTACTTACAGCTGATGATGTTTTTGACTCTTCAGATGCTTCTTTTATCTCAGTTGCTTCACGCACTGCTACATCTATTGACTCATCTACTTTATCTACAATAGGTTGCGTATGAAGCTCTTTAATAAATTCAGTAAATCCATCGTTGGTTTCTTGTCCGAATAATTTATCTTGAAGGCCATATATTATTTCTTCACCTGTATATCCTTTTCCTAAATTAGTTGTGATTAATGCTTTTTCGCTCTCAGTTAACAATGTTCTTTTTAAATTTAATTCCCCCATTTTATTTTCTAATGCACTAACAATACTATTTACATCCTTTTTATCACATAGCTCCCCAAGATATGCTGCAAATGGATGTTTGCCTTCTAATAGCTGTTTATCAGCAAGCAGTGAGTTCATCGCCTTTCTTACATCCCAGCCGCATCCTCTTAAAATAGTATGTATGCTGACACCTTCTGGCAGTTCCTTTGGATGTTTCACAAAATATGCTTCTCCTGCCTCATGGAATAAGGCAATAAGACCATATTTCTTATCCGCCCAAAGTTCGCTAACAAGATATATCCCATCTTCATTGGCATAACCAAGAATATTCTTCTCTGTCCTAGACATTCTAAACAAAGTGCCTCTATTGGAATTTTCCATGGCCAGGGTTATAATCCCGTTAGCCCGATGGATATCAAACGGATTACTCATCTGGTATAATGTATCAAAAAATGTGTTTCTCATAGCTACAGTTATAATCTCGTTGGCCAATTGTTTTACGGCTAATTCCTCGGCTGCCTTTGTTCTTAATTCTCCGATCATGCCCATTACTTCTTCCTGAGCATTCTCATGTTCTTTTATTGGGATATAAGCAAGTTCTTTCCCATTGTTTACATTCATCAAAACAAGCATCTTACCTTCCATATTAATTCCTTCTATTTCAGCCCTATCTATTACTTTTGCACCTAAAGAAATATTGGTATTTTCATCTACAAATCTGACCATAAGCTCACCTTCTAAGGCTGCTTCAATTTTCAGTTGGTTCGTATGTTTAGCAAAGATCAAATTATTGGCCAAAACAAATACATCGCCTTCATTCTCTTTATTTACGCCCTGTTTTTTGCAAATAGCATCTCGTCTTTCTTTCGTAAGTCTTGCATCCTTATGTCCTGCATCAAGTTCTCCAAATGCAATTTCAAAAGCAGCAACTTGTATATGATAATCATTGAGCATGACTTCTTTGCTAAGATTTGCTGGAGATTCCTTAACAAGCGTCTTATATGCTTCGTTAATTTTATCTTGTCGCATCAAAACAGATGTTAAGTTCAAAAATGCCTGTGTTTTTAAATGACTATCATTTGTTAATAAATCTACAGCTTTTTCAAAGCTTGCTTGGGCATCTTCCCATCTTTCTAAGTGTATATAAGTTACACCTAAATTATAATGCGCTTCTCCACTATCTGGGGCTAGTTTTACTGCCTGTTCAAAATTATCCTTTGCCTTGTCAAAGTCAGGATTCTGTCCAATTATATTAAGGACACCTAGATTGAACGTTACATGGGCTTGCATATCTGCTTGGATTCCTTCTAAAATCTGCTCTTCTTGTTTATTCTCAACCTCATCAGATATCTTTACATCTTTAATAATACCCAAAGCTGTTCTTAATTGAGCTCTGGCTTTATAATTTTTCCCTTCTGCTTTATATATTTCACTCAGCATTCCATGTGCCTGCACACGTCTCATCTGGTCTTCAAATGTTTTATCACTAATTGACTCTAATTTATTAATCGCCTCTATTAGATAATTCAAGGCTGATTTTCTCGAAGCCTCTGCTTCTGACTTCATTTCGGCAACAATCATACCATCTACCAATGCTTCTGCCACTTGTTTTTCTTTTATTTCTTCTCCTGGTTTAAGTTTATTCAATTCAGCCGTTATCCCTTGCGTGTTAAAAAGAGTGCCCCTTATGATTGCCTTCAGAGTTTGTAGAGGTGTACCTATTTTAAACTTAACAGATAACACCTCTGCAGCAATAGCCGTTGCCCTCTCCTTAACCAGTTCAGCCTGATACATATAGTTATCAACTTCTTGCCTAATCATATCATCATCTGAAAAGTCTGTATAGGCAGATAATTTCTTTACTTGCATTATGGCAAGTTGTTTACCGCCTGCCTTACTCCTAAGTCTAAGGGTTTCTCCTTGTCTATCAGCTACTATTTGAGCTATCTTTTGCCTGCCATCAACAGTTTCGAAAATCTTACCTATCGCACCACCTTCGCCAGAGACTATTTTTCTTGCCGTCTTAAATATATTCTGATCAAATAAATTCGTCTTAACAAACTCTACAAACTCAGGATTGTACTCTTTGCCTTCTATCATGTGATTATCGTCTGCCCCGATTTTAATCAAATCCGCTCCTACTTCTGCAATATATTCTTTTGGCGTTGTCAAAAAATATCTTTTCCCATAGCTTGAGACTCTAATTTGACGAACTTCGTTGGTTGCTTTATCTTTAATTTCAATGCCCAATCCAGTAAAATTAAACGCTCTCTCCCAATTACTACCATATGTTTTTTCCATTTGTTTGTGAGTTGTATAAAGAGTATCTTCTTCTTTATTAAAATTATAATTATATCCATGTACCCATTGGTTATATCCGATGCGTTTAATTAATGTTAAAGCCTTATGCGCGTCATCCGGAATATTATCAACAGAATTAAATACTGCTTTACCATTTTCTACGGTAATATAACCAACAAAACCAGCTTTTTTAACGATATCCTTCCATTGACCAGTTTGCAAAATAGGCTCTTTTCCGCTTTCTGTATACGTCGAACTCAAAGTTACCTTATGCATCAATTCATGATGTAATGTTCTTCCTACATCTTGTAGCTCTAATTTATGATGTAGCACCATACTTCGAACTGTACCCTGTTTTGCTAAACCCATTACACCCGACTCTCTTATTTCTTCAAGATGTACAACAATCGGCGTTGTTGACGTCCCGATACTGTTCAATAAATGTTGCGGAAATTTATCTAAAGCCATAGATAATTCATTGGTATTATTCTCTAGGATATTACCTTCCAATACAACTTTCTTTGTTAAAGCTTTTAAACGAACAGTCCACAATTGTATAGCTGTTGTATCTTCATCTAACGCAGAAAAGATATTATATGTCTTATTTACTACTAACTGGTTGATCTGGCTACCCTTATCAAATAAACTATTGCGGTAAGTTGCCTGTAATTTGCCGGGTTTCTCCATTTCCTTAATAAAATCAATACCTAAATTTTTCAATTGCGCAATAACATTCTCATCAAACTTCATCTTTTCTGAAGCATAAAACATAGCATCAGTATTAAGTAAGCCTTGACTATGCAGTGTATCAATAACGGCATCTACAGAGGATCCTTTTTCTACCTGCTTATCGATTAATGCTTTTACATCAGAATCTATACGTTTTTCAGGCGGTATATAGGTTACCCGATTAAAAATGTCGTTGGCTTCCTCTTGAGTCATGTTTCTAAGTGCTGGCAACATATACATAAAAATAGTATTTGCATCATGTTTTCCTACGATTTCTCTTAAATCTGATAAGGCACCATATCGCTCAGTCTTTTGCTCATTTAAGCGTACTATTATGCTATCAACGGTTACTTTAAGCTCGGGACTAAGTGATTTAGCTGCGAAATCCTGAACCTGTTGTCTGGTCAAACTACCTACCACAAACCCTGCATCAAAATCACTAAAGTTAGTTCCAGCCAACCAGTTAATTACTTGTTTTTTTTCACTGGCTGTAAGATTCAAAGCACCGAGTTTATCCATAACTGTTTTTAAATGAGTATAGTTAGTTCCTTTAGGAATCTGGCCCATTACAATTAACATTTGAGTTATATGTTCCAACTCCTGTAATGATGGCATCATGCCAAAGGTCCTAGCTAATGCTTCAAAATTACCCAATCCTGTTAATTCTCCAGTTTTAATCCCTAAATCTTTAAGAACTTTTTGCCTATCAGACTCTTTAACATTAGAAAAATCAACTAACCCTACGAAAGAAAGATTTTTAATTGTGTTTGGTAAACCTTCTATCTGCAACAGACCTTCGGCTCTAGCTATACCTTCTTTTGTCACACCAGGTAGAACTAGATTAGCAATAAAAAGTTTAGTTACCTCTTTGCTGACTTGTCCAGCAAATTTATTGTGGATATCATTCGTAATCCTATCAATTGCACTAAGCTTAGCATCTATAGTTATACCTTCAAAAATTCCATCAGTAACAGAATCACCCAATGCTTCTGATAACATATTCCTGGCAAAAGTTTTTAGTGTCGTCGAAAAATCAGTCTTTCCACCAAATGACTTTGCAAACGCAGCTATATTAGTTTGCTTAAATTCATCTGGTGTGGCTTTGGATAAAAAGCTAAATATAGGAGATAACATTCCTTCAAACAAAGCAAAGTTGAAATTATATAATCCCATAACAACAGCTTCTGATGGCTTATTTCCTACTGTATCGCCAAGTTTAGTAAGCATTTGACCAAAAGTAATATCGTTTTTGTTTGTTTCCTTAAATAACTCATTTACGCCATTAAGTTTTTGTTTTAAGTCAATATCCGTAGCATTATCAGCCACAAACTTAATAAATGCTTGCTGTATATCTTGAGTTTTTACCACTTCATTCATTATAACCTCAAGACTGGTTTTATCCTGATCGTTTGCCAAGGTTTCATCAATACTGTTAATCATTACATATGTATTATTAAGCATTCTTAATACCTGCGTATTAAGCAATGGATTAAATGCTTTTACTACAGTATCCATTACCACATCAGCTTTAACTCCAGCAATTCCTTCTGTAGTATTAACATTGTCTATACATTGAAGTACCAGTGCAACTTTTTCCTTATCGGAGGTCGAATTTTGCCAGACAGGAGAATTAATAAGGTTGGTAATTATTCCTTTTTGAGCAGGTGATAAATTTGTAACAACTTCTACAAAAGCAGCTGTATAACTAGTGCCTAATGTATAGGGCGATCCCTTATTTTTATTAGAATCGGCAATGAATTTACTCGTAAGACTTGCTGTCGTCTCAGTTGTAACTTTTCCTTTGCCGATTGCTTCTTCTAATGCACTTGAAATAGCCTGAGTTGCCTGGATTACCCTTATCGATCTAATAGGATTCATACTTGAAGATTCAGTAGGCAATATATGCTCAAAGAGTTGTTTAGCAGCTTCAACTACTTGTTTTGCCGGTGCATCAATATTTACATCGGCAAACGTATAATCTTTTTTGCTTGCATCAGTCTCTGTTCGTAAAGTCGAATCAGCATTTAATATATCGCGTTCTCGTCTGCTTGCTTCAAGCGATATGCGTGAATTAATTCGTTTTAATTGAGGATCATTAGCAACCTCTGACCAAAACTTTCGTGCACTTTCAAGATGCCGTTCCACAGTCTCCAGTCCTATTTCTTCCCCTCTTTTTAATTTATGATCATAATAAAGTGGTACATCGTCATGTTTTCCCTGAAGTACAGATTTTTCAATCTCCCGGAGGAATTCGACCGTTGCCTTATCACCTTCTGCCTCTGCTTCATTAATCATCTTTACTAATGGCTCTTTTATCAATTTTGATGGAATTTCTGAATTCAACTTAAACATTATGGCACTTGATTTGCCTTCTAGGGCACTAATTCTCGAACTATTTTCCATAAATTTAATAAAATCTTCCCTCGATAAGTCCACATCTAATCTCATATCTTTCAGGTTAGCTTCTATATTTCGAAGTTCTTTTGATAAATCAGTATCGACCTTTTCTTTCTTTAGGAAGTTATTTACATCTTTTAGATAATGCAATGATTCCTGCATCTTTTCCGCATCGTAAATCAATGTTCTTTTTGTCTCGGATTCTCTGACTCGGCCTGTTCTTCCCAGCCATTGCAATAAGCTGCCTTGGGTTTGACTATTAGCATCCATAAGTAATAAATCAATATCTGCATCTCCTGGCTTACCTGTTCTATTACCGCCAAAGTCAAGTGCACGACCAGCTCTGTCACTTGCAATAACAATCGTCCCTTTTCCAGTTTCTTTAGCAATCGCATTAGGATTCCTTGTGTAACTGTCTATTACTTGTATAGTTCCGTCTCTCAACCCTCCTCTGAGCATTGTCTTACCATCAAATTCTAAACTATCTACACGATCTAACAAACCCCCTTCTTCAGTAATACGAATATGTCTTGTATCCTTTTCAACCTTACTAATAATATCTCGAAATTCATTGATTTTAGTCTGAATCTCTGTAATTTGCTGAGCACCTTTTTCTTCTGCCAATTTGCCTTCTTTTATTTGCCCTTCAATTCGCTCAATCTGTTTTGCATATTCACGGGTGTTTAATTTAATTAAAATCTCGGCTGTTGTTCTGCGCATTTTTGCAGTGCTAGCAGAAACTCCGATTATAATACCTCTTTCATTATCTAAACTCTTCAAGGCAGAATCAGCAACAAATTCCTCCTCTACTTTTCCATCAATTAATAAGCGTCTATTTCCGGATTCATCTACATATGTCTTAGAGAATTTTATTGCTTCAACATCAAGCTTTCCACCAAACTTTGCCTCTTGAATATTAACAACTTCTGTGCCATAAATTGATTTCGCAAGTTCTCGGGCAACATCCATAGTCCCAGAACCACCAAATATATGTCTTGTCACACCTTCATTTCTTACAAAAACCTGAGATAATGTAGCTTCCTGTCCCGTTCTACTTACGGTAAAATCACTTTTATCTTTCTCAAGACTCTTGAGTTGCATGTCAACTTCTGTTTCAATATCTTGCTTATCCCATCCTTCTTGTTTCCCGCGTTGTCTGATTTCGTTTTCAATGTTTATTTTTCGCTCGTTAAACCGTTTGATGGCAAGAGTTATGTTATATGCCCAACTATTATCGGTCGTGCCAATTTGAACCCCCTCAACCCAGCTTGCTTTATAGGCAGAGTACTGATCTTTTCCTTCTCCATAAGCATAATCAACACCTTCTCTATCAGTGAGCGCTCTGAAAATATTCTTTATTTCACCTGAAGCATATTCCTGTTTACCTTCCTTCATTCTCGATTCTAGTTCAGTACCTAATTTACTACTTAAAATTATCTCCCCACTTATTGTTTTTGTATAAGCTATTTTTTCATTGAAGTCTACATAGGTATCTTTTGTTACTGTTTCCACAAATTCAATTTTTCCTTCTCCTTCATATTCAGCCGCCATACGTTGTTCTATTTCATTACTTAACTTTTCGATATGTTTTACATAATCAAGCGGCGCTTTTTCCTGGATACCAACAATAAATGCTTTTCGCAATAATGCACCCACGTCAGCTTCATCTATACCACATTCATTAATCTTACCCATCGCTTTGCGTAATGATTCATTACTTTGCATTTCTCGTGTTAACTGTCCACGGGTATCAATGTCCCAAACAATAACAACATTATCACTGTTATTTAATTCCGTTTCTAATTCTTTCAATCCATCTTTGTCTCTACTCCTCCGAGCTGTAGCAGTATCTCCAGATCTATAAAACTTACTTCCATCAACCAAACGATATCCGAGTGCTTTAGCAATATCCTGATAATCCCTCACAAAGTTATCAACTTCTTGCCGCGCAGCAACAATAAGTTCACCTTTCATGCCACCTTTGCCAAAAAATAAACTACGGTCTCCAAAAACCATAGTAAATACTAATGATTTACCTCCTGCCACAGTTAAAGCACCAATATTGCCTTTTAGGGCCTGATGCCTCATTTCAAGCTGGAGAGCCCACATGTTAGAATCAGCTCTAAATCCTTTTCCTTTGTTGGCTTCCATTGTATATTTAGCCTCAACAACAAAGCGTTGATAATTCTCTGACTGTTCTGCATTCAATCCAGACTTTTTTCCAAAAACATTATTACAAATTCTCTCCCGAATCTGATCAGCATGTTTCCCAAATAGTTCCTGTGCGCCTAATTCCTGTGCTTCGGTATCATTCACTTCTCTGAATGATTCAGCTGCTTTGTCATGTCCTATTTGTATCAGTTCATTAAATAAATTTGTCCTGTCAACTTCATACAATTCCTGTTGCGCTTTAAATAAAGGTCCTTCCTGTTGCCCTGCATTATTTTCTTTGCCTTTTAAATTCTCAATCTTATTTTCGATAGACGCAACTAGCTTTTCATTTTCACTTCGAATAGCCTCAGTTTTTTTTATTTCAAGTTTTGCTATAGAATAACGCACTCCAAGTTCCTTCTGTCTTGCCTCTAGCCTTTGCTTCTGTGCTAATCCTTGATCTGTAGTCAAATCAAGTTCTTTTATCTGCTTTGCTATTCCCGGCAGATCAAAAGTTTGAATTTTTTGAGCCTCACCTTGCATAAGTTGTTCCCGATACCTTAACGAATGTTCCATGCGTAACGCATGGAATACACCTTTAGCATTATCTATACTCCACTGATCTAATCCTTTTATAAATTCAATTTCTCCTTCAATGCTTGATAATTTTTCAGTTTCTATCTCTGTCAAACCCCTTTCATCTTTTAGATCTGATAATTCTCTCTTTGCTTTTTCTAAAGAGCTTAGGTGATATTCCTTTGCTAGGATAGCTACTTCGGTTTTGTATTGCTCTATTTTGTCGCTAAGTTTATTTACCCCAGGATCTGCCTGGCCTTTTTCTAATAGTTCGATACTTGCCTTAATAAGCTCTCCCTGTGTCTTAAAATACTTCTCTGTCCCAGGTAATTGTTTTTGAGTAAGACGCAAATCTTCATTAAATGAAATTATTTTTTCAGCTCTTGATGTAAGTGTTTTTGCAATACCATTTTCGACCTGTAATATTGTTTTTTCAATACTAGTGGCAATTGTTTTTTGACCATAGCTCATTGAAAATGATTCTCCAGCAAGTTCTTTACTGATCTTAGTAATCTCCTGTTTGATCTTGGCATCTATATTTTCTAAGGTTTTTTGCCGAGTTTCACCTTTATTTTGATTTAAAAGTTTTTCTTCGGTCATATGAGCAATGTTATCGCGTTCTTTTATCATTTCTGTTAAGTTTGCATATGAAGTTAATTGCCTTTGCGCTCCGATAACTTCTCCATAACTCTTACCAAGATTTTCAATCAACTTAATAGCATTGCCTTCGGAGAGTTCATTACCTTTTATTTCTACATCAAGCTTCACCTTACTGTCTGCAAAAACTTCGCTTAAACTTTTCCCGGAACTATCAACAAGCCGTGTCAATACATCATTCAAGGTTTTCTCATAATTAGCTTCTCCAGATTCAAGCATAGCTTGGTCAACTGCCAACTCAACTTGAGTTATCACATCACTAACCACTCTTACCGCTGCATCCTGCAATACAAACCTACCTCCAGTTTCTTTCAAACCGGCAAGTCCTTCTATCTTTTGCATATCTTCAAGCCTAACACCTTCTGCTAGTTGCTGAATATTACCAAAAGATAATGATTCTACGATTGACTTAGCGGCAATAAATTGTACTGCTTCCAATGCCTCAGGCGTCATATTACTTTCTACACCGCTTTCTAACTTACTCAAGGTAAACTTACCATCTGAACTAATTTCTCCATTTATGATATTCATCTCCGTAATACTACTGTCTCTGGTAAGATGTTGTATTTCAGCATCAGAAATCTCTTCATAACTTTGCGGCTTCATAAGAAGCATAAAAAACGCAAAATCATTAGCAAAAGCTTGAATATATGCTTCTCTTTTTGCTACATCTTTTGGCAACCAGTTAAACAAAGTTGATTCAGGCCGTAACTCGTAGCCTTTAGCAAGCACAAATTCCGTTGTTTTAGAAACAGCAGCTAAAAATCCGGCGACCTTTCCTGGTTCTACAATCATCCGTTTGGCAAAGGTAAGACTCTCTTGATGCGCTAACTGTTCTTTGGCATTAAGCCCTTTACCCGCTGCTTGAAATACAGGCATTAGCGGACCAAGCCATAAACCGAGTTTTCCCATCTGCAATGTTGCTACCACACCCGCCTGTACAAAACCCCAGCCTTGTTCTTTGCCTTCCCAGGTAATTTCAAATTTACCGTCGAAAAGCATCCACTTTCCCAACATAACAGAATTATCTATGCCCGTACCTATAAGAAAAAATGCTGGACCGACAGCTAAAAATCCAACTGCACCCTCTTTAGATAACATCATAATCCTTGCAGGATTTTGAGACATTTTTATTGTTTCTGTAACAGCTTTTCTCATCCATGCCCCAGGTTTGAGTGTTTCAACTTTTACAGTCTCTGCCCAACGTTCTACTCTAGCACCTAATTCAGTATATTTTTCTTCCTTTAAGAGATTAGCACTCCATGATTCTAGTCTGCGTTGTGCCACACCCCTTACGCTGTTAAGCAAAGGTCTTCCCATTAGACTCCAAGAAAATATAACTGCAAAACCGGTAATAAGTCGATCAAATGTATTGTTCCAGTCCATAAGTTGGCCATACTGCATAAAATGGTTCATATGTCCAACACCGGCAAATAGCATACCACCGCCTATTCCTTTTAAAGTTGCTCTACCAGCATGTGCTATTAAGCTAGTTGAATTGATAAAAGGACTTGCCGCTGCCCAATCAATCAATATCACACCCAGACCTGTTTGTTGGAGTCCTTTTCCTATTAAACTAAAAGCTCCGGTAAAGACAAGCCCTAACCCAACGCCTTGCTTAAATGAAGTCATATTACCAGAAAAAGATAATAGTCCTTGCCCAGTAGCAACTGATATTGCATTATCAAAAAGCACAAATTGCAGACCCATATTTATAGCGTTGCTAAGTAATGATGCCGGCCCCATAAACCTAACAATAATTGTGGTAGCAATCGCTCCAGCCGGAATCATAGTTACTCCGATAGCATCTGTAAAGGTTATATCCTCTGGTTGCTTATTCGTACCATAAAACGTATTTATTCCCGCTGTAGCCATTTCTAAAGAATAATTTAATGCCGCAGAATTTGGATTATCGGTCGCCCAGGCGTATAAGCCAGTAGCAATGGACATGGCTCCACCTGTAAAAGCCATGGATACGCCACTAATCTTGTTTGTTATCCACATGCTACCATTATCTTCAGTGGCAAATATTTCTTTAAGATCCTGATATGCTTGCTTGGGATCCATAACTACTGAACTAGTAATAAGGCCTATGGACGTTGTTGTGGCGATAGCTGAAAGCCAAGTTGTATTAGCGAATATTCCCGCTCCTACCGAACTAGTAAGAAATGCTCCAGTTGTGCTTAATGTGCTCAAAACAACGGGTGCGCTTAAAACGATAGTTGTTGCCGCAATCGTAGAAACAAGCACAGCAGTTCCAAATTCCTTAATTCCCTGTTCGTGCATTCTATATGATGTATAAACAGAATCAGTTATCTTTTGCGCAATATTTCTTTTATCAGCTTGGATTCCAGTTATGTTCATTAACGCCGAATCAAGCGGTGAAACATAACGTTTATCTGCAGAGCGTATAGTAACTTCACCAACCGTTGCAGTTTTACCTTCACGGACATCATTTATATTAAAAAGTATATCTTTCCCTTCATGATGTACTATCCAGATACTATTATCTGAATCTTTATATTGGAGATAAGTGTTAGCACGAGTGTATCCTAACCTTTTACCAGTTTCTGTGTTAACACTAGAGATATTTCCGTCGAGATCAAAGGTGACCTTAATACCTGAGATATCTTGTGCTGTTATTTGCTGATTATCGTGAAGCAAAATCCTACCATCTTTTACCTCTCCCCTTGTATTGGCTCCTATTGTAAAAACATAATTGCCATCTGCAGAAAGAACCTCAATAGACCCGGTTTTAGAGATATTATTTATACTATCTCCTTCTGCTAAAACCCAATTATTATTGCTGATTGTAATCATTTGCTGTCCACTAATAACATATTCACCGTTTATAACATCGACATCTATTATATTCTGTGCTCCTTGTCCTTTATCCTTCCCAGCAGAAGCCATGATATTTACTCTATCCTTGCCTTCATACATCCCTGTACGCAATTGATTTATTGTAAGAGCCTTGCCGTAATTTATACTTAGCGTATTATTAACTAAGGAAACACTGTTACCTTTATTCTCTAGCAAAATAACAGAGGATTTTCCTGTATTAGGATCAGTTAGTTTAAAGAAAACGCCCTGTACTTTTTTACCTTCTTTATTAAAAGCTTCTGCATCACCTTTTAGAGCTATAACATTATTTTCGATATCACGAATAAAGGTTATTGTATAATCTTTGTTGCCGAATGTAAAAATCTGAGCATTTTTTCCTAAAATGTTTCCGACTATTTTTGAACATTCACTAGCTGAACGCTTATCATATTCGGTAAGTGGTTTAAGCTGGCCATTGTCCATAGTAAACTCATAATGCTTCCCATTATAGGAGAATGCCTGTCCTTCTTGGACAATATTGCCATTTAAAAACCAATTTGTTGTAGAAGAAACAAGTTTGCCCTCTTCAATTTTATACGTAGAAACATCTTTAAGTGTACGACTATCATCTGTAACAACTGTTCCATGAAGAGAAATAGTAACATTAGTATCCCCATCTATTCGTTTTGTTGTAGATAATGCTCCATCTATTCCTGGAATTACCTCGTACATATTATTATCAGCTGTGATGATATATTCTTTATTCGTATTTCTATCTTTAAACATCGCCTGCACACTCTCTACACCCTGAGATGTTTTCAGAGTCTGCGCAAATTGAGTTACTTCTCCGGCTTTGTTAAATATTGGAGTTACATCTAAGTTCTCTATGTTAATAACAGTTTTATAA
>Ga0180009_10002518_pt1 | contig 21555 bp, 22 predicted proteins | sample OS_PC_MetaG_FD_123537 | JGI IMG/M metagenome (GOLD analysis project Ga0180009, IMG submission 123537) | Groundwater microbial communities from the Aspo Hard Rock Laboratory (HRL) deep subsurface site, Sweden - OS_PC_MetaG | ecosystem: Environmental > Aquatic > Deep subsurface > Groundwater...
CCCTGCTGCACCGGGCGTGGGTCCAGGCGCAGATCGAGCGGCTGGGGCATCTGCGCGACGAGGCCGGCAGCGAGGGGCGCAAGCAGCAGATCGACAAGCAGATCGTGGCGCTCTCCACCGACAACCGGGTGCTGTGCGACCTCACGGCGCTGCTGGTGCTGGAGACCGAGTCGGACTACGAGCGCTACGGCATCGATCGCAAGGCGCTGGCCGAGATCCTCACGGTGGGGGCGACCGGGATCGAGCTGCTCGACCGCAAGAAGGCGACTTTCCTCGAGCGGCCCGAGCCGCCTGACGACGGCGAGGACGATGAGGGCGACGGTGACCTCCGCAGGAAGGGCAGGCCGCCCGCCGTGAAGGCCCCCCCGGCGCCTCGAGGTGCGAAGGCGGACCGGGCCGCCACCGAGACCCTCAAGTCGCTCCAGATCATCCGGGGGCTGGGCTCCGGTGGCCGTGGCGCCGGCCCGGCCGAGGGGTCGCGGGTGAGGGACCAGCTGGAGGAGTCGCCCGCGAAGCGCGAGGTGGCCGCCGCTCCGGCCCCGCCGCGAGCCGAGCCCACGGCCGGCAAGCTGCGAGTGCGATCGAGCCCGCGGCCGGCTGTCGCCAGAAGCACCAGGCCGCGCCCCAGGCGGGTGCGGGCTCGTCCGCGGCTGCGGCCCCCTCCGCCGCCAAGCAGGGGGCTGGGGCGAGAGGTCGCGTCTAACCCGAGGGAGAAGATGAGCCCCTACTCCGGCCGCTTCGCCATGGTGATGAAGCTGCTGAAGGCGAAGAAGCTGGAGCAGGCGCTGTCCGAGTGTCTGCGCTGGCGCGGCGAGAACCCCGGCGACGTGCTGGCCCTGGTGGCCCTGGGCGAGACCCTGGTCAAGCTCCAGCGACCCCTGCTCGCGGCCCGGGTCTACGGATCGATCATCGATCTGTTCCCCTCGCGGGCCGACATGCGCCGCTTCGCCGGCCAGCGGCTGGAGAGCCTGGGCGCCGAGGGCCTCGCGCTCGCGGCCGACTCCTACTCCGAGGCCGTTCGCCAGCGCCCGGACCACCCCAACAGCCACCGCATGCTGGCCTACGCGCTGCTGCGCCTCGGCCGGCACGAGCTGGCGTTCGACACGCTCCAGCGCGGGCTGAGCCGCCGTTACCCGGCGGACCGCTTCCGGGGGGTCGACCGCATCATGGAGGACGACCTTGGCCTGATCGCGGCGGCCTGGATCAAGCAGCAGCCGGGCCGGCGGGGCGCGATCCTCGAGCGGCTGCGCAAGAGCGTGGTCAAGCTGCCATCGGGCCCCTCGCTTCGCTTCCTGCTCAGCTGGGAGACCGACGCCAACGACGTCGACTTCCACATCCACGACGGACGCGGCGGACACGCGTTCTACAGCTCCAAGGACCTGCCCTCCGGAGGCTCGCTCTACGCCGACGTCACGACGGGCTACGGGCCGGAGTGCTTCACCATCGAGGGCAAACCGGCCGCCTGGCCCTACAAGCTGCAGATCCACTACTACAGCCGCGGACCGATGGGCTACGGCATGGGCCGGCTGCTGATCCTGCAGCACGACGGCGAGGGCGGCCTCAAGCTCGAGCACCGCCCCTTCGTGGTGATGAACGACGGGGCCTTCGTCGACCTGGGAGTGGTGCGCGACTGGCTGTGAGCAAGGGACGATTCTGCCTCACAGGAAGTGTCGCACCAGCGTGACGTAAGTCCGACGTCAGGCCAGTTTTCGAGGCAGAGCGTCACGCCGGTGTGACGTAGCTCCGGCGTCAGGCCAGTCTTCGAGGCAGAGCGTCACGCCGGTGTGACGTAGCTCCCGCGTCAGGCCAGTTTTCGAGGCAGAGCGTCACGCCGGTGTGACGTAGCTCCCGCGGCCCTCCGCTCTGGTCAGGATCCGGGGATACCTCGGTATGTCGAGAATCATGGCCGCAAATGCGGTCAGGATTCGGGGGATACCTTGGTATGTCCGAAGACATGGCCACCAACCGCGCACCATGGCCGTCGAGGGATACATCCCTGTCCGAGACGAGACCGTCGATGAGACGAGACTGTTGATGCGTGCTACAAGCTGCGCTTGCGCCCGCGCAGCCCGCGACGGCTGCCCTTGCTCTTGGTGCCAGCGCGTTTGCCGTAGGCGCCGCCACCGCCACCGCCACCACCACCACCGCCGCCTCCTCCTCCGCCTCCTCCGCGAAATGGACGCGGTCCGCCGCCGGTGCGCTGGGGGCGCTCCTCGGCCTCGTTGACCCGCAGCTCGCGTCCGCCGAGCTCGTGGCCGTTGAAGCGCTCGATCGCCGCGGCCGCCTCTTCATCGGTGGAGTACTCCACGAAGGCAAAGCCCCTCGGCTGACCGGTGACCCGGTCGGAGGGCAGGTAGACATTCACGATCTGACCAGCTCCCGAGAGGAACTCGACGAGCTCGGCCTCGCTGGTCCGAAAACTCATGTTTCCGACAAACACTCTGGTGGAAATGGCCGTTCTCCTTCCATGGCGACCGGTGGCCGCTTGTCCCCGAACACCTGTCGCGATGTGGCGGGGAGCTTCTTGTCCTTCTCCACCCGCGTGATACCCCAATCTCGCGGGGTTGGCCAGCCCTCGATCTGCCTGATGGGCGCGGGTGGCGGCTCCAGCCACCCCTGTGACCGCAATCAGATGAAGAGTTGATCATTCAACCACCCGTAGTCATTCGACCTTCACTGGGCACGCCTTGTGCAAACCCCCGTAGGCAGGAGGACTGGATGAGCGGTGGTCGATGGAGCACATGCTGGTGGGTGTTGGCCGCCCTGCTCGTGGCCCTCGGGGCCGAGGCCCGGGGCCGGCCGGCCTGGGACCGGGAGGTTGGACGCCGGCAGGGGCACCACCCCAGCCGACAGGAGCGGCGCCGCCTGGCCTTTGACGCCGTGCAGGACATCCCAACCTCCGCAGCCCAGGTGGTCAAGTCGATCGAGGCGTTGAAGGCCCGCTTCGAGCAGCAGGGCGGAAAGAACGCGCCGCGGGTCACCCGCCTGTCACATGACCGCGCCCAGTACCCGATCTACAAGATCGACATCCCCGCCGTGGGCCGCCCCACGCGCGGCAAGCGCCCGACCCGCGTGCTGGTCTCCTCCTGGATCCACGGCGACGAGCCGGTGGGGCCGGCCACCGCGCTGAAGCTGGTGGACCTGACCCTGCGCAAGAAGAACATGCGCCGTGACTTCGACCTGTCCGTGCTGGTGAAGGTCGACCGCTTCATGACCCGTAACACGCCGGCGAGACGCAACCACCCCGATGGCGTCAACCAGAACCGGGCCTTCGCCAAGGGCAAGTGGAGCACCGAGACCAAGGTGATGCGCAAGGCGGTCAAGGGCCAGAAGTACGATCTGTTCGTCGACCTGCACGCCGACACCGAGCCCGGCTTCTTCATGATCTGGGAGGCGGACAAGGGCAGGGTGACCGGCCGCGCGCTGAGCGCGATGAAGACCGGCGCCCTGCTCGATGCCACCCCCAAGAACCACTGGGTCGGCGACTACAACTTCCACATGCTGGGCGGCGCCACCACCGAGGGGCTCGCCGGCTGCTTCGACCGCTTCATGGCCCGCAAGGGCGTGCCCTACAGCTACACCATGGAGGCGCCCCGCACCGTGCCCCCGGCCCAGCAGGTGCAGGGGATGCTCAAGCTGCTGCGCTCCACGATGTACAACGTGGCCCGGCACGGCAAGCTTCGCTGATCCGCTCGTCGCATTCACCAGAACACGCAAGTCGGGTTAGGATGCAGCGATGGTGCTGCCGAAGCTCACGGTCCTGCTGCTGCTCGCGGCCGGGGCCTGCGGTGGGTCGCATCCGGCGCGGCCTGCCCCTCCCCCGGCTGCGCCGCCTGCTCCTCCCGCTCCACTCACCACGAAGGAGATGCAGGAGGTTGTGGACGGCGCCTCGCGCCTCAACGCCGGCTGCCGCAGGCTCGAGAGCCCCACCGGCCTGTACCTGCTCCGACTGACCATCGAGCCCGAAGGAGCGGTGAGCAACGTGGAGCCGATGCGCGCGCCCCCGCGGGGCGCCGACCCGGCGACCTTCGCCGGCGTGCCGCGCTACATCGACGGCGACCACGATCCCGACACGCCGGTGGTGCGCTGCTTCGTGGCGGCGTTTCGCAAGCTGCGCTTCCGTCGGTTCGGCGGCCCCACCGTGGCGTTCGACTACCCGATCATGGTCGAGAACCTGCCGCCCTCCGAGGCCACCGGCGAGGACCGGGCGTGCGAGCAGGACGAGGACTGCGTCTTCCGGCCGCCCGTCCCCTGCGCCTGCAACCCCTGCGGCCACACCTGGCGCCGGGCGGTCAGCCGGCGCACCCTGGCGAAGTGGCAGCGCAGCTGGCGTCGGCGGCGCCGCCGCCGCTGCCGGCGCAGGTGCCAGCCCTGCACCGAGCCGCTGGTGACCCTGGGCAGCCGGGCCCTGTGTATCGACCGGCAGTGCAGCGTCCGCTGAGCCACGACGGGCCCGGTCACGGCGGGTGGCCGCGCCCTCCTGGCGCAGCTGGGCGACTTCGTGGCGGTGGAGCGGTGACGATGTTGCATCGGACGGCGGCTCTTGTACTCTAGCCCCGATGAGCAGGGCTACAGATCAATGTCGCAGATGGTTGCTCGCGCTGCTGCTGTTGGCCGCCGCCCCGGCTCGAGCGGACGAGAGCGGCAAGCAGCCGGCCCTGGAGGGCCGCTGCCGGCGGGACCCGAAGCTCGCGGTGATGGTCTCGCCGCTTCGTGCGACGTCGCGGGACGGGCTGCGGGTGATGGTGGTCTCGGAGCGCCCTGCCCGGGGGGCGAGGCTCGTGGGCCGCGGCCCCTCGGGCCTGCTGCGGTTGAAGGTGGTCACCGGCGGGGGGCCGCCCCACTGGTGGTTCGCCCGCATCGAGCGCCCCGAGGTGGGACGCTATCGGTTCGCCCTGGTCGGCGAGGACGGCAAGGCGCTGACCTGCGTCCGGACCCGCGCGGACAATGCCCCGCGAAAGAAGAAGGTCGAGACGGTCAGCGCCGGCCCCGCGTGGTCGGGACGGAGGAGCTGGAACCGCTGGGCCGAGAACCTGTACAGCGCCTGGATCGAGCGGCTGTTCGATGCGCCGCCCGACCAGCGCCCGACCTGGCGTCCGCTGCACCAGGTGCTGCACGACCCGGCGCGCAACGCGCTGTACAACCACCTGGGCGCGGACGAGGACGGCCCCGACCAGCACCGGGCGGTGGTGGCGCGGCCGGACTGCGCCGACCTGCCCTACTTCCTGCGGGCCTACTTCGCCTGGAAGCTGCGCCTGCCGATGGGCTACCGCCAGTGCAGCCGGGGGACCTCCCGCCGGCCGCCGCGGTGCGAGGCGCTGCGCTCCAACCTGACCGAGAACCTCTCCTCCGACATCCCCTCGAAGCGTTTCTCCCGCTTCCTGCGCCGGCACGTGTCCTACGTACACTCGGGCGGCGGCCAGACCGCGCCGGATGACGACGCGACCGACTTCTACCCGATCAAGCTGAGCAAGCAGAGCATCCGGCCGGGCAGCGTGTACGTCGATCCCTCGGGCCACCAGCTGGTGGTGGCCAGGTGGGTGGCGCAGAGCAAGCAGCGCAGCGGGCTGCTGTTCCTGATCGAGTCCCAGCCCGACGAGACGGTGGGGCGCAAGCGCTTCTGGCGCGGAGCGTTCCAGTTCATCGCCGACACGCGCTCGGGCGGCACCGGGTTCAAGGCCTTCCGTCCCCTGCGGCTGGAGGGGGACAGCGTGGTGGCGCTGACGAACGCCGAGATCCGCAAGCACAGAGACTACGGCAACCACTCCAGGCAGCAGTACGAGCTGGGGGAGGAGGGCTTCTTCGAGCGCATGGACCGCGTGATCAACCCTGACCCCCTCAGCCCGCTGGAGGCCCAGCGCGAGCAGCTGGTGGCGCTGTTCGAGCTGATCCAGAAGCGCCGCGACTCCGTCGCATCGGGCGAGGACTACGTCAAGCAGCCGGGCTCGAAGGAGATCAAGATGCCCCGCGGCCCGAGCATCTTCCAGACCACCGGCGCCTGGGAGGACTACTCGACGCCCGCGCGGGATTTCCGGCTGCTGGTGGCGATGGACCAGGTTCTCGGTTTCCCCGGCAAGGTCGTCGCCAACCCCAAACGCTTCCACCTGCCCGCTGGCAAGGACGCGGCCGCGGTGCAGCAGGAGCTCAGGCGCCTGCTGCAGGACTTCACCACCAACAAGACGATCAGCTACACCCGCAGCGACGGCAGCAGCTGGACCCTGACCATGGCCAACGTGCTCGCGCGCCGCAAGGGGCTGGAGATGGCCTACAACCCCAACGACTGCATCGAGATCCGCTGGGTCGCCAGCGAGCAGCAGGAGCTCTCCACCTGCAAGCGCCATGCACCGGCCGAGCAGCGCCGGCGCATGGCCGAGTACCGCGAGTGGTTCATCCAGCGCAAGCGCCCGTCGCTGCGCTGAGGAGCCGGAGTACGCCATGACGCTGATCCGAACAGCTGTCTGCCACCGGACCACGGCACTATTGGTGCTGGCCCTTGGCCTGGCCCCCGGCTGCGCTTCGAGGGGATCCGTCGCCGACACACGCAGCGGCGACGCTGCCCCCTTCGACCTGTCGCCCCTCGTCTTCACCGATGTCAAGCTCGGCGACCTGCCCACCACCTGTTTCGCCGAGGGAGAGGGGTTCCACAAGTCCGTCGAGCCCTACGCCAAATGCTGCTCCGGCCTGACCAAGGTCATCAACTGGCAGCAGTGGAAGGTACACTGCTCCGGGCCGGGCAGGAATTCGCCGGCGCCGTTCGACTTCCTCTGCACCGCGTGCGGCGACGGCAAGTGCGGCAAGGGCGAGGATTTCTGCATCTGCCCCGCAGACTGCACCTACGCCGAGTGTCTCGAAGAGGGCAAGTATTGGGAGACGATGGGTGATCTGATGGGATACCGCTGCTGCGAGGGGCTGTCGTTTCTCGAGTGGCGTGAGCCGAGCGGGGACGGGTGTACCGTCTCACCCAGCCTCTACTACTGCACGCGGTGCGGGGACGGCCAGTGCGGGACCAAGGAGAACCGCTGCAACTGCCCCGAGGACTGCTCCTGACGCGCTACTTGCCGTTCCAGCCGGCGATGCGGGCCAGCAGCCACCACAGCGCCTTGCCCTTGTTGCGGCAGTTGGCGGCGTTGGTGTGCCCGCCGAACCCGTCGTCCGCGTAGTGCGGATCGCGGGTCGGCACGCCGTCCTCGATGTACTGCGCTCCGTTGTACCAGGTCTCGATGTCGGCGAAGTCGAACAGCCACTTCTTGTTGTTCTTGCAGAAGGTGCGGATCTGGTTGTTTCGGGCGTGGCGGTTGGCCTCGGCCGAGTCGGCCGGTCCGGTGAAGTAAACGAAGGTCACGCCGGGGTTCTGCTGCTCGATGGCCTGCATCCCGGCCAGGTACTGCTGGGTCTCCCCGGCGGTGTACTCGTCCAGTTGCTGGCACCACATCCACATCGAGACGTTGATCCCCTTGGCGTTGATCGTGGCCTTGACCCAGTTCTTGCCGTCCTGAGTCGCCCAGTACTCGTCCGGCGTCACGTCGGTCTCGCAGGACCAGCTCTGGACCGCCGGGTTTCCGTCGAGCATGCTGAGCCAGGCGGCGCCGGTGGGTAGCGAGCACTGGTTGTGCTTGACGTCGAGGCCGGCCTCCGTCTTGAGCAGGTCGGTCCCCAGCACCAGCTGCTCGCCGTGCGAGGTGTGGCCGTAGTGCAGCTTGATGTTCTGCTTGACCTTGCCCAGCCACTGCGCGGGGATCTTGTTCAGGTCGAGGCAGGTGTGGTCGATCGTCGAGGGCGTGCTGGCCGGTCCCGGGCCCTGATCCTTGGACTTGTCGATGTCGACGCCGGGGTTGGTGTCGCCGCCGCTGGTGTTGATGTCGACGCCGCTGGTGTTGATGTCGACGCCGCTGGTGTTGATGTCGACGACGACGACGGTGTCCTCTTTCGACGGATCGCTGCTCTTGCAGGCCACGAGCCCGAGGCAAAGCGCGAGCGCGGTCGCGACGATCGTTCGCTCCCACCGGACTACACTTCTGGTGTTCATTGGTTCTCTCCGCTGGTCCAGCACACAGCATACCACGGAGCGGCGGACGTCGCCCTGCTGTGTGGGCGTCAGTAGACCCGTGGGACGATGCGCCATGGCACCGGCTCCTCGAGGAACAGCAGCGCCACGTCGAACAGGTTGACCAGGCCGCCCTTGAATGCCTGCAGCAGGGCCGGGTCGAAGCCGGGGTGCGCCACCTTGCCGCTGGCCCGGCGGGCGTCCAGCGGCAGGTCGGGCAGCGTGCCGCCCATCAGCTTGGTCGGGTCGAGCACGATGCGGTCAGATCGGGCTGGCGGCTGATGTAGAACAGCTCGTCCTTGGTGGCGCCCAGCCCGCCGCTGAGCATCTGGGAGTTGACGCAGTGAGCGGCGGTCAGCACCGTATCGGGCGCGATCAGCGTGCCGGTGCAGGAGAGGCTCCGCATCGGGATCTCGAGGCCGAGGAACACCATCTTGGCGTCGACAATCAGGGCTACCGTCGCCGGCAGGCTGGAGGCGTCGCAGCCCTGGCCGTTGATGATGGGGAGCCGGCGCTGCTCCGGACTGTCGAGAGGAGCGGACCCACAGCCCACGAAGACGAGGGCCAGCAGGACGGACAACGGCCTGTGCATCATCATCATGAACGCTACAAAGGAGAGGGTCGGGGGTCAACCGCCGCACTGGACCCTGGGCCAGACCGGGCCGCAGAGCAGGGTGAAAGCGTCGACGACCTCGCCTGCCATCGCCTCGAACCCCCCGGCCAGGTGGGGCGAGCCGAGCGGGCAAGCGAGGATCGTGGGCTGGGCCGTGGTCTGGCCCAGCACCGCCGTGCTCTGGATCGGCCCCAGCTGGAGCTGGCCCTGGGTCACCGACAGCGCCACGCAGGCCAGCGCCAGCCCCTCGACGTACACCGTGTTGGGGAACACCTTCGCACCCACGATGTAGGTGTGCTCCGGGCACTGCACCGGGTCGTAGGCTCCCACCGTGATGAAGGCGACCCCGGGGCTGCCCACCTTGGGCGTGCTCTCCGGCGGCTCCGCAGTCCAGAGCACCTCGCCCTGGATCCCGAGGGCAACCGGCTGGCACAGTCCGACGAGGTTGGTCAGCCCACGCGGCGAGAACCACGGCTCGCCCCAGTCGCTCGAAAAGCCGACGAGCAGCGTCCCTGGCGGGCACGCCTGCGTCTCATGGTTTCCGCCGCTGCCCCCCACCAGCCCCAGCGGCGCCATCGCACCCAGCTCCGCCCCGATCACCTTGCTGCCGTCGCAGCGTTCAACGTCATGTCCCGATCCATCCGGTAGCATCCGGTCGGTCACGACGTCCACCTTCTCCGAGGTCGAGTCCGGCAGCGCCCCCGCCTCCCACGCAGCCAGACCGGCGGGGTCGAAGATGCACCCACCGAGCAGCCAGACACTCAGCGCGACGCGCCACATAGCTCGAGGCTACCAGGAACACAGGATGTTGCCAGAACTGCGGCCCCTGGCGGTGAGCTACCCGATCACGCGCTGGCGCATGCGCCGCATCGCCAGCAGATGCAGCACCACGACGAACAGGGCCAGGGCCGCCAGGTGCCACAAGGTGCGCAGGGTGAACGCCTGGCGGTAGAGAGCGCGGGACAGCTCCACCCCGTGGGTCAGAGGTACCAGCTGCGAGATGACGTCGAGCGCAGGGTGAATGCCGCGGATCGGGAAGAAGGTGCCCGAGAAGAAGAACATCGGCGAGATCACCCCGGTGAGGAAGAAGTTGAAGTTGTTGATCGTCTTGACGTAGCTGCAGACCACGAGGCCCAGGGCGCCGAACAGGTAGCCCGTGGCCGCTCCCACCAGCGGAACCAGCGCGCACCAGCCGTTGAGCTGTACGCCGAAGGCGGTGGTGACCAGCATCACGATGGCAGAGAAGACGAAGCCCTTGGTGGCGGTGAACAGCAGCTCGCCGGTGAACATCTCGCTGACCTCGAGGTGCGTCCCCAGCATCGAGTCGTATGTCTTCTGGAACACCAGCCGCACGAAGGTGCCGAAGGTGGTCTCGAAGGCGCCGGTGAACATGGCCGAGGTGGCGATGATGCCGCTGGCGATGAAGGCGCGGTAGGGCATGCCCTCGAAGCTCGGCAGGTAGGGGCCGAGCCCGAAGGCGATGGCCGAGAAGAAGAACAGCGGCTCGAGGATGGGGGGCAAGGCGTTTGCGGCCAGGGTCTGGCGGTAGACCTGCACGTGGCGGTACCAGACGCCGTACAGGCTCCAGAGCAGCCCGGTCCGCAGCTGAGGTCGGGCGGTCAGCGCCCCCGGCGTCTGCTCGTCGCTCATTCGGTCAGCCCCCGTCCCGTGGTCTTGAAGAAGACGTCCTCCAGGTTGGAGTGGCGCAGCACCACCCCGCGCGGCGGCAGCTCGCCGGCCAGCGCGCGCAGCGGCTCCTCCCGGTCGCTGTAGAAGTAGTCGGCGTCGCCGACCTGCTCGTGCCGCACGCCGTCGGACAGATCGGGCAGATGGTCCAGCTCCGCGGCCTGGAGCACGAAGCGCTCCATCTGCTCCTCGACGAGCTGCGTCGGCGGGCCGCCGAGGATGATCCGCCCCCGGTCCATGATGATCGCCCGGTCGGCGAGGGCCTGGGCCTCCTCCATGTAGTGGGTGGTCAGCGCGATGGTCAGCCCCTCGCGCTTGAGCCGGCGCAGCACGGCCCAGATCGCGTGGCGGACCTGGGGGTCGAGCCCGGTGGACGGCTCGTCCAAGATCAGCAGCTGCGGGCCGCCGAGCAGCGCCCGCGCGATCATCAGCCGCCGCATCATGCCCCCCGACAGCTCGCGTACCTTGCTCCTGCTCTTGTCCGACAGGCTCATCAGCGCCAGCAGCTCCACGGCGTGCCGCCGCGCGGTGCGCTCGTCAAGGCCGCAGTACTTGGCGTAGATCCGCAGGTTGTCGAGGACATCGAGCTCCTCGTCCAGGTTGTTGTCCTGGAACACGACGCCGACCCGCGCGTTGATCCGCTTGCGCTCGAGGATCGGCGTCATGCCGAAGACTGTGAGCTCGCCAGCGCTCTTGACCACGGCGCTGAAGACCATCCGCATCAGCGTGGTCTTGCCCGCGCCGTTGGGCCCGAGGAAGGCGACGCACTCGCCGCGTGCGATCTCGAAGTCCACGCGGTCCACGGCGGTCAGCTCGCCGTAGCGTTTGGTCAGCTGCCGTCCGACGACGACCGGGCTCTGCATGGCATGGTTCATAGTGGGAGCGAAGGACGGAGTCAACCGACAGGAGTCAACCGACAGCTGCAAGCCGACGCCCTGAGGTGGTATGCTCCCCCGTGGAGGACCAACGTGACCACAGCTCTCTCACGTCTGCGAAACCTATTGTTGCGTCGAGACCAGGGTGGGGCCCTGGCGCCTCGCCAAGGATCGGTCTTCCCCTGGATCCGCCTGCGCTACAGCTATCGCTCGCTGTCCACCGAGGGCGATCGGACCCACGTGGTCATACGGGAGCGACGCTTCGAGGACGGACGGCTGGAGGCCGAGGATGTCGAGGCCACGGTGGACCGACGCTGGATAACCGGGCTGCTGGAGCAGGCACCGGAGCGGCTGCGTCACCTGCTCCGCTCACTCCTGGAGCGGTGAGCCCCGGCAGGATCTGGTGGTCAGGGTGCGGGATCGCTGAGCCGGTCCGCCGACTGCGGCCTCGCGGCGTCAACCGTCGCAGCGAGGCGACGCCTGCGCTCCCACGGGTCGTGCCGAGCCCGGCAAAACCGCGCGAGCTCGGGCGCGTCCAGGCCCGGCACGGTTCCTGCTGGACAGGATGCCGGAGGGTGACCATGCGAACCTTGCCGATCGTGGGGCTGCTGCTCGTGGGAGGATGCGGTGGCCGCGCCCTGGCACCGGGCGACGACCCCGCCGTGGATCAGCCCGACCAGGACGCGCTGATCCTGACCCTGCGGCACCAGAGCTCGATCGAGCTCGACCAGCAGCTCTTCATCGTCGCCCACGCCGCCCTGACCCGCGCCCGCGGGCTCGTGCCCGCGCTGGAGCAGGTGCACGCCCGCCCCTACGAGGTGGAGCACGAGCTCGTGCTTGAGCCGCTGGACGGTCGCGTCGTGGCTGCCTGGAGCCGCGGCGAGCTGCACACCGGCGTGCCCGACCTGGACGCCGAGCTGCAGCGCTTCGGCGCCACCGGCGTCCGGAGCGTGTCCAGCGCCCACTACGCGGTCCACTTCGCGCCCTCGCTGGCGCTCCCGCGGCTGGCCCAGCACCTCGACCGCCTCGCGACGATCAGGGCCCCGGTCCTCGGCACAGGATCGTGGGGCTATCCCGAGGAGGACATCCGCTGGACCCGCGCGGCCGGCAGAGAGCAGCTCGAGTTCCACGGGGTGGAGCACATCGAAGGCCCATCGGGCTGTTTCCAGGAGTCGCACTGGGTGGTCGACCTCCCCGCCACCTCGCCAGCCACCATCGAGGACAGCAGGAACGATTGCTTCTGCCTGGCCAAGCCCTCCGCCGAAGAGCCAGGCTGCTGAGGCAGCGCTGTCAGCCGGCCTGCCCCACGAGGTAGGGCAAACGGAACGGCACGAGGCGATGGCGCAGGTAGCCCACCTCCCAGCGGTAGTCCGGCGCGTCGAGAGCAGCGACCAGCTCGCGCAGCTCGTCAACGGAGTAGGTCCTGAGGTTGGAGGCCATGCCGTCCCAGGTGACCATCAGCGGCACCAGCGGCAGCCCGTAGGTCAGCAGCAGCCGGCGCCAGCTCAGCGGCCGCGTCAGCGGCGTGACGGCCCAGGTGAGCAGCGGGAGCCCGAGGTAGGACAGCATGGCGCCCGGCGAGTTGCACGTCACCTCGAACACGCAGATGCTGCGCCGCTTGTGGAAAGCGTCGGCGAGGATGGCACGGGCCGCCTCGGGCGGCATGTGGTGGAAGCCGGCGAATAGCGTGCGCAGGCCGGCCAGATGCTGCGGGACGTCGGTGGCGTCGACCGGCTGCTCGAGGTAGCGGACCGGCAGACCGGCGCGGTTGATCCGCGCCAGGGCCGTGCGGTTGGGGTGCAGGTCGGTGAGGCAGATCGACACCTCCAGGCCGTGGTCGCGGCGCAGCCGTTCGGCGATCGCCAGCACCGGGCCGCCCCCTCCCGAGCAGAGATCGAGGATGCAGCGCTCGCCGCTCTCGCGCAGCAGGCGGGCCAGCCGCGGCGTCCAGACCTCGTGGACCCGAAACACCCGATGGGCCGCGTGCAGCACGTCGGTGATGTAGGCGCGCAGCTCGTCGGGAAGCCAGGGCTGGTCCTCGAGCTCCGGGGCCTGGATGCGACGTCTCATCGGGGCCCAGGGTAGCGTGCGCGAGGTCACGGTGGCCAGCGACAGATTGCGCTACCGTGACGGACGTCTGAAAACCGCTCGACAGGAGGACGATCATGCGGACTATCTGGATGGTGCTCGCGGCCGGTGTCATCGTGGGTTGCAGCGACGACAGCACCCCGGCGATGGATCAGCGCGTCGATCAGGTGGGCGGCGATCTGTCGATCGCCGACGCGCAGCCGCCGGTGGATCAGGGCCAGACCGACGACGCCGTTCAACCCGACGCCGCCCCCACCGAGGGCGGCACCGGGGTCGACTTCGCCATCAGCTGCACCGCCAACCTGGGCACGGTGCAGGTCAGCGGCAGCGTCCAGGGTCAGGCGGTGAGCGCGACTCACGCGGGCGGGGTCAAGGTCAACATGTCGGGGCTGATCGGCTACGGCGTCGCCTTGCTTGATCAGGGAGGTACCTGCGCGGCGGCCTCGACCGTCATCGGCGCCCCCAAGCTGTGGATCCTGCTTTGTAACAGCGCGCCCGGCACCTACGCCATCGGCACCAGCTGCCTCGGCGATGGCGGCGGGGTCTCGTTCAAGAACCAGGCCACCATCCCGACGCCCGGCACCGACCCAAACGCTACGACCGGCACCGTGACCATCACCTCCTTCGACCCTGCCTGCGGCGGGGCTGTCAAGGGCAGCTTCTCGCTCGGCTTCGCGGGCGACCAGGTCACCGGCAGCTTCGACACCGTGGGCTGCGGCACGATCTCTATCTGACCGCGGGAAGCCGTACCCCACGGGTGCCGTACCAGGAGTATGATGCGCGCGCTCTGCCTCTGCCTCACCCTGTCCCTGTCAGGGACCGCCCATGGCGTCGAGAGCGGCGACAAGGGGCCGCTGACACTGTCGCCCGCGGAGCTCGGCGTCGGCCCGCGCGCGCTCAAGCCGCTCGAGGTGCTGCGGTACAAGGCCCGGCTGAAGCGCGCCAAACGGGGCGACGCGGGGCGGGCCAGGCTGCTCCACACGCTGGCCCAGCACCACCAGGCTCGGGGCCGGATCGCGGAGGCCCGGTCGCTCTACCGCGAGCTGCTCGACGAACCGGGGAGCGCCAAGGCGGCGTATCTCGACGCGGCGTACTTCAACCTTGGCCGCCTGGTCATGACACGGGACGCGAAGGCGCGCAGCGGCCGCGGGTTGCTGATGCAGCTGATCAAGCAGCATCCAAACAGCCGGTACGTGCCGTTCGTCTTCCTGCGCTTCGGCGAGCACTACCTGCATCAGGGCGACTGCGCAAAGGCGGGACTGTTCCTCGCCAAGGCGGTGCAGTTCCGCGGGAGCACGGCCGCGCCCTACGCGCGCTACCTCGCGGGCCGCTGCCAGCGGAAGCAGGGCCAGCACCAGCAGGCGCTGATGAGCTTCTACACCTGCCTCAACCCTCCGCGCGGCGTGGCCGCGCTGCCCCCCGGGACCGGCGAGCGACTCAGGGCGGCAGCCAGCTTCGAGCTGGTGGAGGCCTACGCACCCATTGGTCGCGCGGATCGTGCCCGCCACTTCTTTGCCAGGGCCGCCGGGCCGGAGGCCGCGGCGACGATGCTCGAGCACCTGGCGCAGGTCTACGACCGCCTCGGCCGCCCGGCCGATGCCCGGCGGGCGCGTACGGATGCACGGGCCCTGCAGGCCGCCCACTCTCCCTGAGCGAGGCCCGGTTCAAAGGCGCAGCTGTGCTAGACTCGCAGCCAGGTGCAACATGGAATCGAAGATCGCACAGGCCATCCAGACCCCGCACGCGCCTATCGCCATCCTCCTGTCGGATGACAGGCCGCTGGGCGCCATCCAGTTCAAGGAAGGGAAGTGGGGCTGCCTGATGTGGCTGCTGGCGAGCGCCATCCGGGGCAAGGTGGTGGCCGTGGACGAACAGAGCTTCGGCTGTCTGGGGGGAGGCACCGGCCTCGGGTTCGGCAACCAGTACGAGCAATGGCCCGGAGGCATCGACTGCTTCCACCACTTCCTCTCGACCGGCAACGAGACCCGCGAGGAGGGAGAGCGGCTCGCAGATGACGCCCGGTCGGCCCTGCGACCCGAGGCGCTCGAGCACTTCGTCCATGGCGAGAGGTATCTCAAGTCTCCCGAGGTCACGAGGCAGTTCGTTGACAGCTTGCCGATCACTCGCGTCCCCACGCGCTACGTCATCTTCAAGCCGCTCGCGCAGGTGGACCCGGCTTCGGAGGAGCCAGACTCCATCCTGTTCCTGGTCGACCCGGACCGCCTGTCGGCGCTGGTCGTCCTCGCCAACTACGCCGGGCCGGCGGGCGAGAATGTGGTCATCCCGTGGGGCGCCGGATGCCAGAGCCTCGGTATCTTCACCTATCGCGAGGGCCGCTCGGATCACCCGCGCGCCGTGGTCGGCATGGTGGACATCTCGGCCCGCAAGTACATGAACCGTCAGTTCGGACGCGACCTGCTGACCTTCTCCATCCCGTATCGGATGTATCTGACGATGGAGGCCAACGTCGAGGGCAGCTTCCTCGAGCGCGAGCAGTGGAAGGAGTTGCTGGACCTCGAGGCCGGGAGAGATCAGTGAAGCGTCTGGCGCTCGGGTGCGTTCTGGTCCTGGCCCTCGCCACGCCCGGCAATGCCGAGCCCTACAGGCTCAAGCCGGGCGAGTCGCTGACGGGCGTGGTCACCAGGCACTATGGGGACAAGTACTACATCTGGGTGCTCGAGCTGCACGCGAAACAGCGGCTGCGCGGCAGGACGATCGCCCTGCCCTCGCTGCGCAGGATCCTCGAGGCGGAGAAAGCGCTGTCGCTGGCACCGGCCGCGCTCGAGCAGGTGGTCGCAGCGCAGGAGTCGTTCCACAGGGTCTCGAGCAGGAACTGGCCCTCATGCGACGTCGAGACGCGCTGGCGGCCGGCGGAGACGCAGCAGCTCCTGCGCTCCGCCGACCAGCTGGCCGGGGCGGTTCGCCAGCTGCGCGAGCTCAAGCCGGCGCCGCGTTCGGTGATCACCCACCTCGAGCGGGCCGCCAGCGCCACGAGGGAGGTGGCGGCCGGGCCGGGCGGCCCCCTGTGCAAGGCGATCCTGTCGACACACAAGCGCTTGGTCTACGCCTTCCAGGCCGCGATCCGCTGGGCGCGCAAGGGCGGGCGCTAGTCAGAATGATATTCTCTGCCGGGAACCGCATGAGACCGAGGGACAGCATCCATCGCCTGATGATGCCCGGCATCGCGCTGGTCGCCCTCGCCAGCTGCAGCAGGGTGATGGCCGTCTTCTTGGCGCCGGACGGTGGGTCGGCCGATGCAGATACACGCGCGCCGGATCAGGCGCTCGAGGCCGGTGCCGCCGATCTTGTCGTGGGCGACGGGACGGCCGTGGATGCGGGGCCGTCCTGCCAGGACCACGCCCGCAACGGCGACGAGACCGACGTGGACTGCGGCGGATCGGTCTGTGCAAAGTGCGCGAACGGCAAGCAGTGCAACACGAACAACGACTGCCAGGGCAGCCTCTGCGTCGGCAAGGTCTGCGTCTCGTTCTGTTTCGCCAACACCGACTGGGGCGACGATCTCTACGGCTGCGTGGGCCCCGACCGGCGCTGCTTCCAGGGCAGCTGCCGGACCTGCACCGGGTTCCTGCAAGCTGACGGCCTGGGGGGAAAAGGGTGCTGGCACAACGCGAGCGCCGCGGGAGCCACCTGCACCTCGGCCTGCAGCGCATACGGAGGCAACGCGGGCACCTGCCAGGAGAACGACGACACCGCCTGCACCGTCTGCCGCCACTGGTACCCGACGGCTGCGTGCGTGGGGCCTGGGTACCCCTACGTTGCCGGCACCTCTTTCGACAAGGTGGCCCCGTTCCACACCCAGCAGTGGGCCGACACACCGGGGTGTCGCCATCGTTCGTCGGCCGCGGTCACGGCGGAGGACTGTGACTTCCAGCACGAGGTCCACCCCAACGTCCTGACCCGGTTCTGCGTCTGCAACTACTGAGAGCCGCGGCGGTCGCCGTCACTCAGAAGAGCTCGGAGGCGGCGACCTCGAACATCCGTCCGGCCTCGATCGGCACCGAGCGGTCGTGGTCGGGGAAGAAGCTCGACGCCTCACCGGTCTTGTAGTAGGCGGCGTAGATTGTCTGCACCTCCATGCCCCGGTCCTTGAGCACCTGTTGCACCTCGTCGGACAGCAGCGGAGCGGTGCGCACGCTGCCATCCAGCTGCATCTGAGCCGCGGGGACCGTGCACATCCCGCCGGAGTCGCCCGCCCCGGACGGCTTGGCGATGAAGGCGACGTAGAACACGTCGAAGCCGCCGTCCGGCGCGCGGAACGGTGTGGAGAGGCGATTGGGCTCCCCCAGGACCTGGAGCACGTCGGCCGGCTCCGGCGGGGCGGTGACCGTCTGGGACACACTCCCACCGCCGCTGTCCGTGGCGGTGACCGTCATGGTGTCGCTGGCGGCGAAGGCCGGGATCTGCTGCAGGCCGGTCAGCACGTAGCGCGTACCGTCGTGGTTGCCGGTGATGGTCTGGTTCGAGCTGCTGATGGTGATCGGGTCGAGGCCCTTGTTGCTGGCCCAGCTGGTGACTCCCTGGTAGATCAAGCACTGGTCGGTCGCCTGTGAGAAGGACGCGGCCGTGCTGTCGGCGGCGTGGATCAGGTTGGCCGAGATCACGGTCATCCCGTTCTGCTTCCACTCCGTGCCCGACGCCGCGCGGACCATGGGTGTGCGGTCCGACATCATCACGCTGTCGCCGAAGATCCCCCCGCCCCCACCCCCGCCGCAGCCGATCACGAGCAGGGCAGCGAGCGTCAGGGCGCCGCGCAGCTCAGACTTCCGCTTTGTTCTGTCAGATCTCATTGCTGGTTCCTCCCGACGTTGGGGTAGCGATCAGCCAGCCATCGTCGTGTGCTGGCCGGTGCGGGCGATAATAGATGCTCGCGGCCCGCCTGAACAACCCCGTAACGCTTTGCCCGTGCCGCAACGCTGTGAGAGGATCGATCATCACAGCAGGCGGGAGCATTTGATGAGATCGAGAGTGGACCACGGGCTCCTCGCAGCCGTCGCGGCGATCGCCGTCGCGGGCTGCAGCTCGGACTCGAAGCCGCCGCTCGACCCGGACGCCGGGCCCGGGGCGAGGGCGGTCACCGTGAAGATCAACGCCGCGGAGGGGGGCAGCATCAGCATCCCGGGAGGGGCCACTCTGGAGATCCCCCCCGGCGCGCTGGCCGAGGACACGCGCATCACGGTCAAGGTCCCGGAAGCGCCCACCAGCGACGCGCGCTACTTCGTGCTGGAGCCCCGCGGGCTCGAGTTCAAACACAAGGTATCGCTGAAGATCCCCTTCGGAGCGGTGACCGAGCCGGTGTTCACGGTCTACCAGTCGAGCGCGAACGCCACGCTCAACACCAGCTCCTCGGGCTCGGAGCAGAGCAACTGGCGGCTGGTCGAGGATGTCACCTGGGACCAGGCCGGCAAGAGCCTGAGCGTGAAGCTGGACCACTTCACCTTCATCAACGCGATGTCCATGGTCCATGACCTGGCCCACCTGGTGCTCGACATCCCCGGGCACCTGCTCAACCCGGGAGACATCCTGGTCAACCTGACCTACATGCCGCAGGTCCCGGCGCAGAAGGGGCCCACCTGGATGCCAGGCCACGTGGGGCTGGTCACCGCCCTTCCGCACGAGGACCCGGGGGCCCAGGTGATCGTGATCGAGGCGGTGCCGAGCAAGGTGAAGAAGAACCTGCTCGGCGTCTACAAGCAGAAGTCGGGCGACCTCTACCTCGGGGCACGGCGGCCGGACGGGGCACCAATGACCGTCGGGGAGCGGATCGGCGCGGTGACCTACGCGCAGGACCAGCTGGGCAAACCCTACTCCTTGATCGGCGAGGGCAACATCGGCACCGGGTCCTTCTCCTGCGTGGGCCTGGTGGAGGCCGCCCTGGACTTCGTGGACCGGGGAACCACTCCCGGCTACCAGGAGGCGCTGGCCATCGCGCCCTACGAGATGTATTCCAACTCCAAGGCGGTCGACCTGATCACCGTCCGGGCGGGCCAGAAGATCTCGATCCCGATCTACGGCGCGGTGATCCACCCATCCTCGCAGTGGGACCCAACCGGGCCGATGGTCGGCTACTACCAGAAAGACCAGCGCTACACCATCACGGCCGAGCTGCCCGAGGGGGCCGAGCTCAAGGGCGGAACGGGCTCGTACACCTTCGAGTGGACGCCCCGGCTGGAGCAGGCCTGCACCAAGACCTGCCCGGCCGACGGCATGCCGTACACCGCGACCTTCACCATGACCGCCGGGCCCAGCTGTGAGACCTCGGGAGGGACGTACTTCTTCAAGCCGGTCACCATCACCCAGACCCTGACGATCAATCTGCTCGGCCACAGCGGCGTCTTCACCATCTCGCCACGAACCCCGGGGCAGAAGACCACCTACTACATCGACGTCGAGGTCCCTCCCGACATGGAGGTCCTGCACCGCGTCTTTCGCGAGGACGACACGGATGTGGAGCTGCTCGACGAGAACGGCGCGCTCACGGCCGAGGCGCTGACCCCCTACCCGAACCACGTCACCGAGCTGCTGTACGAGGGCACGCACCCGACCAAGCAGAGCTGGTACCGCATCGAGTGGTCGATCACGAACGGCGGCACCACGGCGGTCAGCGGCGCGGCCAAGACCTGGCGCTACTTCATCGACTACAAGCTCAAGCGGTGGCTCAACGAGAAGAACGCGAAGCTGAAGTGATCTGACGGAGTGGTTTACAGCACCGCCCTGGCGTGACACCCTGAGACGAAATCGCAGGATCTGCAACGCACAGCAAGGAGGATAACGGTGAAAGCACAAAAGCTTTCAAGAATGGCCGGACTGTCCGCCGTGTTCATGATGGTGCTATCGGTGGGGTGCTCCGACTCCACGGAGAACAAGGATTCGGGCCAGCCGGACAGCGCCATGACCGACATGATGCCAGCTGACACCACGGTGGATTCCGCGCCTGACGACATGACCCCGGCCGACCTGGGCCCCGACACCAGCCTCCAGCCGGACGCGGCTCCGGTGGATAGCGTGGTGGGGATGGAGAATGCCCCCGCACCGGACACCGCCACCGCGCCGGACGGCGCCCCCGCGCCGGACAGCGCCCCCGCGCCCGACAGCGCCCCCGCGCCCGACAGCACCCCGCCGCCCGACAGCGCCCCCGCGCCGGACACCACGCCACCCGCCGACATGGCCTCGTGCGTGGCCTACACCATCGAGGCCGAGGACACCTCGAAGGTCACCCGGTCCACGGGGCACTGGACCGAGGTCAGCAACGCCGCCCTGCATGCCGGCAAGGGCGTCAAGGCGGGGTACGCCAACCAGGGCGGAAAGCTGACGTTCCAGTTCACGGGGACCTCGCTCACGATGTACTTCTCGGAGGACATCGGGTGGTGGGGCTTCGGCGTCAAAATCGACGGCGGAATGATGCTGCTCGTGTTCACCAACGCGGCGTCGCGGCAGCACCAGCAGTCGATGACATACCCTGCCACCTTCCCCTTTGGCGTGCACACGGTCGAGCTCTCCGACCTCTCGCAATATGCGGGCGAGGAGAACCTGATCGACTACTTCGCCGTCGGGTGCAACTGAACGCGCCTCGGCGTTCTGCCTGCTGGTGGGCGCGCTGCTGCTGTGGGCCGGCAGAGGTCGGCGCTGACCTACCTGTCCCTCGTGCAGTGGTTGTGCGCGCCCACGCAGTCGCTGAGCACTTCCAGCTCGGGAGCAGTGCGCCGCAGCGCGCGCGCCTGCCCCACCAGGCTCGGGTCATGGTCGACGGCGATGGTCTGCAGCTCGGTCATCCCCCGCATGGGGGAGAGATCGCGCACTCGCGTGTTGGAGAGCCCGAGGACCCTCAGCTCGCGGTTGCGGCGCAGCGAACGCAGGCTCTGGACCGGCGTGTCCGCGAGGTAGATCAGCTGCAGCCGGTTCAGCCGCGAGAGTGGTGACAGATCCCTGACCCGCGTCCGCGTCAGCCCCAGCACCTCGAGGCTGCGCAGGCGGTGCAGCGGGGCGAGGTCGCGGACTGCCGTGCCGTTGAGGTATAGCACCGTGAGGTTGCGCAGGTCGGACAGCGGACGCAGATCCCGCACCGGGTTGTCGCGCAGGGCCAGCGCCTCGAGGCCGGTCAGCCGGGCCAGCGGCCACAGCGACCGGACCGGGGTCTCGCGGATGTCCAGCTCCCTCAGCTTGCGGCAGTGCGCCACCGGCGTCAGGTCGCGGACGGGCGTGTCGCGCAGGTAGAGCCGCTCAAGGCGGTC
>Ga0180009_10002519_pt1 | contig 21553 bp, 15 predicted proteins | sample OS_PC_MetaG_FD_123537 | JGI IMG/M metagenome (GOLD analysis project Ga0180009, IMG submission 123537) | Groundwater microbial communities from the Aspo Hard Rock Laboratory (HRL) deep subsurface site, Sweden - OS_PC_MetaG | ecosystem: Environmental > Aquatic > Deep subsurface > Groundwater...
TGGATGGATGTCCCTGTTGAGATCAGAAAGGGAATGTATTGTTACGCATCAAACCCTAAAAGTGTTGAATATGTTGGTCTTCCCCATGCGCGTCCCTGGAATCCGCTGGAAGAAGACTGGAAGCTTCCGGAAAACTGGAAGGAGATAGTCCATAAGGCTTTCAGGGAAAGGCTTGACAGGTTTCGTTCTTTTAAAGTGTTTATGGATATCTGTGTGAGATGTGGAGCGTGTGCCGATAAATGTCATTTCTTTATCGGAACTGGCGATCCCAAAAACATGCCTGTTTCAAGGGCTGAACTTCTCCGCTCGGTTTACAGAAATGATTTTACGACAGCCGGTAAAATCCTTGGAAAGGTTGCAGGAGCACGGGAGCTTACATTGGATGTGCTGAAAGAATGGTGGTACTATTTCTTTCAGTGTACCGAATGCAGGCGCTGCTCGGTATTTTGTCCTTACGGCATTGATACTGCCGAGATAACAATAATGGCGAGGGAGATATTTAACCTGCTTGGGCTGAATATCGACTGGATTGCAACGCCTGTTGCGAATTGCTACAGAACTGGAAACCATCTCGGGATTCAACCCCATGCATTCAAGGAAATGCTTGAATTCTTTGTGGATGATATTGAGGAAAAAACGGGTGTTAAGGTTGAGCCTTCCTTCAACAGGAAGGGAGCTGATATCCTGTTTGTCACTCCGTCCGGCGATGTTTTCGCCGATCCGGGCACCTACACCGCCATGGGCTATCTGATGCTCTTCCATTACTTGAAGGAGCAGGGTCTTAATGTTACATGGAGCACATATGCATCAGAGGGCGGAAACTTCGGGTTTTTTACTTCACATGAGATGATGAAGCGCCTTAACTCAAAGATGTATGCCGAAGCAAAACGTCTTGGAGTCAAGTGGATACTTGGCGGCGAGTGTGGGCACATGTGGCGGGTTATCCACCAGTACATGGATACCATGAACGGGCCTGCGGATTTTCTTGAGGAACCGGTTTCACCGATTACAGGGACAAAATTTGAGAATGCAAAATCGACAAAGATGGTTCATATCGCAGAGTTTATGGCAGATCTTATTTATCACGGGAAGCTGAAGATTGATAAAAGCCGGAATGATAATCTGAAAGTTACCTACCACGATTCCTGTAACCCCGCCAGAGGAATGGGTCTTTTTGATGAACCAAGATATGTTATAAAGAATGTGTGTAATAATTTTTATGAAATGCCGAGAAACACCATAAGAGAACAGACTTTTTGTTGCGGAAGCGGATCGGGTCTTAACGCCGGGGAAGATATGGAGCTGAGGATGTGCGGCGGTCTTCCGAGGGCCAATGCCGTTAAGTATGTTCATGATAAATACGGGGTAAACATGCTTGCCTGTGTTTGTGCCATAGACAGGGCTGTTCTTCCAGTTCTTATGGAGTACTGGGTTCCGGGTGTAGATGTAACCGGTCTTACCGAAATGGTTGCCAATGCGCTGGTCATGCCGGGAGAAATGGAAAGAACCACCAATCTGCGCGGTGAGCCGCTTCCAGGAATGGAGGAGTAAAAATGTCTGAAGAAAAAAAGATATATGATAAAGGAAAAGTTTTAACCGGCCTCATTTTATTTGTAGTTATTTTGGCATTTCCTTTCCTGTATAATTCAGGTAAAGCCGCTCCTGCGCCTGACCGTATCCTGACCGAGAAGGCAAAGGCTGCAAAGGAATGTATAGAACCCAAGGCATTTATGAAGTCTGAGCACATGCAGATTCTTAATGACTGGCGGGGTTCGGTTGTGCGGGATGGAAAAAGAATATATGTAAGCAGCAGTGACAAAGAGTTTGATATGAGCCTGTCCAACACATGCTTGGATTGTCATTCAAATAAGGCCGATTTTTGTGATAAATGCCACAATTATGCATCGGTGAATCCTTACTGCTGGGATTGCCATATTGATAAGCCGAAGGAGAATAAGTGATGGAAAACAGCAGAAGAACCTTCTTGAAAATAGCTGGAATTTCAGCACTGGGCTTGAGCGCAAAGCCTGTTTTGAATGCCTTTGCAGTATCTGAACATGGCGGGAAAAAGGAGGCTCAGGTTTTAACAAAAAAAGGCGCCCTTGCTGCCAAAAGATGGGCTATGGTTATTGATACCAGAAAACTTGAGTCGGCGAAAGATCTGGAACCTGTTATAGAAGCCTGCCATAAGATTCATAACGTGCCTGTTTTTGAAAACAAGCGGCATGAAATAAAATGGATCTGGGAAGAAGAATTTAAACACACCTTCCCCGACTTAGAGAATGAATACCTTAATGACCGTTTAAAAAAATTGCCGTTTTTAGTCCTCTGCAATCACTGTACCGATGCGCCCTGCGTCAGAGCCTGTCCGACGAAGGCAACTTTTAAACAGGAAGACGGTATCGTTGAAATGGATTTTCACAGGTGTATAGGTTGCCGGTTTTGCATGGCTGCCTGTCCCTATGGATCAAGAAGTTTTAACTTCAGAGATCCCCGCCCCTTTATAAAAGAGACAAACAAAAAATTCCCTACCAGAATGAAAGGCGTTGTGGAAAAATGCAATTTCTGCACGGAACTCCTTGCCGAAGGGAAGATGCCTGCATGTGTTGAAGCATCTACCGGTGCAATAGCTTTTGGGGATCTGGAAAATCCGGAATCTGAAGTAAGAAAATTGTTGAAATCAAATTACACAATTCGCCGTAAGGTGGCCCTTGGTACAGGGCCGGCCATTTACTACATCGTATGAGGTGGTTATGCTGGAATTAGCACTTAAGGGAAGCAAAAAATACTATGGATGGATGACTGCTCTGCTTGCTGTTATTGGCGTTGGATTCGGCTGCTATTTATGGCAGCTCAGTTTCGGCCTGGGCATTACAGGTATGAGCAGGGATGTTTCATGGGGATTTTATATTGCCCAGTTTACTTTTCTTGTCGGGGTTGCTGCGTCGGCCGTGATGCTCGTTTTACCCTATTATCTCCATAATTATAAAGCCTTTGGGAAAATTACCATTCTTGGGGAATTTTTGGCTGTGGCATCCGTTACAATGTGCCTGCTTTTTATAATCGTGGATCTTGGTCAGCCGATGCGGGCTTTTAATGTGATTTTATATCCGACTCCCAACTCGATTCTTTTCTGGGACATGATTGTATTAAACGGATATCTGTTCTTAAATATAGTGATAGGCTGGCAGGTGCTTGAAGCCGAAAGAAATGGCGTTGCGCCACCGGCATGGGTTAAACCACTTATATATATTTCGATACCCTGGGCGGTCAGTATTCATACTGTTACAGCGTTTTTGTACTGCGGTCTTCCCGGAAGAGGTTTCTGGCTTACTGCAATACTTGCTCCGCGGTTTCTTGCCTCGGCCTTTGCTGCGGGCCCTTCTTTTTTAATTCTTTTGTGCCTTCTTGTGAGGAAGCTTACCAGGTTTGATCCTGGAAAAGAGCAGATTCAGACTCTCGCCAAGATTGTTACATACGGTATTATCCTTAATGTCTTTTTCCTCCTTTGTGAGGTTTTTGTGGTATTTTACAGCAAAATACCCGAACACATGGATCATATGAAGTACCTGTATGTTGGACTGCACGGGCATGGCGTTCTTGTGCCATGGATGTGGACATCGGTGGCTTTGATGGTTTTATCTATCATTCTCCTTGTGAATCCTGTTACCCGGACAAACGAGGCAGTGCTCTCGATCGCCTGCATTTGCGTCTTTTTTGGTACATGGATAGACAAGGGGCTTGGAATGATTTCAGGGGGATTTGTTCCCTCTCCGCTTCACCATGTCATTGAATATGTTCCGACAATACCGGAGATAGTTATAACTTTAGGAATTTATGCAACAGGATTTTTAATCCTGACGGCGCTCTTTAAAATGGCGATATCCGTTAAGGAAGAGCTGTCAGCCTGAAATTTATTTTGCATAGAACAATATAAGGGGGTTATCCATAAACCGGATGCCCTCTTTTTATTTATTCAATGATCCCGTTGTTCCACATGGATTTACCGTAGTAAAAACTACTGGAACAACAAGCGGGGGCTGGTCTGTGCAAAGGGTGCTCTCTTGATTTGGGAGTGGAAAGGTCCGCTGCCCTGGCCGCCATTCGGTTGAAGAAATCTGAACTCATGCTAAAATGGACAGGAAGACAAGAAACTATACGTGTCTCTTGTTCGAAATGCGAAGCCCCGAATGCTGGGAAAAGCCCGGTTGAGATGTTGATTGAATAAGATAAGGGATCCCGAATATAAATGTCTCTCAGATATTATTTTGCAAAAGCCCAAAAAACTATAAGCCGCATTGCTCCTTATGACAGGGCAATTATAGAGAAGCAATGCCGGTCAATCCGATTAGCCGAAGAGCAGTTACAGGCAGCAGGCAGGTCTGCTTTCCTGCGCTGTTACAGCGGATGCGAGGGGCTTTGTTGCCGAAACCTGGAACTTGATGCTGTTATAGGCTTCAGCGATTTTATTTATCTGCTTACAGTTGAAGGTCAATTAAAAGAGAGCATTTCAACCTGCCTTGAAAATGAAAAGCGCTTTTTTGCCGGGGACTGTGTTTTCCTTATAAACGGTAAGGGACCCTGCATATTTCCACCGACTTCACGGCCTGAAGTCTGCATTACAACCTTTTGCACCGATATAGAACCCTTAAAACATGAGATTTGGCGGGTCAAATCGCAGTTTATGAAGCTAAATTTCTATCTTCTTTTTTTACAATTTAAAAGTCTTTTTAGACATGTTAACAATAAGACCAAGGTTTCGCCTTGAAGGGTGGGGCTTACTTGTAGCAGGCCGATCAAAAGAACGGCGGATTGTACGGAAGGTTTTTGCTTTTAATTCGTTATTTAATGCTCTTCTTTTTTTAGAAGTTCTATATACCAGCCTGCAAATTCAAACATCCCTACGTAACGCTCATCATCATTGATGATTCCAAGGCAAAAATCGAGAACCCCGCGGCCGTATTCATTGCTGTATTTCTCTGAACTCCTGCTTTGCAGAAACTCTCTTACAAGCATCTGGGATGTTCTTTTTGTTTTGTCATTGCGGATATCAATAGGGTCCTTCGGCAGTTCAAACGGGTCCCATTTATCATAACCTTTTTTTGAGATGTGTTTTTGTCGCCTTGGAGACATTGAATCATATATGGCTTTTTTTCTTACATCTTCTTCATTTTTTTGTTCGGACATTTTGCCGCCTTTTCATTTCTTTCCGTCTGTGGATTTTTCCGTATCCGGTATTCCAAGATATTCTTTGTTATAATCATTTAATATAGCCATAGAGACAGGAACAAGCATTTCCGACATTTTTGCATGTTTTGAATTGATACTTTTCACAAGCTCATCCGATATCTCATATAATTTTTTTTGTATTATATCCATGTTAACGGTTGGATACTTTTCTCCTTCTTGAAAACCCGACACTCCGCATGTATGCCCTGCCCCCCCTATCGATAAAGGGATTCCATATAACCGACAGGTTATTGGCCTGAATTCATAGAGATCACACTTCTCCTCTTCATTTAAAAGGGGGCATCTTAATCTTTTTGTTGCCATATCTTTTAATATTTCATCTTCGCTTTTGCCACCTTCAAATTCTTTATAGGCTTTTTTCTTCAGCTTAAAGACAGCCCTGTCGGTAATGTTAGCTTTTTCTTCAAGTCGTCCCTTTTTATCGCCATCAAACCTTTCTTTTACTTTATGGTTTATATATAGCGCTTCAATGAGTGTCAGGTCAAATAATGCGTGACAGCAGTCTGCACAATGCATTTTGCATTTAATACATTCAGAATGGCTTGCCCTGACCTTCTCAAAAGCATTTTCAGCCATTGCAACAACAGCTTCATATTCATTAAAAAACTCCTCAAAATTTAAATCCACAACTAACTCCTTAAAAATTATGTTTATTAATATCGTACCGACTGACTGATCTTATATCAAAGGGATTCCTGCTTTGTTTCACGTGAAACATTATTTTCCTATGCAGAACCGGCTGAATATCTGATCCAGAATATCATCCTTTATTTTTAATCCTAAAACTTCTTTTAAAGATTCAATTGCATCCTTCAGATCTATAGATACCAGTTCAAAAGGCAACCCCGATTGTAATCCGTTTACAAACAACTCAACGGAATCAATGCTTTTCTCAAGAGCCATTTTTTGTCTTATATTTGGAATAATATCGATAGAAATATTATTGGTCTTATTTATAAATATATTTTTAATTGTTTTTTTAAGAGAATCTATCCCGATATTGTACAGTGCAGATATTCTTGCTACCGGCAGCACTTTAAGTTCATCATTTGTTTTTATGTCAAATGCATCTGATACCAGATCAATTTTATTGATGACAAGGATTACCAGCTTTTCTTTTATGATTTCGTATATCTCATAGTCTGTCTTTATGAAAGGGGTAACTGCATCAATCATAAAAAGAATTATGTCCGAGCCCTCTATCTTTTCTCTGGTTTTTTTCATTCCGATCATTTCAACAGGATCATCGCTGTCGTGAAGACCGGCAGTATCTGTAATAATGGTTTGGATTCCTGAAAGAATTAAAGTCTCTTCAAGGATATCCCTTGTTGTTCCGGGGACAGGCGTCACTATCGCATGTTCTTTTTTCAAAAGCTGGTTCATGAGGCTCGATTTTCCGACATTTGGCCTCCCTGCAATAACAACTCTTAACCCCTCTCTTAAAACATGTCCTTCATCATAATCTGTAATCAGCTTTTTTAAAGTTGTTAAAATATCCCTTTCAATCGTGCATATTGCTGTTTTTGAATCAACGATTCCAACATCTTCAGGAAAATCAATTGCGGCATCAATTTTTATTAGAATATCTGTTAATGCTTTAATAATGTCTTGTATATAAACCCGCAAATCGCCCCCTGCCTGGGCATTTGCAATCTCAAGGGCCTTGCCACTTTTTGCGTTGATTAAATCAATAACTGCTTCGGCCTGGGTTAAATCAATCCTTCCGTTTAAGAAAGCTCTTTTTGTAAATTCACCCGGCTCGGCAAGCCTTGCTCCCTTCGATAATACAAGATCCAGGATTGTTCTTAAAACTACAAGCCCTGAATGAACATTGATCTCAACAACATCTTCCTTTGTATATGAATGGGGTGCCTTCATCAGGGACAGGAGTACTTCGTCTATTGGTTTTTCATTTTCGGGGTTAATTATGTTCCCGTGATAAAGCCGGTGGGATTGAAGCTCTTCACCACAAGCGGGGAGGAAGCTATGGCTGAAGGGAATCGGGCCTGTTGCAAATTCGCTCGCTAATACTTCTGAAGCCAACGGGGAATGCGCACGCTTTTTCGATTCACTTGTTGAAATATTTCGGCTTCTATTTGAAGATCGTTTGAATATCGAAGTTGCAATTGACAGGGCATTTTTTCCGGATATCTTAATAATGCCTATCCCGCCGCTGCCTATCGGCGTTGCTACAGCAGCAATAGTATCATTTTCCATCTAATTTAATTTTGCTATACTTATTTAGTGTCGCCCTTGAGTTATTTACAAATACTTTTAACGGCTTAAAAATTTCTGAACTTTCACTACAAAGATCACAAAACGCGCGAATAATGTAAAAATATATAATATTATAGTTGTTTTTCAGGCTGCGCCGCACGACCTTTTTTTCTGGGATATATAACAAGTTTTTTTATAAATCCCTCTCCAACACTGTGTGTTTTAACGTCATTATTATCTTTTAAATAAAGATGTATTATTCTTCTGTCATTGGCGTTCATTTGTCCCAAAGACATGGGTTTCCCGTTGGTTTTCGATTTTTCAGCGATTTTTTCTGCCAGCTTTTTAAGTTTTTCATGCCTTTTATTTAGATATCCGCCGACATCAACTTTAATATTAAATTTTTCATCATTATTTTTATTAACTATTTTTTCAATCAGATACTGTATTGCTTCGAGAGTTTGCCCCTTCTTCCCTATAATGACGGAAGGGATTTCGGATTCAACATCAAAGAATACATCCTTTTTTTCCACGCTAACATTAATAACTGCATCATCACTAATCGTACTAATTATTTTATTGAGTGCCTCAAGTCCGGTTTCAACAGCTTTGTTTTTTATCTTTTCATCAACACTCTTGACCCGTTTCAGTTCAATATCATCTTCTTCTTTTTTAGCAGGCGGAAGTTCATTTTGTTTTGCTTTGTTTTCTTCATTCTTTATATTACCTGTATTCAAATCGTGTGCGGTTACCTTTATCTTGGCTTTCTTTACTCCTACCAAACCAAATATACCGCTCGATCCGTATGAAACAATATCATACTTTAAATTATCTTTAGATATTTTCAAATCTTTACAAGCAGTTTCAATTGCTTTTTCAACACTCATCCCATCAAATTCCAAATAATGGGGCATTTTCCCCTCCGTATCTACGCTGCTTTCCGAGATATAATATATTGCTGAAGGATTGATAAAACATTATTTATTAGCCAGTATAAAACAAGACCGGCAGAAAAATTGACAAATATTACTGTAAATACAAAAGGCAAAATCATCATCATTTTTGCCTGTGTCGGATCACCAACGGCCGGGGTCATTTTCTGTTGAATAAACATCGTTGCGCCCATAATAATAGTCAAAACAGGTATACCGTATGGCGGCTCCATAAAAGGAATTGAAAAAGCAAAAGAAAAAAGCCTGTCGGGAGCTGAAAGATCTTTTATCCAGAAAAGAAAAGGGGCATGCCTTAATTCAATGGTCGAATAAAGCATCCTGTACAGTGCAAAGAAAACAGGCATCTGTGCTACCATGGGCAGGCATCCTCCCATGGGATTTATCTTATAGGTTTTATATAATCCCATCACCTCTTCATTCATGCGCTTTTTATCATTACCGTATTTTCCCTTGATTTCAGCAAGCAACGGTTGAATTTTTTTCATTTCATTCATTGATTTATAGCTTTTTGCTCCAAGAGGCCAAAAAATTATTTTCGTTACCACCGTTAGCAAGATGATAGCAACACCATAGTTAGGAATAAAGCTATATAAAAAATTCATAAAATATAAGAAAGGTTTTGCAAGGAAATCAAACCATCCGAAATTTATTGCCAAATTAAGGTCATGTCCGAGACTCTTTAGCAGCTTCAAACTCTTTGGACCAAAAAACAGGTTAAATTCTACTTGTTCCTGAGCGCCAGGCCGAATCTCTTTTTGAGGATTAATGTATTGCGCTTCCAAGAATCCTTTATCTTTCAGGAAAAGGCGCATATTTGTTTCTACGGGTATTTTTGGTATCAGGCTCGACATAAAATACCGGTCCTGAACTGAAATCCATTTAAGGGTGCCTGTATAGACACCTTTATCTTCAATATCTTTAAGCGAGACCTCTTCCAGGCTGTTATTTAATAATGCGCTTGGCCCTTCAAAGCCTACTGCGCTTGTTGTGTCTGGATAATAGCTGTTAAGTGAAACAATAAGGCTGTCTTTTATAGGCTCAGAAGAACCATTAATGACATTAACCACAAGGCCTATCATATATGTACCGGATGAAAAGGAATATTTCTTTTCAATAACGATTCCGTTTTCTGATTTCCAGTAAAACAGAATTTCCTTTTCCCCTTCACTTATGTCAATCAACTCTGCTTTTATATCAGAAGTAAATATTGCGCTCTCGAGTCCTGGAACGCTTTGTCCGGCAAAGCCGGCAATAACTGTTCCCCCTTCTAACTCTTTGGGAATAATCTCTTTATTTGGTGAATCGCTGTTTGTCGTTTCTTTGTATTTTGACAGCACAAAGCTTGTGATAGCAGCTCCCTTTTCATTTATATTGACAGAGTAATAAGGAGTTTTTATCTTAATTACCCGGGGAATATAGTTTTGTTGTGCTGAAGATTCCTGATAGATTTTCCTTTCGGGGGCTTTCGATGCCATAACAGCAACAGGAGCTTCAGTTTTGACTGTCTGCTGAACCTCTGTTTTTTCTTCAACCTTTTTTACTTGGTTCTTATCGACAAAGAAATAGTTCCAAATTAAAAAAACACCAAATGAAAGCACAACTGCTATTATAAACCGTGGTTGTTCCATTAAAACCTCCCCGATATAAATCGGTGCTTAATTTTTCAGACTTTTTTTGATATATGCCATTAAAAGAATTATATACCAAAAAAAATGTGAGTATTTGTAATTTATTATTCTTTGGCAATATGGCAGGGTTGCGGGATATTCATGCATTATTTATAAAGATTCATGGTACCGGGTCGATCCCGCCCGGATTATAAGGATTACATTTCAATATTCGCTTGATAGCAAGGAAAATCCCCCTTATCAGACCATAACGATATATAGCAACATACGCATATTCGGAACAGGATGGATAAAATCGACAAACAGGGCCAATCATTGGAGATATGACATATTGATATCCACGGATAAATAACAAAAATACCTTATTTATTATCAAACCCTTCCTCTATCTTAATAAATACATCTCGCAAAGATGAAAAAAATTGATCTGATTCCAGGCTTCCGGCTCCGCTTCTGGCAATAACATTTATATCCCAACTGTATCTGAACCTGTATCTGTTTATACGATAATATTCGCGAATGTATCGCTTGATTCTGTTGCGCAAAACAGCATTTCCTGATTTTTTCGATACAGTCAACCCAAGACGCCCTGTTCCAGATATTGCAGGAGAAAACAAGACTGTAAAGTGCCTGTTGTTAACTCTTCTCCCTGCTTCAGACAGCTTCAGGAATTCTTTTCGATTTAGTATCCTATTCGTTTTTGAGAAATTGAAGTTATGCAAATTTAAACTTCTGTGTGATTAATAACAACCCATCTTTTCAGACCGATTATTGATATTATATCAAACAGCTAAACGGGTCCTGCCCTTCGCTCTGCGCCTGTTAATAATATTCCTGCCCTGTTTAGTAGACATTCGTTTTAAAAAACCATGCGTCCTTGCCCGCTTTATTCTGCTTGGCTGATATGTTCTTTTCATAATCTGTGTATCCTTTTTCTATTTATGTCCAATATGTCAAATATTTATGTTTCTCCTTCCACTTTTTAGTTGGAAGAAAGAGGTTAAGCCTTCGATGGTTTATTTTCCAATGATATTATCAAGGCTTTCAGAATCCTTTTAACCATAAAGCAGGGACTATGGAACCATGAACCTACTCTTTGTAATTGTATAGCCTTTCGCTGGAACCCTTGAACCCTCATAGTATCATCAACTCTTTTGGATATGATTCGTCTTTATTATGTTCCAAACCCGACCGTTTAAAATATTATATATGATAATAATTTCTTTGCGCCCTAATTATAAACGCGAAATAGACCACGTCTGTATCTCCATGTCAATAAAAAACGGGGGTTAGCGTTTCATTCCTTAAATATTTCATATATTTCAAATTCGTGCAGGTGATATTCCGGTTTTGGATATATTACAATTTGCCTTCCTATCCTTTTTTCAAGAGTTGTTATAAGATGGTTTTCTTCTCCGTGAAGGAGCTCAGCTATTTCGGGGTGAACGTGCAGGGCCATCTTAATTCCGGCCACATCAAGAGCTTCTCGTTGTATTTCCCGATATATATTATAACAAATGGTCTGCCTTGATAATAAGTACCCCTCACCTTCACAGTAAAAACATGGTTCGCAAAGAGCTCTGGTTAAAGGCGATCTTATCCTTTTTCTGGTCATCTGAATTAACCCCATATCTGAAATAGGAAGAACATGGGTTTTGCTCTTATCTTTTGCCAAGGAGTCCTTTAGAGCATTAAAAACCTTTTCCTGGTTTTGCTTTTTTTCCATGTCTATAAAATCTATTATTATTATTCCTCCAAGGTCTCTTAGGCGGATCTGGTATGCAATTTCTTTTACAGCTTCCAAATTTGTCTTTAATATTGTTTCTTCCAGGTTGTGTTTCCCAACATACCTGCCCGTATTGACATCGATTGCAACGAGTGCTTCCGTATGCTCTATAACTATATATCCGCCTGATTTCAGCCATATTTTTCTTTTTAAAGCCCGAGAAATATCACCCTCTAGATTATATGCATCAAAAATAGGCTCACAACCTTCATACATTTCAACAGAACTCTTCAGATTGGGCATGAATGTGTCAAGAAATGACAGAACTGACTCATAGTCGGGACGGGAATCGATTATCATTTTTTCTGCTTCATGCATCAACAGGTCACGCGCAGACCGCAGACAGACCGTTAGTTCCCTGTGAAGCAGTGCCGGGGCAGGAGCAGACTTATATTTTTCCTGAATGTTCTTCCACAAATTTATTAGAAAATTCATTTCATAATCAAGCTTTTCTTCTTGTATGCCTTCTGCTGCGGTTCTTATAATGTAGCCATAATTGTCTTTTCTCAAAGAAGAAACCATTTCTTTTAAACGGTTTCTTTCAGCTTCGTTCTCAATTCGTCTCGACACTCCGATATGATCTGAATTCGGCATCAGGACTATAAATCTTCCCGGAAGAGTAACATAGGAAGTTGCCCTTGCCCCTTTTGTCCCTATAGGTGGCTTTGCCACCTGAACAAGTATCTGCTGTCCTTCGGTAATGAGTTCACTAATTCCTGTTTCATGATTTCTCTGCTTAGCAAAAACAGCTTCCTGATATAATTCGGCTGTTCCATTCTCTTCTTCTTCGCCGGTATCAATAAGCTCGATTTCCCTGCAGCTTCCGAAGTTCAAGTCATCAACATATATAAATGCCGCCTGATTTAGACCTATGTCTACAAAGGCTGCCTGCATGCCCGGTAATACCCTTTGAACTTTCCCTTTGTAAACATTTCCTGCAATATCAGAAACATTTCCGCGCTCAATAAAAAGCTCTGCGATTGTTCCGCCTTCAAGAAGAGCTATTCTCGTTTCATGTTCGCAAACATTAACAACAATCTTCTTGTACATAAAAACCTCTCGATTTAATTATTTATATTTTGAACCAGCCTTATCGGGATGCCCAATCCTTCAAAGCATGGAGCTTCACTATACGAGTCATTTTTATCTCCTCGTCAGTAAGCGGAAAAATTTTTTTAAGAACTTCAACAGGTCTTACCATATTGCCCGGCTCAGAAGATAATGACATCTCCAGTCTGTCATGTGATACAATCTTTATTGTTTTGACCAAGTCTTTCAGGTTTAAAAGTTTTTGTTTTCCTTTTCTATTTATTCTCTCAATTTCAAAATTTGCGCTCGTTTCATACAATTTAAGGCTTTCCGCACAAAAACTTCCAGACATTAATGAAACTTCATATGAATACATATTTGGACTGCCTGCTCTTGCAACCGGAACATAATCTTTACAATCAATGACAGCCAGTCCTTCAGGAAGTTGTTCATTCAGTATCTCGGCAATTGCCTCCGGTTGAGTATTGTCTGTTACCGTCAAATAAAATGTTTCGCAAATACTCTCCATTCCAATAGGAAGGGTATCTTCAAAAGAAATTTTCGGCATGGGGTGAAATCCTTCTGAATAAACAACCTCAATTCCGGCACGCCTTATTGAGCGCAAAAAAATATTAATCAGCTCAAGGTGTCCGAAAAATCTCGCCAGGCCCCTTTTCGAAAAAAGAATTTTCAGCTTTTTACAAGCTCCTTTCTTCTTTTCAGTTTCCGCTGTTTTATTTACTTTTGCCTCATCGTTGTAATGACTAAGTTTTGGCTCAATCTGACTAAAATCACATACTCCGCAACCGCTGCATTTGTCCCTGCAATCATCCGAAGTTTCAGCTCTTTTAGCTTTTTCAAGCTCGCTTATCAAAAACTCTTTTGAAATACCCGTATCAATATGATCCCATGGGAGAGGCTCTACAAGTGACCTTTCGCGCAAAAGATAAAAACCTGTATCAATCCCGGTATCTTTAATGGCTTCTTCCCATAAATCGTATCTGAACCTCTCGCTCCAGCCATCAAACCTGCATCCTCTCTGATATGCATTCACAAGCAGGCTGCTAAGCCGCCTGTCACCACGCGCCCAAAGCCCTTCCAGCAGACTTACCTTAGGGTTCTGCCATTTGAAATGAATTCCTGAAACATGAAAAGCCTTCTTAATTTTCTCAATTTTTTCAGTTGATTCAGCCAGAGAAATCTGTGAACTCCACTGAAAAGGTGTGTGCGCTTTTGGAATAAATGTTGTTACGCTAACATTAATGGAACTGTTTTTCCTGCTTCTTGCTTTGCGGAGTTTATAAACAAGATCAATTAATGCCTTTATATCATCGTCTGTTTCTGTCGGAAGACCAATCATAAAATATAGCTTTATTACCTGCCGGTCCATGCCAAGAGCAGTATGTACTGAACTTATGATATCCTCTTCGGTAATGTTTTTATTTATAACATCTCTTAGTCTCTGACTTCCTGCTTCAGGGGCGATAGTAAAGCCCGTTTTTCGGACTTTTTTTACAAGATTGATTAGATCTGGGGTCAGAGAACCGGCACGAAGCGATGGAAAAGAAACAGCAATATGCTTTGATTCATACAAGGCCATCAGGCGCTCAAGGAGAGGTGACAAGGAGCAATAATCTCCGGTGCTTAACGACAGCAAAGAGACATCCTCATAACCCGTTGAACCAATTGATTTATTGGAAATATCAATTATGTTTTCCAAAGATCGTTCGCGAACAGGCCGGTATATCATCCCGGCCTGACAGAATCTGCAACCCCGCGTACAACCCCTTGATATTTCAATACGAAGACGATCATGAACTGGCCTCCCGAAGGGAACTACCGGCATATCAGGAAATGGCGCATAATCAAGATCGGGGATTATGCTTCTAACCACCTTTGAATATCCGGCAGAAACCGGCAATATAGTTTGAAACCCGCGCTCGTCATATTTTGCTTCAAAAAAAGAAGGGATATAAACCCCTTTTATTTCAGACCATGCTTTTAGAAGAAACTCCTTGTCGTTGCTCGCGTTCTCCTTCCACCGAATCCACGCCATTGCCATTTCAACAATAACATTTTCTCCGTCTCCTACAACTATGGCATCAAAAAAATCTGCAACCGGTTCCGGATTACATGTGCAGGGGCCCCCGGCAATTATAAAAGGGTAAGTTTGATCCCTCTCTTTTGAATAAAAGGGAATCTTTGCAAGATCGAGCATCATTAATACGTTTGTATAATTAAGCTCATACAGGAGGCTTAAGCCTATTATATCAAACGTGTTAAGGGGTCTTTGGTTTTCTAGTGACAAAAGCGGTATATTTGAAGCTCTGAGATATGCCTCATAATCCGGGGCAGGAACAAAAACTCTTTCAGCGGCTATGTTTTCATGTTTATTTAAAATATGATACAGAATTTGAAGCCCGAAATGTGATGTGCCGACTTCATATAAATCAGGGAAAGCCAGGGCAATGGAAAGCTTTACATTATTATAATCTTTTTTTATTGAATTAATCTCTGAACCCAAATACCGGCTTGGTTGTTCAACAAGCGGTAATATATCGTTAATGTTTGCTATTTTCATTTCTTTTATATTAAAGCCTTTTAGGAAAAATTTTTTGATGTTTGAAAAACTCGACTTGATATTGTATATTACATTACATTAATAATAAAGAAAAACAAGCTGGGCGATCCGCTGTATTATATTGCTGTATGAATTTAATTTCATTTTTCATTAAAAGCGCAGACCAATGGATAGTATAATTATATGAAAAGACATAAAATTATTTCTCTTTTGAATACGGAAGAGCCTGCTGACAATATCTTGATAAAAGGGTGGGTGAGAACAAGGCGCGATTCTACCGGCTTTTCATTTATCGAAGTAAATGATGGTTCATGCCTCAAAAACATACAAATTATTGCAGAAAAGGAACTAAACAATTACGACGATATTAAAAAACTCTCGACCGGTTCGGCGGTGGCAGTACGTGGTGATCTTGTCGAATCAAAAGGAGTCGGACAGAAATGGGAAGTTCAGGCCAGGCAGATTGATACAATAAGTATTGCCCCTGATTCTTATCCTCTCCAAAAAAAGCGTCATACAGACGAATATTTACGAACAATAGCCCATTTAAGGCCCCGCACCAATAAATATGGCGCTGCTTTCCGCATAAGATCCGATCTCTCTTTTGCCATACATAAATTTTACAAAGATAAAGGCTTTAAGTATATTCACACTCCTGTAATTACCGGCTCCGACTGTGAAGGCGCCGGCGAACTTTTCAGGGTTACAACCATTGAACCGGACAAAGTCGAAAAAAGAGATGGCAAAACAGACTACTCTATGGACTTTTTCGGTAAAGCGGCAAACCTCACCGTGTCCGGTCAATTGTCAGCCGAAATGTTTGCTCTGGCCCTTGGAGATGTTTACACTTTTGGCCCTACATTCAGAGCTGAAAACTCAAACACAAGAAGACATGCTGCTGAATTCTGGATGCTTGAACCGGAAATAGCTTTTGGCGATATTAATGACAATATGGATTTAGGCGAAGAAACAATAAAGCATTTAACAGGCTATGCTCTGAAAGAATGCAAAGATGATCTTGATTTGTTTGCAAATTTTGTTGACAAGAATCTGATTAACAATCTGGAAAATATATCTTCATCAGATTTTATTAGATTGCCGTATGAAGAAGCTGTCGGCATATTGCAAAAATCAGGCGTTAAGTTCGAGTATGAAGTTTCCTTTGGAAAAGACCTTCAGTCTGAACATGAAAACTACCTCACAGAAACACATTTCAAAAAACCGGTTATTCTTTATAATTATCCGAAAAACATAAAGCCCTTTTACATGAGGGTAAATGACGATAACAGAACTGTTGCCGCCATGGATATTCTTGTGCCCGGAATAGGAGAACTTATCGGCGGCAGCCAGCGTGAAGAGCGTCTCGAAGTGCTTGAATCACGTATGGATGAGTGTAAATTGTCAAAGGAAGATTACTGGTGGTATGTTGATTCCCGCCGTTTTGGTACAGTTCCTCACAGCGGCTTCGGACTCGGTTTTGAAAGACTTTTGATGCTTGTAACGGGCATTAAGAACATAAGGGATGTGATACCGTTTCCCAGAACTCCGGGAAGCATTGAGTTTTGATTCGCCGGGATGAAGGGGGAAGCGCTTCACAAAAACCAGATAGGCAGAGATAAAAATTCCCGGTCAGTCTGTTCTCATGGTTCTCAGCTTGGCAAGCTCCCATATATAGTCGTACAGATGAAGGCCTTTGCTTGCCGCAACGATCTCGCCATCTTCTACTCCGATTTCCTGAGCCATGTATTCTTTTAAAAGCTGTATAGCCCCGAGGTTTGCGGGAAAACCATTCCATAAATCCCAGGATCTGAAATAAACCATGAAGTGGAGTTTTCCATACCTGATTCTTGTATCAATGCCCCTCAGACACGGTGGATCACCAAGGTACAGGGTCGTCGGATCCCCAACGGTCATATACGCCTGATTTGTTCCATGCCCGTCTTCTTTATACATCCTTATAACTTCGGCAACCTGACTTTCAAGATATTGTCCATATGTGTAATCTTCATTTGGGCTTTTTGCGGAGGTCATCAAATACGGCAGATACTCTTCAAGATATCCTTCCGCAACAGGATTGGGTATGTTTAAAGCGTGTGGAATGTCGGGTATAAGCGGGCGTACGCCGGGATGTTTTATGTGCACGGTAATATAATCAAATTCCAGCCTCTCCTGCCCCTTAAAACTTCCCCTTTCGATTACGTATTTATACCCGTTGTCAATTATCTGGTAAACAGATTGAAACCAGGCATCCGGAAGGTCTCTTGCGGCTATAGAAACAACATTTAACATTGAATGGCCATCGCTTGGAAAATTGTTTCCGCTATATGTCGAGCATTCTTACATCAAGGGCGTTGTTTACGATAAAGTCACGCCTTGGCTCGACCTCATCTCCCATGAGTATTGTAAAAATTTCATTGGTATCAACAGAGTCCTGCACCTTTACCTGCAAAAGAGTCCTTTGTTCCGGATTCATGGTTGTTCCCCATAACTGTTCGGGGTTCATTTCCCCAAGGCCTTTATATCGCTGAACAACCAATCCTTTTTTGCTCTCTTCCAAAACAAACCGCAGAAGCTCTTCTTTGTTGGATATTCTTACCTCATTCGCCCCGGATTCCTTGTTTTCCGTGTTTATTACAAAGAACGGTGGTTCATCATATTTAAAAATATGCTGGCCCAGAAATACACACTTCTGATAATCTTCGGAATAAACCAGTCCCGTCCCTATTTTGATATTCTTTATTTCCTTCTTGCTCATGATATTCGCCATGACATTGGAAACCGGGCTTTCAGGATATTCAACAACCAGTTCATGCACACTTCTTTCCGGGTTCCAGAGAATTTCACTGGTCTTATATTTGTTTTGGTTAAGAATGTTTTTAGTCCCGGACATTTTTTCCATATTCTGGAGAAATGTTTTGTCTTCCATTCCGCTTTTCAGTAGAATTTCTGTCAGTTCCTGTTTCAAACCACCTCTGTTTAATCTTGCTAAAGCAGATGAATATTCGGCCAAATTGGTTATAAAAAGATACAGGCGCTGCTCGGATAATGTGTTCTTGTTTTCACCTATTAAAATTCTGTTGTGCTCGCAAAAAAGCCTTGTTGCATAGTCGTTTAAAGCTGTCTCATCCTTAAAATATTTTTCGTTTTTCCCTTTCCCGACTTTAAGGAGCGGGGGCTGCGCTATATACAAAAAGCCCTTCTCTATAACTTCCGGCATCTGTCTGTAAAAAAACGTGAGCAGCAGCGTCCTGATATGAGATCCATCAACATCGGCATCCGTCATAATAATAACTTTATGATATCTGATGTTATCAATATTGTACTCTTCTTTCCCGACCCCTGTTCCAAGGACCGTAATAATGTTCCTTATTTCCTCGCTTTTTAATATCTGATCGAACCGTGCCTTCTCAACATTTAATATTTTCCCCTTCAGCGGAAGAATTGCCTGAAACTTTCTATCCCTTCCCTGTTTGGCACTACCCCCTGCCGAATCTCCCTCCACAAGGAATATTTCCCGCATGGCCGGTTCCTGAATCTGGCATTCCGCCAGCTTGCCTGGTAGCGAAGCATCAGCCAATAATCCTTTACTCCTGGCTATATCCCTCGCTTTTCTAGCGGCAAACCTTACTCTCGCAGCATCAATAGCTTTGGATAATATTTTTTTTGCGATCGGGGGATTTTCTTCAAAATATATTCCGAGTTTTTCATTTACTAGTGATTCGACAAGGCCTTTTATTTCGCTGTTCCCGAGCTTGGTTTTTGTCTGACCCTCAAATTGCGGGTTTTTCAGCTTTATGCTTATTATCCCGGTCAAACCCTCCCTGACATCATCGCCGCTTAATTTGTCTTTAAGCTCTTTTGCTGCTGATATGTTTCCGTTTGAGGCATACTGGTTAATAACTCTTGTGAGGGCTGTTTTAAAACCAATAAGATGAAATCCACCCTCAATGGTATTTATGTTGTTAGCAAAGGAAAACAGTTTTTCGGTAAATGTGTCGTTGTACTGGATTGCCACCTCAACATGAACATCATTTTTTATTCCCTCAAAATAAATCGGCTTATGTAACGGTGTGGTATGTTTATTTAAATACTCCACAAAAGAAGTTATGCCGCCCTCGTAATAAAACTCTTTTTTTGTTTCAGCTCGTTCATCTTCTATTTTTATCCGGAGCCCTCTGTTCAAAAAAGCAAGCTCTCTAAGTCTTTTTTTAAGGATTTCAAATTCGAACTTATCTGTTGTGAGTATTTCTGTGTCGGGTTTAAAATGTATTTTTGTTCCGCGTTTTTTTGTTTCCCCTGTTATGGAAAGCTCTGTTGCTTTTTTTCCTCTTTCAAAGATCTGGTGGTATACTTTACCTTCGGTATATATTTCCAGCTCGAGTTTTTCTGAAAGGGCGTTAACAACAGAAACACCCACTCCATGAAGACCGCCCGATACCTTGTAAGAATCATTATCGAATTTCCCGCCTGCATGCAGCTTGGTCATAACAACTTCGGCCGCAGGTACGTTTTCGGTTTTATGTATTCCTACAGGAATACCCCTTCCATTGTCTTCCACGCTGACACTGTTATCTGTATGAATGGTAATATTGATAAAATCACAGAAACCCGCCATTGCTTCATCAATGCTGTTATCAACAACCTCATAAACAAGGTGATGAAGTCCCTGAATATCTATGTTTCCGATATACATTGAAGGTCTTTTTCTAACCGCTTCAAGACCTTCAAGAATTTTTATATTGTCGGCTGTATATGTATTATTGTTGTTTTCTTCGTTCATATTCTCATCGGCATAATAACACTAAGAAAATTTTTGTTTTTATCTCCCTCAATCAGGCACGGGCTTTCACTATCAATAAGTCTTATACTTACTTTTTCATCATCTATTACATTGAGTGTCTCAATAAAATATCTCACATTAAAAGCTATTTCGACCGGGTCCCGGTCAAAATCCACATTCATCTCTTCTTTTGATTCACCAAGATCCGGGTTTGTGGAAGAAACTGTTAATTTTCCATTCTTGAAACTGAAAATTACTCCCTTATAACTATCAGATGTCAGAATAGACATTCTTTTCAAAAGCATTAAAAACAACAATCTTTCTACCTTTACCGAAAAAACCTCTTTTCTGTTTATTATATCTTTGTATTCCGGAAAATTTCCTTCAAGAAGCCTCATAATTATTGTTTCGTTTTGCTTTTTTAAAACAAAATTGCTTTTGTTATAGCCAATACTTATATTTCCTTCCTGTTCAAGGAACTTTCCAACATCATTTAAGCCTTTTTTTGAAATTATTATTCCGGTTTCGCCTGGTAAAATTAAATCGCCATCACATTCATAATCAGCCTTTGTCAGACGGCTTCCATCTGTAGATACAAGTCTTATTAGCTTTTTTTCTCCTTCTTTGTGTAGTTTCTCAAGATATATTCCGTTTATATGAGCTCTCTTTTCTTCAGAACTTCCCAAAATAAAAACTGTCTGTTCTATCATCTTTTTAAAAGCCGCCGAATTCAGATCAAAATAGACAATATCTTCAACGCCAGGAATACTTGGAAAATCGTCGGGATTCATTCCTACCATCCTGTATTCTACGTTGCCGTTGTCTCTAATCTCAATCCAGTTGTTTTCGAGTTCATTAATATGCATTTCATCATTTGGAAAATCTCTAACTATTTCAAATAATTTTCTTGCATTAATCGCAACCGCTCCTTCTTTTTCTACTATTGCCGGATAAAAACCCTCAAAACCTGTTTCAAGATCGGTTGAAATAATATTAATGCCATTTTTATTTGTTCTTATCAGTACCGCTGTTGTTATGGCTATGTTTGTTTTTCTTCCCGCTATTGCCTGAACTTTCGACAAAACTTCCACAATATCCTGTTTTTGAATTTTAAGTTTCATACATCATTCCTTTTATAATAGTTAATAAATAAATGATATATATTATACTCTGTCAATAAATATAATAACATACTAAACACGCCGAATTTATAAAAAATAATAAAGAAAAAAAGATGTAATTTCAATATGAAACTATATCTATAATAAGAGAATAATCAATCAAACAAATAAAACTGTTGAAAACTAAAAATTTTTAGACAAACAAAAA
>Ga0180009_10002520_pt1 | contig 21539 bp, 14 predicted proteins | sample OS_PC_MetaG_FD_123537 | JGI IMG/M metagenome (GOLD analysis project Ga0180009, IMG submission 123537) | Groundwater microbial communities from the Aspo Hard Rock Laboratory (HRL) deep subsurface site, Sweden - OS_PC_MetaG | ecosystem: Environmental > Aquatic > Deep subsurface > Groundwater...
GCTGCTGAACGACACGGACAACGACGGCATTCCGGATGACGTCGAGAACCGGACCTGTACGGACGTGAACAATGCGGACACGGACGGCGACGGCATTTTGGACGGGGTCGAGGACGCCAACAAGAACGGCGTGGTGGACTCGGGCGAAACCAATCCCTGCGACGACGACACGGACGACGACGGGCTCAAGGACGGGGTCGAGGATGCCAACAAGAACGGGGTCCTGGATACGGGCGAGACCGACCCCCGCACGTCCGACACGGACGGCGACGGCCTGCCCGACGCCTGGGAGGTCCAGTACAGCCTGAATCCGAGGGTCAACGACTGCAACGAAGACCCGGATGGGGACGGGTACACCAACTGCCAGGAATACCGTTGGGGCTCCAACCCCAGGGACGCCTCGTCTCATCCCCCCAAGGGCATCCCCTGGATGAACCTGATCCTGGGATGACGGACGCGCTCCGGCCGAACCGGCAATATCCCCCTTCCGCCTCCGCCGGAGGCGGAAGGGGACGAGGCAACTCGGGAGGCGCCTGTTTGGCAAGGATCGGGCAGTCAAGACGGCCATTGCGAGGGGCCGGCCTTCGGGTTGCCCGTGGGTTATGGGATTTATGCGGGTTCCCAAGCTCCGGCTTGGGAAGCCGATCCTGGAAGCTCCAGCTTCCCTCCTTTTTCATCACGGCGTGGTTTTTCGCCATGGCGGTGTCATGGCGGGCAAGGTGTTGAAGCAGAGCTTCAAGGCCAAAGGGCGTTCCCGGGCCGGAGCTTGGGAACGAGCGGGAAAGACGATACCTCTAAGCCCCGTCACTGCGAGGAGTGAAGCGACCAAGCAGTCTCGGCCAGACCCTCGTAGCACAGAGGTCCGATATCAGAACGGTGCTCGGCGCCCAACCGGGAGCGCTTGCTTCGAATGAAAAAAAGGGGGCGGAACATTTCAGGGCCCGGGGTCAGGCGCGTGATTTTTCCAACCATGCTCCTCGTGTGGCTCGGGCTCGGCTGCACTCCCTGGGGGTCGGTTTCCATGGCCAACGATCTGCTGGACATCTGCCGGGACCACACCTTCGTGACCATCGGCCGGCTGTATGAGGCCTGCGGGGCTCCCGGGGCCTGCGGCCGGAAAATGGCATGCGAAGGCCGGACCGCCCTGATCAAGGGCCGGATCGACTACGGCAATGTTTTTGAAAAAAGCGAATATCCGCAAGTCCCGTATCAGAAATTCCTGATGATCGACGACGAAGGGCGGGGCAGTCTGGACGTTTTTGTCGAATCAGACCATGCCGTGAAAATATTCCGATCGATCCGCGCCTGGAGCGGCCGGCCGGACCGTCCGGTCCGTGTCCGCGGCGTGCTCCAGGGGTTTGACATGCCCGTTATGGGCCAATGCCGCCGGGGCCTGAAGCTGGTCCTGACCGGCGAGGGATCGGTTACGCTCGATCCGGCCTCCTGATGGACGGAGGCCGGGCCGCCTGGATGAAAGATGACCCTGACTAGAAAAAACGCGTTACGGCTGGCCCTGGTCCTTTGGGCCGTTCTCTGCTTCGCCGGCCTGGCCCGGGCCGGCGAGGTCGGTCGGACCACGGCCCACGTGGTGGCCCGGAACTGGTTGACTCATTGCGTCGAGGCCCGAGGCTCCTGGGCCGGTTCCCGCACGCCGACCATCTCCGGCGAGGAAATCGTCGAGCACGAGGGCCGGATCGTCGGGTACAACTTTCTGGTTTCCCCCAGGGGCCACATCCTGGTGCCGGTCCGGGACGAGCTTCCGGCGGTCAAGCTGTATTCGGACACCAGCACCTTGAGTATTTTCGATCCGGCCGTCAGGGAGCAGTCCGAATGGATCGCCGGGGAACTCTTCAAGCTCGACCGGGTCCTGGACTCCAACCAGGTCCGGCTCGAACGGATCGATGCCGCCCAAACAATCAACGGCCGTCTGTGGGCGGTCTTTGCCGCCGATCCGGAATCGTTTGTTGAACAATACAAGGAACTGTCCGGGACGGCGGCGGAATCCCTGTCGGTCGGTCCGCTGCTGAGCACGACCTGGGCCCAGGGCGACCCGTACAACCTTCAGTGCCCGGAGTGGTACAACGGCTCCTGCCGGACCATTGTCGGCTGCGTGGCCACGGCCGCGTCCCAGATCATGAAGTTCTGGAACCACCCGGACACCGGCTCGGGTTCCGTGTCCTATGGCTGGTACAACGGCAGCACGGCCGTGACCCTGAGCCGGGACTTCAGCCAAAGCACCTATGACTGGGCCAACATGCCCAACGCCCTGTACGGGTCCAGCACCGCGGCCCAGAAGAACGCGGTGGCCAGGCTGTGCGCCGACGTGGGCATCGCCTTTCAAATGTACTACGGCTGTTCGGCCTCCGGGGCCAACACCCTGTACGGCGCCACGGTCTTTCCCACCTATTTCGGCTATAAAGACACCATTCAGACCGTGTACCGGACCAGTTACGCCACGTCCAGCGCCTGGATGCAGGTCTTCAAGGCCGAGGTCCAGGCCGGACGGCCCAGCCAGTTGCGGATTCGGAGCCCCGACGCGGGCGGACACTCGATCGTCGTGGATGGATACCGGGACAGCCAGTCGGAACAGATTCACCTGAACATGGGCTGGGCCGGGAACTACAACGGCTGGTACGTATCGGACAACTTCACCACCGGCTCTTACACCTGGTCGGACTGGGACTACCAGGCGGCCGTCATCAAAATCGAACCGGAGGGGCCTCCCTGTCCCGTTCCGGATGCGCCCGGAACCCTGACCTGCCCCGACGTGGACGAGGACGGCAGTTTCACCGTTTCCTGGGCCTCGGTGACGGACGCGACCTCGTACACCCTGCAACGGGCCACGGACGTCAATTTTCTTCAGAACAACGTCACCTTGTACATCGGGACCTCGACCGGATACAGCCAGACCGGCCTGGCCGACGGCACCTACTACTACCGGGTCAAGGCCGACAATGCCTGCGGCTCGAGCACCTGGCGGACCGGACCGGCCCTAACCGTGACCGCGGTAACGGAACTGGTCAACGGACAGAGCGTTGCGGTCAGCGTGTCCAAAGACGAAAATAAATACTATCGCATCAACGTGCCCTCGGGCGCGACCCGCCTCGATATCGGCCTGACCAACGTCTCCGGCGACCCGGATTTGTACACCCGATACAACGAACCGCCCACCATATCCACGTACGAATGCCGGCCCTTTGCCGGAACCGGCATAAGCGAAACATGCACGACAGACAGTCCCTCGCCCGGCGACTGGTACATCATGATCGTGGGATTCTCGTCGGCCTCGGCCACCCTGACGGCCGCCGTCACCGTGCCCTGCGTCGGACCGGCCGCGCCCGGCTCGATCAGCTACCCCTCGACCGACGCGGACGGCGGCTTTACCGTGTCCTGGTCCGCGTCGAGCGGGGCGACCGGATACACCCTCCAGCGGGCCACGAATGCGAACTTCTCCGACGCCCAGACCGTATATTCCGGTGCTTCGACCAGCTACAGCCAGACCGGCCTGGCCAGCGGGACATACTACTACCGGGTCAATGCCTCGAACAATTGCGGGACCAGCACCTGGACGGCGGGCCCGGCCATCGTCGTCTGTATTCCACCGGCCGCTCCCGGGTCGATCATCTACCCGTCGGTCAATGCCGGCGGCGGCTTCACCGTGTCCTGGGGCTCTTCCGGCCTGGCCGCGGCCTACACCCTCGAGCGGGCCGGCAACTCGTCCTTTACGGGAGCCTCGACCGCGTATTCCGGGCCCTTGACCAGCTACAGCCAGACCGGCCTCAACCCGGGGACCTACTACTTTCGGGTCAACGCCATGAACCAGTGCGGCGTGAGCGCCTGGACGGCCGGCGGGGCGGCCCGGGTCGTCCGGAACGTGGTGAGCGCCCTGGCGCCCATGCTGCTGAACGACACGGACAACGACGGCATTCCGGATGACGTGGAAAACACCGCCTGCACCGACGCCAACAACCCGGACACGGATGGCGACGGCATCCCGGACGGGGTCGAGGACGCCAACAAGAACGGCGTTCTGGACTCGGGCGAAACCAATCCCTGCGACGACGACACGGACGACGACGGGATCGAGGACGGGGTCGAGGATGCCAACCGCAACGGACTGGTCGACGAGGGCGAGACCGATCCCCGCACGTCCGACACGGACGGCGACGGCCTGCCCGACGCCTGGGAGGTCCGGTACAGCCTGAACCCGAGGGTCGACGACTGCAACGAAGACCCGGACGGGGACGGGTTCACCAACTGCCAGGAATACCCTTGGGGGTCCAACCCCAGGGACGCTTCGTCCCATCCGCCCAAGGGCCTGCCCTGGATGAACCTGATCCTGGATTGATAGATGCGCTCCGGCCGAACCGGCCCCGTCCCCTTCCGCCTCCGCCGGAGGCGGAAGGGGACGGGGCAACTCGGGAGGCGCCTGTTTTGCAAGGATCGGGCAGTCAAGACGGCCATTGCGAGGGGCCGGCCTTCGGGTTGCCCGTGGGTTATGGGTTATATCCTGGTTCCCAAGCTCGAGCTTGGGGACCGGATGCTGGAAGCCCCGGCTTCCATCCTTTTTCATCACGGCGTGGTTTTTCGCCATGGCCGTGTCATGGCGGCATGCTTCAGGGATTGATCGTATCCCGGGCTCATCCAGGCGCATCCGGATTCCGGACCGGTGCCGGAGGCCATGACCGACGAGGTCCGGCATCTCTTGACAAACAAAAAAAATATCTATAATTCATTAAACCATCAACAAGGGGGTCAGGTTTTGCTCTTGTCTCGATGCCGTAGCGTTTAACTCGGAGGAATGCATTTACGGAAAGAGCAATTCACCCAGCAGGCCTTGTCTGTGTCTCCCCAGCCCGACCGGCACGTCGAAGAGGACTCCTTCGTCCCGACGCCTGGAGTGAAAATCCGCCCGATCAAAATCTGAACAAAGGGTCGTTGACGGACAAACCGTCGTTGACGGGCCCAGGCTCGGGGTATTCAAATTTCAGGAAGACAAACATGATCAAAACATATCTCAAAACCGGCTGCCTCGTGCTGGCCGCGATCCTGCTCTCCCTGGCCTTTACCGTTCAGGCCGGGGCCGAGGGATAACCTCCTTTACTGAAGGGAGTTGCCTTATGTCCACGGCTTGTCGTTATCTGGCTTTTATTTTCATCATGTTGCTACTAAATCCGGGCCCGGTCCCAGTGGCCCGGGCCACCATGGTCATTCCCTCCTCCCTTGAATATATGACCGGCCGGGCGGAAACGATTGTCCTGGGCCGGGTAACCGGCCAGTCCGCCTATTGGGAAGACAAGGTCATATACACGGCCGTCGCCTTCGAAGTGAGCGAATATATCAAAGGCGGCGAGCCGGATCGGCCCGCGACACTGGAGATCAAGGTTACAGGGGGGCAGGTCGGCGACATCCGCCTCGAGATGGATCAGGCCCCCGTCTTCAATGCGGGGGAAGAAGCCCTCCTTTTTCTGGTCGGCGACGGCTACAAGCACCAGGTTTACGGTATCTACTACGGCGCCTATCGCGTCTCCCCGGGGACTCGCGCCGGGTCCAAATGGGTGTCGGGCCCCTTGTTCGACAACCGCGAAGTCCATGACCTGGCTACCCGGCAATCCAGGAGCAATACCCTGCCCGTGGGCGGGGAAGACCTGGCTCGGTTCATCGACCGAATCAGGAGCCTTTTGGAATCACGGTGATGGGGGAAGCGGCATGAGAAATTTATCCATCGTGTTGCTGGCGCTCCTGACCGCGGTTTCCTGTTTCCCTTCCGAGGCCGGGGCCTGGTGCTGGATCAGAGATACGGGCCCCTCGGGCAGCAGCTGCTCCTCCGGCTATTACCAGCAGACCTGTTGTACCGGAGCGTTGAGGAAATGGCCAAACGGGACCATGGTCTACAAGATTTCCACATCCACCAGTTCCGCCTTGTACAATGATATCCGGACCGGCATGGCGCGCTGGAACAACGTGGCCATGTCCACGTTCACGTTTATTAACGGAGACCCGACCAGCGAAAGCCAATATCTGTATGACGGCATCAACCTGGTCAACATCGACAGCGCTTTCTGTACTCATAACTCGGCCAACTGTGGACAGGGCATACTCGGTTTTTCCGGGACATGGTATTCCACCAACCCGTATACCGCCATCGAGTCGGATATCATACTCAATGGGGAAGAGTTCACCTGGGGTGACGGTACGGGTGGAACGGAAAACACGATTGCCGTGATCGCTCACGAAGGCGGTCACAACGCGGGTTTGACCCACCCGGGCTCAACCTGTCGCGCTTCCGGAAGTTCCGGCTGCGGGCCGGAATTCGAGTCGGCGACCATGTATTGGAATTACAGCTATGGCCAGCCCACGGACAAGGCCTCCCTGGAACTGGACGACGTGGCTTCCCTGGTGTATGGTTACCCTCGCAGCACTTTTCGGGTCAGGGTCTTGGACCAGAATTCCAGTCCGGTTTCCGGGGCCGCGGTAGGCCTCATCGGCACGGCAGCCCCGGTAAACGGCTCCAGCATCTCGACCGGCGGCAGCGTCCGCGGCGACGTAACCAACACCAATGTGCTTTTCGGCGACAAGGTCTCCAGTGCAACCTATTCCACGACCTCGCCTTTCAGCGACACGGACCCCGACGGGTACACCAACTACATCAACCCCTGTCATCAGTCTTTCCAGGTCCGGGTCACCTATGGCGGGCAGACCGAAACTCAGAGCGTCACCGTCCCGGACGGCGCCTCGACCACGACCGTCACGCTGGGCGGCGGCTCCTCCGTGACGGACCTGAGCAACGGACAGGGCGTTCATGTCAGCCTGCTCGAGGGTGAAAAGCGGTACTTTCGCATCAATGTGCCTTCAGGTATGGGGAGTTTGGAAGTCGCCCTGACCGGCATCATCGGCGACCTCGATTTGTACACGCAATATAACGACCTGCCCACCGAGGCCACGTACGACTGCAGACCCTATTACCTTCCCAATTTCGATGAAACCTGCCTGCATGCCAATCCAACAGCCGGCTATTGGTACATCATGGTTCATGGCTCCCTTGACGGCACGGCGAACCTGACGGCCACCTACACCGGGTCCTGCGTCGTACCCACGGCGCCCGGTTCGATCAGCTACACTTCGCCGGACATCAACGGCAACTTCATGGTGTCCTGGGGCTTCTCCAGCGAGGCGACCGGTTACACGTTGCAGCGGGCCACGACTTCAAATTTTTCCGACGCTCAGATCGTGTATTCCGGGGCCGCGATCAACTTCTACCAGACCGGCCTGGCTGCCGGGACGTACTATTACCGCGTCAATGCTTCAAATTTGTGCGGCACAAGTGACTGGAAAAACGGCGGAGCCGTGGTCGTAGGCACCCCCTGCGTCGCACCCACCGCGCCCGCCTCGATCAGCTACCCCTCGACCGACAACGACGGCAGTTTCACCGTGTCCTGGTCCGCTTCGAGCGGGGCGACCGGATACACCCTGCAACGGGCCACGACTTCGGATTTTCTCGACGCCCAGACCGTGTATTCCGGTGCTTCGACCAGCTACGCTCAGACCGATCTGGCCAACGGGATGCACTACTACCGGGTCAATGCCTTGAACAGTTGCGGGACCAGCGCCTGGAAGGCGGGACCGTCCGTGACCGTCTGCGTCCCACCCACCGCGCCCTCCATTCTGACCTATCCCACGACCGACGACGACGGCAGTTTCAGGGTAGCCTGGACCTTGTCGAGCAGGGCGTTCAACTATACGCTCCAGCGGGCCGACAACGCGTCCTTCACCGGGGCCGTGACGGTGTATTCCGAAGCTTCGCTGACCTTCGACCAGACCGGTCTGGCCACGGGGACCTACTACTACCGGGTCAATGCCTCGAACTTTTGCGGGACCAGCGGGTGGACGGCGGGTCCGGCCATCGTCGTCTGCATTCCGCCCGCCGCGCCCGGCTCGATCACCTACCCGTCGGGCGGTAGCGGCAGCTTCACCGTGTCCTGGGGCGCCTCAAGCCTGGCCACCGGGTACACCCTGGAACGGGCCGTGAACTCGTCCTTTACCGGGGCGACGACCGCGTATTCCGGGCCCTTGACCAGCTACAGCCAGACCGGCCTGAACCCGGGGACCTACTACTTCCGGGTCAAGGCCCGGAACAATTGCGGGGCCAGCGCCTGGACGGCCGGCGGGGCGATCCGGGTCGTCCGGAACGTGGTGAGCGCCCTGGCGACCACGCTGCTGAACGACACGGACAACGACGGCATTCCGGATGACGTCGAGAACCGGACCTGTACGGACGTGAACAATGCGGACACGGACGGGGACGGCATCCCGGACGGGGTCGAGGACGCCAACCGGAACGGCGTTCTGGACTCGGGCGAAACCAATCCCTGCGACGACGACACGGATGACGACGGGCTCAAGGACGGGGTCGAGGATGCCAACAGGAACGGGGTCCTGGATACGGGCGAGACCGACCCTCGCACGTCCGACACGGACGGCGACGGCCTGCCCGACGCCTGGGAGGTCCGGTACAGCCTGAATCCGCGGGTCAACGACTGCAACGAAGACCCGGACGGGGACGGGTTCACCAACTGCCAGGAATACCGTTGGGGCACCAACCCCAAGGACGCCTCGTCTCATCCCCCCAAGGGCATCCCCTGGATGAACCTGATCCTGGGATAATGGACGCTCCGGCCCCGGTCGTGCTACAAGGAGGGCGGACGACACTTATTCGCCGGAGCGGAACGAATCGACATGAAATACGATTTTGACGAAATCATAGACCGCCGGAACACGGACTCGGCCAAGTGGGACGCCGTGGGCCTGCGGTTCGGCAATGAAAACGCCTGGCCCATGTGGGTGGCCGACACGGATTTCAGGTCGCCCCGGCCGGTCCTCGAGGCCCTGGAGGCCCGGGTGCGGCACGGCGTATTCGGGTACACCTACAGCGGCCCGGCCTACAACCAGAGCCTCGCGGCCTGGATGCGGGAGCGGCATGGCTGGGCGCCGGACGAAACATGGGTTTCCCTGGCCCCCGGGGTCCTGGCCGGCCTGGTCATGTGCCTGGAGGCCTTTACCGAACCGGGCGACGGGGTCCTGCTCCAGACGCCGGTCTATTATCCGTTTTTCAGCGTGATCCGGGACAACGGCCGCCGCATGGTCAAGAGCGACCTCGGGTTTGCCGCCGGACGGTACGAAATGGACCTTGGCGATCTGGAAGACCGGGTCCGGTCCGAAAACGTCAAGGCCCTGATCCTTTGCAGTCCCCACAACCCGATCGGCCGGGCCTGGTCCCGGGAGGAACTGACCCGGCTGGGGGAAATCTGCCTGGAATACGGGGTCTTCGTCCTGTCCGACGAAATCCACTCGGACCTGGTCTACCCCCCCTTGCGACACGTTCCCTTTGCTTCGATCTCCGATGAATTCGCCCAAAACTCCATGACCGCGGTTTCCACCAGCAAGACCTTCAACCTGCCGGCCCTCCAGGACGCGGCCATTATCATCCCGGACCCGGAGCGGCGGCGAAAGTACGAGGACCTGCTCAAGGCGCGCAAGATGGCCATGCGCAACGTCCTGGGCATGGCCGCTTCGGAGGCGGCCTGGCGGCACGGCCGGGACTACCTGGACCAGTTGCTGGAGTACCTGAAGGGAAACCTGGAGTTCGCCAAGGCGTTTCTGGCCGAACGGGCGCCCGAAATCCGGGTCGTCGAACCCGAGGCCACCTACCTGGTCTGGCTCGACTGCCGGGCCCTGGACCTGGACCACCGGGCCTTGTCCGATTTCATGACCCACCAGGCCGAAGTCGCCCTGGACCCGGGGCACTGGTTCGGGGAACCCGGCCGCGGCTTCATGCGCATGAACATCGGCTGCCCGCGCTCGACCCTGGCCCGGGGACTCGAACGCCTGGCCAAAGCCGTGGCGGGGAGACGCTAGGGACAAGGCGCCGGGGGCATGCGGCCGAGGGAAGGCAGTCGAGGTTGACGATTCGTGTTTGACGTGGCGATCATCGGGGCCGGGCCGGGCGGTTCCACGCTGGCCCGGCTGATCGGCGGGCGGTACCGGGTCCTGCTGGTCGACAAGCGGCCCCTGCTGGAACGCCCGGACAGCCGCCGGTCCGGCAAGTGCTGCGGCGGCCTGTTGGCGCCGGACGCCCAGGGCATGCTTTCCAGGCTGGGGCTGGGCCTGCCCAAGAGCGTCCTGGAAGAGCCCCAGCTCTTCGTGGTCAAGGCCGTGGACGTTCAAAGGGGCCTGGAAAGATACTATCAACGGCACTACATCAACATGAACCGCCGCAAGTTCGACTGCTGGCTGCTGTCCATGGTTCCTCCGGGCGTCGAGGTCCGCACCGGCTGCCGTCTCCAGTCCTGGGACCGGGGCCATGAAGGCTTCCGGCTGGTCCTGGCCGGCGATCATGGGGCCTTTGTCGAACAGGCCCGGGTCCTGGTCGGGGCGGACGGCGCGTTTTCCAAGGTCCGGCTCCAGGCCTCGGGCGGCCCGGACATGCCCCGGCGGTACGTGGCCATCCAGGAGTGGATCGAGACGGAAGGCGATCCGGCCTGCTTTTCCTCGATCTTCGACCGGACGATCACGGATTTCTACTGCTGGACCATCCCCAAGGACGGCAGGCTGATCATCGGAGCGGCCCTGGACCCCAAGGACGACGCCTCGGCCAAATTCGCACTGCTCAAACAGCGGCTCGTCCGGCAGGGGCTCGAGATCGGCCGGATCGTTCGTCGGGAAGGCGCCTGGCTGCTGCGTCCGGTCAGGACGAGGCAGTTGTGGACCGGTGGAGACGGCCTGGCCTTGATCGGCGAGGCCGGGGGCTGGATCAGTCCCAGTTCGGCCGAAGGACTCAGCTACGCCTTCCGCACCGCGGTCATGCTTGCCGACAGCCTGGAAGACGGCCTGGTCGGGTTCGAAAAGCGGTACCGGGAGCGGGCCGGGGCCTTGAAACGGAACGTGTTCCTGAAGAACGTCAAAGCGCGCTTCATCTACGATCCGACCCTCAGATGGGGGCTCATGAAGTCCGGGCTCAACGTCCTGGCGCCGGTCAGGGGCCTGTACCGGTCCTTCTGAGCCCCGCCAGGCTAAAGATCGCCCGGGCTCTGGGTTGGCGAAGCGCAACCCAACATCATTTATGGAAATAAGAATGCGGGGTTACGCTTCGCTAACCCAGCCTGCTCCTATGGAGGTGAAAGACATAGCCACGGGGAGAAGTCCGGGGTTCACCAGATTGCTTCGTCGCTTCGCTCCTCGCAACGACGGGTGGGGGTATGGAGCGAGAGGAACTTCGGACTAAGGATCGTAACGGGCGGCTTGGCCGGGGCGGGGCGCTTTCCTCCTTGCCGTACCCAAAAAGCACCGTCGTTGCGAGGAGCGAAGCGACGAAGCAATCTGGTCAACCCGAGAGGCATCTTGTGGGATGTAATCATTTGATTTCTGGTTGGTTCCCAAGCGGAAGCTTGGGAACGAGCGGAATGATAAGGCGCCTATCCGGGGACCCTTGTATGGCCGCCGGATCATTCAGCGGACTCCGTTCGTTTTTTCCATTTCTGATAGCTTCGGGCCACGAAATAGAAGGCCGCCGAGTTTGCGGCGATAATCAAGGCCTGAAGGCCGAAGTAGTCTCCGTGGGACCAGGTGCCGTAGAGGCGGTCGATGCCGGCGCCCAGACCGTCGCCCAGGAACTGGGAGAGCAGGAAGGCGGCCATGACCGTGGACTTCATGCGCGGCGTGGCCTCGGTAAAGGCGAAGTGCAGGCCGACGACGCTGACGCAGAGTTCGGCCATGGCCATGATGATCGTGGCCAGGACGATGAACCAGACCGATACCTGGCCCGTTTCCGAAAGGTAGCCGGCCATGCTCATCCAGAACATGCAGGCCGTGACCAGGATGAAACCGACCATCATCTTGTGGGTCGCGGGAATTTCCGCGCCGCGCCGGGCCTCCCGTCGGCGCCACATCCAGTTGAAGACGGGCGTGAGCATGATGATCAGGACCGGGTTGAGCCCCTGAAGCTGGTCCGGGGTCAGGGGCAGGCCGAAGGGCCAGATGACCAGCTTCATGTCGCTCCGGGCGAAAAAGACCCAGGTCGAAGCGTTCTGGTCGTAAACGAGCCAGAAAACGGCCAGGAGACCGAAGACGGCGGCCAGGCGTCTCATCACGGCCTTTTCCCGGCCGCTTTCCGCGACCGTTAGCACAGGCCGGGCCCTCCCGGGCTTTTCCTCGGGATAAAAGCGCCGGCCGACGATGAAGATGGCCAGGGCCGCGGCCATGAGCACGGTGGGAAACATCAGGGCCGTGGCATACCCGTAAGCGTTCCGGACCAGGGGCAGGCTGAGGCTGGATACGGCCGCGCCCACGTTGATGGCCAGGTAGAAATAGCTGAAGGCTTCGGTCAGGTAGGCGTCCTTGCCCGCCTTTTCATACATCAGGCCCATGAGCGTGCTGGTGTTGGGTTTGATGGCCCCCGAGCCCATGGCCAGGAGCAGCAGGGCGGTGTAGAGGAAGAAAGGCGTGGTCAGACTGCCCAGAATGACGTGTCCCAGGATGTAGGGCACCGAGAAGTAGACGATGGTCCGGTACCGGCCCAGGTACCGGTCGGCCAGCCAGCCTCCGGCCAGGGGCAGCAGGTAGCACACGGCCATGAATATCTGGACGGTCGCGGCCGAGCGGGATTCAGTGAAGTGAAAGACCTCGGCCAGGTACATGGCCAGAAGCACGCGCATCCCGTAAAAGCTGGCCCGTTCGGCCAGTTCGGCCCAGAAGATGAACCAGAACCCGACGGGGTGACGCCGAAAGATGTCCAACAGCGGGCGCATGGATACCCTCCAGATTTTTCATGCAAACTTCAGCCCGGTCCGCCTTGATTCGGGCGCATCGATCCTGACGGGAAGCCGCCCCCCGGCCTTGCCCCGATCTTCCTGAGAAATATTGCCCCTGGGATGCCGCCAGGCAATCGCAGCGGGCCAAGGCGCCTCCTGTTAAAGGATGTATTGGTTAAACTACAGCCTCCGCCGGTTTGTCAAAGCAAATTCAGAGGCCGGATTGTCAGTCCCATGTCATGGGGGCCGATTGAATGCTGAAGGTCTTTTGGGCCGGCCCGGGCCGTCAGGCTCTTGTTCCGGTTGTTCAGACTGAACTCGGCCTGATCATGCATTCAGCCTGCCGCATCCAGCCGATCGCCGGTCGCCGGCGGACCGGGCCGGAGCGACATAATTGATTTGACCGCGGGAAGATGGTTGGATTACTATCCTCAAAAGCACGGAAAACGCCGGTTTTTGGATGCGGTGAGCGAAATGTCGCCCGATGGCGAGGCCCCCCCGGCCTCACGGCTCGTACGTAGCCGCCTGCCCGGAAAACGCGGCCCGGCGGATGACGATCCGGGCAACTGCATGTCCTTTGGTTTTGACCATGTCCGTTTTTAACCGATCCTGAAGGAAGGAAGTCAAGATGAATTACCGCCGCTTCGGCAAGCTGGATTGGGAATCGTCCATTTTGGGGTTCGGGGCCATGCGCCTGCCGGTGATCGACAACGACCAGTCGAAAATCAACGAGCCGGAGGCCATAGCCATGATCCGCCGGTCAATCGACCGCGGCGTCAACTATGTCGATACGGCCTACCCCTATCACGCCACCCGGAGCGAACCCCTGGTCGGGCGCGCCCTGGAGGACGGCTATCGCCAAAAGGTCAGACTGGCCACCAAACTGCCGCCCTGGTTCGTCAACACGCCCGCGGATTTCGACAAATACTTGAACCTGCAGCTCGAACGGCTGCAAACCGACCACATCGACTTCTATCTGCTCCACGGAATGAACAAGGACTTCTGGCCGAAGTTTCGGGACATGGACGTTCTGACCTGGGCCGAAGGGGCCATGGCCGACGGAAGGATCGGACACCTGGGCTTCTCCTTCCATGACGACCTCGATGTGTTCAAGGAGATCGTGGACGCCTTTGACTGGACCTTCTGCCAGATTCAGTACAATTTCATGGACGTGGACTATCAGGCCGGGACCAGGGGGCTGCGCTACGCGGCCGACAAGGGCCTGGCCGTGGTGGTCATGGAGCCGTTGCGCGGCGGGCTGATCGTCAAGGAGCCGCCCGAACGGGCCGCCCAACTGTGGGGCTCGGCTTCCCGCCGGCGCTCCCTGGCCGAATGGGCCCTGTTCTGGGTCTGGAACCACCCGGAAGTGACCGTGGCCCTGAGCGGCATGACCGCCCCCATCCAGGTCGAGGAAAACCTGGACAGCGCGGACCGCTTCCAGCCAGGGGACATAAGCGCCGAAGACCTGGCCCTGATCGACCAGGTCCGCGACGTGTACCGGGAACTGAGCCCCATTCCCTGCACCAACTGCCAGTACTGCCTGCCCTGCCCGAACGGGGTGAGCATCCCCCGCTGCCTGGAGTTGTACAATCAGGCCATCATGTACGGCGATCCCCGTCAGGCCCGTTTCCTGTACCGATCCATGCCCCCGGACCGCCAGGGCGACAACTGCGTGGCCTGCGGGGAATGCCAGGAACACTGCCCCCAGGAAATCCCCATTCCCGACTGGCTGGTCAAGGTCCACGAATACCTGGGGCCGAGGAAGAAATAGGGGAGAGATTGCGTCGTCGCCATTCGGCGCTTCCTGAGAAACAGATTTTCATCTGCCACCCAGGCTGGTGACGCCGAGTCATCTTTCAGGTGACGGTTCGGGAGGGCGGAAGACCCTCACTCAGCCTTCGCCAAGGCTTCGGCGGACACGCCCGACCCTCTCCCGGCGGGAGAGGGGGCCGGATAGTGCACGTCGTGCTTGTCAAAGCCGCCCTAGGGCCTTTCTCTCCCGCCGGGAAAGGCGACCTTCCGGAAATCGTTGAACTGGCTGGAGCCGAAGCAAAGACTCCCTCGCCCCCCTCCGGGGGAGAGGGCCGGGTGAGGGGGTATTCATTTTCACGGCGGGTTTCCAGGCTCCGGCTTGGGAACCCGGTCCTGGACGCTCCAGCTTCCCTCTTTTCACGTCATGGCGCTGGGTTTCGCCATGGCCGGTCCTTACGGAACAGGGTATTGAAGCAGGGCTTCAAGGCCATGGGGCGTTCCCAAGCAGGCGCTTGGGAACGAGCGGGATAACGGCACGATAGACAACGCCATTTTCACGTAAACCTACCGCTGTCACGGTAGGACGAACGGTGAATCCTCGCGGGGCGGATCAGCGAAACATAACCCTAAGCCCTCAGGCTCAGGAAACCGGCCGGAATTTGGGCAGACTGAATCCCTCCTCCAGGTCCTCCCAGGCCACTTCCACCGGCATCTCGCAACGGACCGCCTCCGGCGGGCAGCCCACGATGTTGGTCAGGAAACGCGGGCCTTCCTCCAGGGCCACCACGGCCGTGACGTAGGGCAGGTCCGCTTTGAAGCCCGGGTGAAAGGCGTGGTGATAGACGACGAAGGTGTAGACCCGTCCCCGGCCGCCGGAAAGAATCCATTCGGTTTCCCGGGAGTAGCACATGGGGCAGAGGATGGAGGCGGGCCAGCGGACGTGCCCGCAGGACAGGCATTTCTGAAACCGGAGTTCGTGCCGCCGGCAGGCCTCCCAGAAGGGGGCGGTGTCCGAGGTGGGACGGGGCAGCGGTTTTTCGTAGGCCATGGGTTCACCCTCTCCTTATGATGATGCTGGTGTGGGTCTGGAATATGCCGCCGTTGTCGGTGCAGAGCATGATTTCCGGCCGTTTGGTGCCAGTCTCCGGGCCCAGTTGCCGCTCCCCACAACGCCCCATGATCTGCATCGCCGCTTCGGTCAGCGGCGTCAGGCCCATGTAGTAGGCTTCGGAAAGCAGGCCGCCCGAGGTGTTGACCGGCATGCTTCCGCCCGGGGCGGTCCGGCCGTCTTTGAACCAGTCCCGGCCTTCGCCCGGTCCGAAGAACCCGTAATCCTGGAGCGTGACCTCCACGGTGTAGGTGAAGCAGTCGTATATCTCACAGGCGTCGATTTCCTCGATGGTGATACCGGCCATTTCAAAGGCGGTCCGGCCGGCGATGCGGGCGCCGGTGCCGCCGTCCATCCAGTCCGCCTGGCAGATGTCCCAGGAGGGATTGTGCTGGCCCAGGCCCATGATGACGGCGGGCGGATGTTTGAGGTCCCGGGCCCGTTCCAGCGAGGTGATGACGCAGGCCCGGCCGCCGTCGTTCATCAGGCAGCAGTCCGGGACCCGGAAGGGTTCGACCAGCCAGGGCGATCGGTCGTAGTCCTCGGGGGTCATGGCCCTGTCGTGCATGACGGCCCGGGGATTGAGGCCGGCCCATTTGCGCTGGGACACGGCGATCTCCCGCCAGGTCTCCGGGCCGGTGGCCATGGTGTGCATGGCCCGGCGGGCGGCCAGGGCGTATTCGGCGGCCGCCCCGAACTGGCCGAAGACCGGCCGGTCGCCCGGGGGATCGAAGGCGACGCGGGTGCCCAACAGGGAGCTGTCCGCGTAGGCCAGGACCACGGTGTTGCACAGACCGGCCTCGAGGACGCCCAGGGCGTGATGCAGATGGGACCGGGCGCAGTTGGCCTCCTGGCCCAGGACCCGGGGGTGCAGGCCCAGCCGCTGGGCGACCAGGTAGGCGCTGATCTCATCTTCGCCCGGGCGGGTCGCGAACTGGCGGTAGCACAACAGTCCGTCGATGTCCTTGCGCTCGAGTCCCGCGTCCAGGATGGCGTTGGCGCAGGCTTCCGTATAGAAGCTGGCCGCGGTCCGGTCGGGAATGCGTCCCTGGGGGGTGTGGCCGATGCCGACGATGGCGTACCGATCTTTCAAGGTCATGGGATGACTCCATGGGGCAATGGCCGCGCAGGCGGCCGGTTTCAAGCAAGAGGCGTCCTCGATGAAAAACTCGCCGGGCGGGTCGCCCGGGATGACGACCCGGCCCGGGACCGAATGGTCTTCATGCATTGCGTCGCCATTCGGGGCATGACGGTTTTTCGGGTGCCCGCCCAGCATAGAAAATCCGGCCCCCGGGGTCAAGGGGAACCTGGAGCCCCCCCAGTCATTGAGGGATTACGCCCTTACCCCCGAACGCTTGTTGACAAATGCCCGGAGACGGTGTATTTTAAAAAAACTACCGAAAAGAACGAACAGAGACGATCGACCCGAATGTGGTTTTTGCCCGACCGTTGCGCTAACGGTTTTATGGCGAACGAATTCCGCCCGGCGATTCAGAAGATGCCTGAACGACAGGCCATCGGAAGATGCCAACCCCCGGCGGCCGTCCGGTCCTCCGGGGGCTGTTTTACGTCAGGCCGCCCGGCATGGGGGGAATCGACCTTCGGCGGGCGCGGCGCGGCCTTCAGGCCGATGGGGGACCCAACGACATGACAAGCCAACCGGCCGTTCCGGAAAACCGGATCGCGGCCTCGCTGAAAGACCTGAACCTGTCCTTCGGCGGGGTCAGCGTCCTGACCGGCGTTTCCCTGGACATCCGCCAGGAAGAGCTTCTGGCCCTGATCGGCCCGAACGGGGCGGGCAAGACGTCCCTGGTCAACAGCATCTCCGGGTTTTATCACCCCCAGCAGGGCGGGATTTTTTTCCAGGGCCGGGACATCACCCGGCTCAACCCGGTCCAGCGCTTCAAGCTGGGCATTGCCCGGACCTTCCAGAACATCGAGTTGTTCAGCGGACTGACCGTGCTGGACAACCTGATGGCCGCCCGAAACAACATGATGAAGTACGGGGTGATTTCAGGCGGGCTCTGGTTCGGCAAGGCGCGCCGGGAGGAGATCAGGCACCGGGAAGTCATCGAGGACATCATCGATCTGCTGGAGTTGGAGTCGATCCGCCAGAGCGTGGTCGGCGCCCTGCCTTACGGGCTGCGAAAACGGGTCGACCTGGGGCGGGCCCTGTCCAGCAAGCCCTCGCTGCTGCTGCTCGACGAGCCCATGGCCGGCATGAACAGCGAGGAAAAAGAGGACATGGCCCGCTTCATCCTGGATATCCAGGAGCTGTGGCGGACGACCATGGTCATCATCGAACACGACATGGGCGTGGTCATGGATATTTCCGACCGGGTCTTTGTCCTGGATTTCGGACGGAAGATCGCGGAGGGGACCCCGGCCGAGGTCAAGGACGACCCCCGGGTGATCCGGGCCTATCTGGGAATCGATGAAGAGGAGGCGGGATAAGAACGATGCCGGAGCAAACACAGGCCTTGCCGGATACGCTGCCTCAACTGTTGCGCCATCATTACCGGCGGTTCGGAAGCGACCGGATCGCTCTGCGGGAAAAGGACCGGGGCATCTGGAAGCCTTACACCTGGGCGGACTATTACCGGATCGTGCAGCGACTGACCATGGCCTTTCTCGAAATGGGCCTCCAGCCCGACGAGAAAGTGGCCATCATCGGGGAGAACAAGCCGCACGTCTATTGGTTCGAACTGGCGGCCCTGACCTGCCGGGCGCCGGTGCTGGGCATTTTTTCAGACTGCGGCCCGCCGGAGATCAAGTACTTCCTGACTCATTCCGACTCGACTTTCGTCATCTGCCAGGACCAGGAGCAGGTGGACAAGGTCCTGGAGATCAAGGACGAAATCCCCCTGATCCGCAAGGTGATCTACTGGGAGGAGAAGGGGATGTGGAACTATGACGATCCCCTTCTGATCACCATGGAGGAGATGCTCGAGATGGGGGAGAAAAAGGCCCGGGAGGACCCGGACCGTTTCGAGGCCCTGATCGACGAGACCAACGGCGACGACATCGCGGTCTTCTTCTACACCTCGGGCACCACGGGCCTGCCCAAGGCCGGCTTGCAGACTCACGGCAACATCAAGATGATGGCCGACCTGATGGACCGCCGGGACCCGGTCTTCGAATCGGACCAGAGCGTGAGCTACCTGCCCATCGCCTGGATTGCCGAACAGCTTCAGAACGTGGGCTATTCCCTGTTCAAGGGGTTTACGGTCAACTTCCCGGAAAGCCAGGAGACCGTGACCCAGAACATCCGGGAGGTCGGCCCGCACATGGTCCTGTTCGCGCCCCGGAACTGGGAGGAGTTCATCCGGACCATCCGGGTCAAGATGGCCGACGCGGGCTGGCTGAACCGCCTGTTTTTCAACGCCGCGCTCAAGGTGGGCTACAAGGTCGGCGACGCCCGGATGGCGGGCCGGAACCCCGGGCTTCTGTGGCGTCTCCTGCACTATCCGGCCGAATGGATGGTCTTCCGGCCTCTGAAGGACCGTCTGGGGATCAAGCGCGGCCGCATCGCCCGGGTGGGCGGCACGGCCATCAGCCCGGACGTGATCCGGTATTTCCAGGCCATCGGCATGCCCCTGGTCCAGATTTACGGCAGTTCGGAATGCGGCATGGTGACCATGCATCCCCGGGGCCAGATCAAGCCCGAGACCAGCGGCACGCCCCTGGACGGGTACGAGGTCCGGCTGTCCGAGGAGGGGGAGATTCTGGTCAAGAGCCCGTGCATCTTCAAGGGCTACTACAAGGCCGAGGAAAAGACGGCCCAGGTCCTGGTCGACGGCTGGTATCACACCGGCGACTTCGGCCACATCGACGAAGACGGCCACCTCATCGTCATGGACCGAATGGACGACCTCCAGACCATCGCCGGCCAGAAACGGTTTTCACCCCAGTACGCGGAAACCCGGCTGCGGTTTTCCCGCTACATCAAGGACGCCCTGGTCGTGGGTCGGGTGAGCTGGGACTTCGCCGTGGCCCTGATCAACATCGATTACGACAACGTGGGGCATTGGGCCGAAACGCACCGGATAGCTTACACCACCTACCTGGACCTCAGCCAGAAGGATGGCGTGATCGATCTGATCCGCGGGGAGGTACAGACCATCAACCGGCTGCTGCCGGAACACGCCCGGATACACAAGTTCATCAATTTGCACAAGGAGTTCGATCCGGACGAGGCGGAATTGACCCGGACGCGCAAGGTGCGCCGGGACTTCATGGAAGAAAAATACAAACAGCTCGTTGACGGTCTGTTCAGCGACCAGGGCCAGATCGACATCGTGGCCTCGGTCACCTACCGGGACGGAACCAAGGGCGAACTCAAGAGTTCGGTCCGGGTCAACGACGCGTAAAGGCCGGAATATGCTCTTTCTTCAGTATCTGATCAGCGGCATCCTGACGGGCGGTTTGTACGGCCTCATCGGCGTGGCCATCGTCATCATCTACAAGGCGACCGAAGTCTTCAACTTCGCCGTGGGCATGCTCATGACCCTCTGCGCCCTGACCTGCGTCTCCCTGGTCACGGACCTGCATTTTCCGTTCTGGCTGGCCGTGCCGGCCACGCTGGTCATCGGCGGAATCATCGGCATGCTCATCGAGCGGCTGGGCCTGCGCCCGCTTCTCTCCCAGCCCATCCTGACCCTGGTCATGGCCACCCTGGCCATCGAGTCGATCCTGCGGGGATTGAGCCTGATGGTCTGGACCGGGTTCACGGTCAGCTTTCCCAAGGGCCTGCTGCCGGGCAAGACCCTGTTCATCGGCCCGCTGTTCATCTCCCACGAGTTCGTGTACGCCTTTGTCATCTCCCTGCTCGCCTTCGCCCTGGTCGGGCTGTTCTTCTACAAGACCCAGACCGGGTTGAAGATGCGGGTCACGGCCGAAAGCCACGACGTGGCCATGGCCCTGGGCATCAACATCACCACGGTCTTCGCCCTGGCCTGGATGCTCTCGGTCATGGTCGGCACCCTGGCCGGCATCTTTATCGGCAACCGGATGGGCCTCCAGGTGGTCATCACCTCGTCCCTGGCCTTCAAGGCCCTGCCGGCCATCATTTTCGGCGGGCTGGACTCGGTGGCCGGGGCCATCATCGGCGGCTTCGTGGTGGGCATTCTGGAAAAGTTCGCCGGCGGGTACATCGACCCCAAGGTCTCGGAAATCACGCCCTACATCATCCTGCTGCTGATCCTGCTCATCCGGCCGGAAGGGCTGTTCGGTAAAAAGCGCATCGAGAGGATCTGAACATGTATCGTCCCTGCGGAACCATCGACGACACCTATATCAAGGACCTGGCCATCGTGCGCACCCCGGCCCACTGGGGTTGGCTGGTCGTGGGGCTCGTCCTCTTCTATCTGCTGCCCTATTACATCTCGGGCGTGGTCCTCAACACGGTCAACCTGATCATCATCACCGTGATCTCACTCCAGGGCGTCAATATCCTGACCGGCATGACCGGGCTGATCACCATCGGCCAGGCCAGCTTCATGGCCGTGGGCGCCTACTCCATGACGCTCATGGTCAAATACTGGGGCCTGAGCTTCTGGCTGGCCACGCCGATCGCCATGCTGATCACGGGTCTGGTGGGGATCGTGGTGGGCCTGCCGTCCCTGCGCATCAAGGGCTTCTACCTGGCCCTGGCCACCCTGGCCGCCCAGTTCATCATTCCCTGGCTCATCATGAACGTCCGGCCGGACCTGACCGGCGGCACCGACACCCTGACCGTGCCGTCCCCCACCATCGGCGGGTTCCGGTTCTCCAGCCAGGCCAGCATTTTTTACCTGTGCGGCACCGTGGCCCTGGCCGTTATCTATTTTACGCGCAACCTCCAGCGGAGCCGTTTCGGGCGGGCCTTCATCGCC
>Ga0180009_10002521_pt1 | contig 21537 bp, 19 predicted proteins | sample OS_PC_MetaG_FD_123537 | JGI IMG/M metagenome (GOLD analysis project Ga0180009, IMG submission 123537) | Groundwater microbial communities from the Aspo Hard Rock Laboratory (HRL) deep subsurface site, Sweden - OS_PC_MetaG | ecosystem: Environmental > Aquatic > Deep subsurface > Groundwater...
AACCATGTCCACCTTGTTCATGAACACCACGATGGCCGGCACGTTCACCTGCCGCGCCAACAATATGTGCTCCCGCGTCTGCGGCATCGGACCGTCGGCCGCCGATACCACCAGTATCGCCCCGTCCATCTGCGCCGCTCCCGTGATCATGTTCTTCACGTAGTCGGCGTGCCCAGGACAGTCGATGTGCGCGTAGTGCCGGTTGGCCGTCTCGTACTCCACGTGCGCAATCTGTATGGTGATGCCCCGCTCCTTCTCCTCGGGCGCGTTGTCGATGCTCCAGAAATCACGGTACTTCACCTTGGCGTTCATCTTGCTCAACACCTTGGTGATCGCCGCTGTCAGCGTCGTCTTGCCGTGGTCCACGTGCCCGATCGTGCCAATATTCAAATGCGGCTTGTTGCGATCAAATTTCTCTTTTCCCATGCTTGCCTCCTAAAAATATTTCTTTTAGCCTATAACCAAATCAAAGCCCTCGATCAGGGTCGAACTGATGACCTCATCCTTACCAAGGATGCGCTCTGCCAACTGAGCTACGAGGGCGCTCAAAAGCGGGAGACGGGATTCGAACCCGCGGCCTAAAGCTTGGAAGGCTTTAGCTCTAGCCAACTGAGCTACTCCCGCGTCCCCAATTGGGCAGGGGAGGATTCGAACCTCCGAAGACTTGCGCCAACGGGTTTACAGCCCGTCCCATTTGACCACTCTGGAACCTGCCCTCACTTTTCATTTTCCACTTAGCACAAGCTGGCGAAGGGATTTGAACCCCCGACCGGCTGATTACAAATCAGCTGCTCTACCAGCTGAGCTACGCCAGCGTTAAAAAAAAATGAGTATAGCACAGCTATACCTGTTCTGTCAATCATTTTCGACTCCGACTCGATGGCCTTCGCAGGGAATTGGATTATAGCTCTTTTTAGAGTGGAAAGCAAGATGTTTGCCAAATTTTATTAATTTTCCTGCTGCTGGGTTATAATGACCGAGATGAATAGAACAATTTTCCTTTTTTTCGATGGCTGCGGCGTGGGCCGAGCCGACCCCGGCAACCCCTTTTTCACAGCCAAAAGCAAGTATCTGCCTTTCTGGCCGGGCGCCATGGCTCTCCCGGACAGCACGCCCATCACGGCAATAGACGCCACCCTGGGCATTCCCGGCTCGCCCCAGAGTGCCAGCGGCCAGACGGCGCTTTTTTGCGGCGGCAAAGCCGCGGCGATCGCCAACCGCCACCGCAACGGCTACCCCGACCAGGTTTTACGCAGTATCATCCTGAAAAAAAACCTGCTGTCCGAACTGCAAAAAAAAGGGATTTCGGCCCGCTTTCTCAACGCCTACCCTGTTTTTGAGGATTATTTCAGCAGCAAATACATAGCAATCAAGCCCGACGGCCGCCTCTGGTTTTCCACAGTCTTCCCGGAGCGTTTCAAAAGGATGGTCTCGGTGACCTCCTGCATGATGCTGGCCAGCAGCCAAAAGCCTTTCGGGGCAGCCGACATCCAGAGGAAAAAAGCCTTATACCAGGACTACTCCAACCGCCAGCTCAATGAAAAAGGGTTTTCCCTGCCCGAGTTTTCGCCAGAACAGGCGGCGGGCATCATTTACGACGCCTCACGGCGCTTCGAATTCATTCTGTACGAGTATTTTCAAACCGACCTCTATGCCCACCGCCGGCCGTATGAAGAATGCGTCGGCCTGATCAGGGAACTTGACACCCTGGTCGGCGCCTTGTTGTCGCGCCTTGATAAAAAAAACGATACCCTGGTCCTGACCAGCGACCACGGCAACTTGGAGGATTTCCATTTGCGCGGCCACAACCGCAACCCGGTGCCGTTCCTGGCCTGGGGCAGGCACGGTGCCAGCCTGCGCAAAAAGGTCAGAAGCCTGAGCGACGTCGCCCCTGCTTTGCTGCAATTATTTTCCTGAAAGATAAGTCCCGTGAACAAAAATAAGTCTACTTCATTTTGGTCTTGACTTTTCGGAAGTTCTGTTCATAATGGTCATATGAAAAGATACCTTGAAAAACCTATTTTCCAGGATTTAAAAGGGAAGATTGTTATTCTCTCCGGTCCTCGCCAGGTAGGTAAAGCAACATTGTCCAAACAACTGAATCCATCTCATTTATACTTAAATTATGATTCATTTCATGATCGTCAGATCATCAAGAAAGAGGAATGGACGAGGAATGTCGAGTTGGTTATTTTTGATGAACTGCATAAAATGCGCAATTGGAAATCCTGGATAAAAGGAATTTATGATACGGAAGGTGCGTCACCGCAATTACTCGTAACTGGCTCTGCCAGACTTGAAACTGTCAAAAAAGGTGGCGATTCATCGGCTGGCCGCTTTTTTTCTTATCGTCTGCATCCATTGTCTGTGAATGAGATAAGCCTAATATTAAAGGAGGAACCCAGGGAAGCGCTTGATAAGATATTATTTTTAGGCGGCTTTCCGGAACCTTATTTAAAAGCCAGTACGGCTTGGGCTAAACGTTGGCGTCGAACCCACATAGATACCATTTTACGAGAGGATCTGTTAGATCTTGAGAAAGTCAGGGATGTCAAAGCAATGGAAATCTTAATTGATCTTTTACGGGTACGAGTTGGTTCCGCAACATCCTACGCATCATTGGCCAATGACCTGCAGGTTTCCTCCCCTACGATTAAACACTGGCTTCAGATTTTGGAAAACCTCTTTGTAATTTTCCCTGTTCGTCCATATTCCAAACACATCGCCCGCAGCCTATTAAAAGAAGCAAAATACTATTTTTTTGATACCGGCGCTATCGAGGGAGATTTGGGGGCAAGACTTGAAAACACAGTTGCTTTGGCGCTTTTAAAGGAATTACATTTCTTGGAAGATACAACCGGATCCAAAGTAGCTTTACATTATCTTCGTGACAAGGAAAAACGCGAAGTAGATTTTATGGTACTTATTGACAACAAACCCGCCATGATAATTGAAGTCAAGGTCAGTGATGGTGTTTTTGCCAAATCATTATTTCGCTTCCATTCCATTCTAAAAGAAGCGCAAGCATTTCAAATCGTTTATAATCTGAAAAAACCTAAATCCAAAGACAATATCAATATGCTTTCCGCCCACCAATTTTTAAGCCATTTGAAATTCTAAAATGAACAATGATTTTTTGTACCTGCACAGTGATGCTTTTTTTGGCGGGATTTTTATACTTCAACTCAATGCCTTGGTTGCCGCCCTCTCGGAAAAGGGACAACACATTGGCGACCTGGTAGTTTCTTCGTTGGCAGTGCGGAAAGTGAAGATACCGAGAACGTGAAACAACTGATCGCCATCAAGACAGCCAATTGATCAACGCCGGACAATGGTGACGGCGCCCGCCTGCGCAAAAAGATAAAAAGCCTCAGCGACGTCACCCCGGCGTTGCTGGAACTGTTTTTATAAAAAGGCAGTCCTGGTTTTTTAAAATTGACAGTCGACAATTTTTTATTTATAGTAAAAAAGCAAAATGAAACACAATATGAATGGAATCGTGAAAATTTCAAATAGCCATAACGCCGTGCCCTTGATGGCCGAACTGTTTTTCCTGATTGTGGCAATCTGCTTTTTCCCCCTGCTTCTGCTTTTCATCCCATTTTATTTTTATCCGGGACCGGAACCGGCAACACCTGTGTTCGCGACCAATCGCACCGTTGTCTCAATGCGGACCGCGGTCAAACGGCGCGAACGCAGTCCACCCCAATAATCTCCCAGCGGAAGAATCGCTTTTCATTCTCAAGCAACAAAGGACCATGCAAAAAATTTATTCTGGGAGAAAACAATTGAAATCACATAAAACCGATTCAAAGATTTGGCTTAAAATCGAAGATGCAATCAGGCGCTGGCGCGAAGTGCCGCTAGAATGCGACCTGGCTCCCTACCAGCCCATGTTGTCATGCATTCGAAGCATCAGTTTATCCGAGAAAGCAGACAAGCAGCTGCAAGAGATATCCGGGAATCTCCGGAAAAAAGCGCAAGCAAGCGGCATAAACGAAGAATTGCAGGCCACGGCTTACGCCCTGGTCGCTGAAGCTTGCCTGAGGGTCTTGCGGCTATCGCCTTTCGACAATCAAATTCTTGCCGGGATCGCCATGCATCAGGGCAAATTGGTGGAATTGCCCACTGGCGAAGGCAAAACACTGGTCGCGGTATTTACCGCATATTTGAATTCCTTGAACGGCCAGGGTGTACACGTGTTCACCGCCAACGACTACCTGGCGCGCCGCGACGCCGCCTGGATGGGGTCAGTTTACGCATTCCTGGGCTTGACAGTCGGCATAATTCAGGAAGGCATGAACGTTGTCGAACGGCAGCAGGCCTATGGCGCCGATATCACTTACGTGACCGCCCGCGAAGCCGGCTTCGATTTCCTGCGCGACCACCTGGCCCATGAAAGAAAAGGAACCGTGCACAGGCCCTTTCATCTGGCCATCATTGATGAGGCCGACTTCATCCTCATCGATGAAGCCCGTATTCCCATGGTGATCGCCGGCCCAGCGCAGCTGCCAGCCTGCGACCACCACGCATTGGCCCGACAGGTGGAGGCGCTGGAATCCGGCCTTGATTTCGCTATTTCGGAGAACCGCCGCAACGTGTATCTCAGCGAACGCGGCATTCAACGCCTGGAAACCCTGCTGGATTGCGGTAATCTTTTCAGTGAAAGCAACCGGCTGCTGTTGACCGGGATCAACCTGGCTCTGCATGCCAGAGTCCTGCTGCATCGAGATATCGATTATATCGTCCGCACCGGCAAGATCGAATTGGTCGACGAATTCACCGGCCGCCTGGCCGAACGGCGGCGCTGGCCCGACGGCATCCAGCCGGCAGTAGAAGCCAAGGAAAACCTGGTTATCCAGCCGCAAGGCCGCGTACTGGGATCCATCGCCTTGCAGCATTTCGTCAAATTGTACCCCAGACTTTGCGGCATGACGGCTACTGCCCAAGCGGCGGCCGATGAGTTTTTTAAATTGTACGGCCTGAAAACAGTTGTCATCCCCCCGCACCGGCCATGCGTCCGCATCGACCATCCCGACGTGGTCTTTGCCGACAAGCAGGCCAAATACCTGGCGCTTACGGAAGAAATATGCCGGGTACATGCCGGCGGCCAGCCCATACTGGTCGGAACAGCCACCATTCGCGAATCCGAAGTGATCGCCGGAAAGCTGGCGGAACAAGGGATCGCCTGCCAGGTCCTGAATGCAAAAAACGATGAGAAAGAGGCGGGGATCATCGCCCAAGCCGGGGCCTTGTCGGCAGTGACTATTTCGACCAACATGGCCGGGCGCGGCACGGATATCCGCCTGGGCGGAGCCGAAGGTTGCGATCATGCCGCCGTGGCAGCCAGGGGCGGACTCTACGTCATCGGCTGCAACCGCCACGAAAGCCGGCGCATCGACTTTCAATTGCGTGGCCGGGCCGGCCGCCAGGGCGATCCCGGGTCATCGCGATTTTTCGTCAGTCTGGAAGACGACTTGCTGGTCCGTTATCAAGCGACTGATCAGATGACCGCACAGATAAAATCGCAAGGAAACGGACGACCCTATTCCGCAACCCGCATGAATCGAGAAATCGCCCACCTTCAACGGGTTGTCGAAGGGAATAACGCCGCTATCCGTTCCACCCTACGCCACTACACAGCACTGGTAGAGGCGCAGCGCCAATGGATCAGCCAATGGCGGGAGGACGTCCTGGAAGGAGAGGCAGACATGATTCGCCACTTCACTCTGGAGGCCATCGATCATTTCTGGGCCGAGCACCTGGCTGTTATCTCCGATATCCGGGAAAACATCCATCTTTTCCGTCTGGCGGGGAAACTTCCCCTTGAGGAGTTTCACAACCAGATTCACCGGGAGTTCTCCACACAGGAAAAAAAGATTAAAGCTGCCATAGATATGGAGGTACGGAAGATGAAAAAATCCGCCGCCAAACAAGCTGCGGCTAATAGACGGAAAAAACCGGCAGCAACCTGGGTTTATCTGGAAAACGACAATCCCTTTTCCGAGTTTTTTTCCTGTCTGATCTCCTCCCGCAATATCGGCTTCCAGGCAGCGGCCAGTTCGCCCGTCCAACTCCTGTTTTTTTTGCCATTGTTGCTGCTTTTAATGCTTCTAAAACGGATAAAACAAATGCTTAAACGCCCAAAATAGACATTTACAGCGACGTTACTCCGGTGATCCTGGAATTGTTCTGAGACGGTTTGGGTAGGGGCGTTCCGGTGGAACGCCCTGTTTCAGTCAGGATCAATCCAGGGCGATTCTCCCCTGCGGGGACAAGCACGAATCGCCCCTACAGAAGCAAAATCCTTTTCAGGGCAAGAAAAAAACATTTCACTTGACAATTCGTTCTAAATATAACATATACGTATACGTATACTTCAATCATACCCTAAACGAATACAGGAGGCATGAATGAAAAATGCGGTTTTTGAGCGCCAGGAACTCTGCCGGCGCCTGGGCATTGAGGGAAAAACACTCGACGAATGGCAGCAATGCAAGATCATCGCCCCATTCGGCTTCAGCGACGACCACACCCCCCTGTACACCGAGTCGGCAGTGGTCGACGGCGAACACATCAAGCGCCTACGCGAACTGGGCTATGACATCAAGGAGATCCAGAAGATCATCCGCAAGATCGGCTTGCCCCGTGTCGCCGACAGAAAAAATGCGAACGAGAAGAAGCAGAAATTCCTGACTGTGGGCGTTTTGGCCGAAAAAGCCGGCGTCAGCTCGCGCACCATCAAACACTGGGAGGACGTGGGCATTATCGAACCCAACATGCGCAGCGAGGGCGGATTCCGTTATTATGGAGATACATATATATATCTTTGTAACCTGATCAAGGACTTGCAGCTTTTCGGCTATTCCCTGGTAGACATCAAGATGATCTCGGATCTTTTTCGCTATTACCTGTCCATCCAGCAGGATCCCGATGTCTACCCCGCGGCCGACAAGTTGGCCAAGCTGGAGACCATGCTCCAGGAGATCGACCGGCTGTCGCGCAAAACGGAACTACTCAAGGCTGGGATCGGCCGCTGGCAGGACCTGCTGAAAAAGAAAAAAAAGGATGTCGCGACCCTGCGGCTGCAGATCCAAAAAAAGCTGGACCCAGCACAAAAAGGAGAAAAAAATGCCAAAGATCGTTCTGATTGAACCGCGACCGCCCAATCTGCATATTTTCTCGCAGTTCTACACCCCGCGCCTGGGCACCTTTATCCTGGGCACCCTGATGCGCGGGTGCGGTTGGGAAGTGGAGGTCGTCATCGAGGAGTGGGAACGCATCGATTTCGAGGCCATGCGCAGCGCCGACCTGGTCGGCATCTCCACCATCACCTCGACCGCACCGCGGGCCTATGCCATCGCCGACCGGCTGCGCTCCCTGGGAGTGAAGGTCATGATGGGCGGCCCGCACGTGACCTTTCTGACCGAAGAAGCCCTGGCGCACGCCGACTTTGTCATCCGCGGCGAAGGAGAGAAAGCCCTGCCTGTTTTCGCCGCCGCCTGGGAGAAGGATTGCGGCCTGGAAGATGTACCCAACCTCTCCTACTGGCGGGACGGCGTCATCCGCCACAATCCCAAGCAGGCGCACATGGACGATCTCGATGCCATTCCTATCCCCGACCTGGGCTTAGCCAAGAGATACGGCCACAAGAGCAAAGGCAAGATCGTCATCCCGGTACAGACGTCCCGGGGCTGCCCCTACGCATGTTCTTTCTGTTCGGTGACCGGGATGTTCGGCCATAAATACCGCTTCCGCTCCACGGCCAGCGTCATGACCGAATTGCGCCGCTATGACTCCCGCCGCCATTTCATCTTTTTTTACGATGACAACTTCACCCATGACACTGAAAGAACCAAGGAGCTGCTGCGGGCCATGATCGCGGCCAGGTTCAAATTCCAGTGGTCGGCCCAGGTGCGCGCCGACGTGGCCAAGGACATCGAGCTGGTCAAACTGATGAAAAAAGCCGGCTGCCAAATCGTGTTCATCGGCTTTGAATCGGTCAATCCGCAGAGCCTCAAGGCCATGAAAAAAGGGCAGACGGTGGCCGAGATCGCCCACGCCGTCAAGGTTCTGCGCCGCAAGGGCATCCGTATCCACGGCATGTTCGTCTACGGTTTTGACGAGGACGACTGGCGCACGGTCCGCCGCACCGTCCGTTTCGCCAAAAAAGCCCGGTTGACCTCCAGCCAATTCATGATCCTGACCCCCCTGCCCGGTTCAGATTTCTTTGGCAAGATCAACGCCCAGCAGCGCATCCGTTTCCGCGACTGGAACCTTTACGACGCCCACCACGTCGTTTTCGAGCCCACAAAGCTGGCGCCTCTGGACCTGCAGCGGGCCCAGATCTACAGCCACAAAAAATTCTATTCCCTGGCCGCATCGCTGCGCAAGCTGATCAACTTCAAGTGGCTCGACATCGGCATCGCTCATTACGCCCGCAAGTTGAACCGCCACTGGCTGAAGGTCAACCGCACCTACCTGACCGTCCTGTCACTGCTCAGGCCCAGACAAAAGAACCAGCATGTCATCGTGGATTACCGGGAAGAAGCCAACCTGGACCAGGTTTCTTGAAGTTTCAACGGACCGCCTCCTTCCCCAAGAGGGGGAACCAAGGGGATCGGATTACGACCTTTAGGATTTGTAGATTCCCTGGCAGGGACCGAAGGAGACCAGGATGATGGAGTCGGATTCTATCTGGTAGATCAATCGCTGCGAAAGGGCGCCGGCGGAAAACCTTAGGGAACGATAGGGAGAGAGCTCGCCCTTCAACTTTTTCCCGGCCAAAGGGTTCTCCATGATATCGATGATAGCTTTTTTCAGGGCTTGCTTTTCCAATTCGGAGCGTAGTTTTTCCCTTTGCTTTCTGAATTTGGCGGTCTCGAGGAGCCGCATCAGATCTCGTTCAGGTTCAACTCACTGACCCGGCCGGCCTCATGATCGACCCTGGCCTCAAGAATATCCCTGATCTCTTCGATGGTCAATTCAGGGTTTTCAATGGCCGCCAGCCCGATCTTTAGGGCATAGCGCAAAGCACCGGAAAAATCGCGCTGGTCCTTTTTAGCGAACAGCATCAATTCATCTAGTAATTCTTTGTCCAAGGCAACTGTTTTTCTCACCATTTCAATCCTCCCATTTCTTATAATATATGATAATTTCATATGATTGTCAACATCATTAATGGGCTGCAATAAAAATTCAAGAACATAGCTATTCCCCTGTACCCTACTGCCCTGATTTGTGCGAAAATCATCCCAGTATTCTAAAACCAAATATCAACGGAGTAATCATGGCAACCATCGGACAATTGAAGATCATGGCCGACAAGCTCAGGATCCATTCCCTGCGCATGACCACGGCGGCGCCCACAGCTTGCAAGCGCTGGATTAAATTGTTAGTATTTGCCTAAGGTTATAACCATGAGCAAATTGATCCGTTTCGGTGTTTCATTGGACGCGGCCCTGCTCCAGAAGTTCGACCCCTACATCGCCAGGCTGGGCTACAAGAGCCGTTCGGAAGCCATCCGCGACCTGATCCGCGAACGGCTGGTTGCCGAGGAATGGGAAGCGGATAAAACGCCTACCATGGGCGTGCTGAGCCTGGTATACAGCCACGAAGTCCGTGAACTTTCGAAAAAGCTGACCGACATCCAGCACCAGCACCTGGGGATCATCCTCTCCACCACCCATATCCACATGGACGAGCACAATTGCCTGGAGGTCGTTATTTTAAAAGGGCCGGGAAAGGAGATCCAGGAAGTGGCCGGCCGCCTGCTGAGCGCCAAGGGGGTCAAGCACGGTAAACTGATCATGACCACGACCGGCAGCCATTTGGATTAATACCATTGATGGGCCTCGATGATCAGAACGCAGTGGCATGCTTTCCCCTGGAAAAACCCATACATGATTTGGGTTTAATTTGACAAAAAGGTGTCACACCTGTTTTTTCCGGGAAAAATGTTCTCCTTTTTTTTCTGGCTTTTGCTCTGACAGCCAGGGGAAACGACTTGACTTTCATGATTGTTTGTGGTAATTTTTTTTCGCGAGCGCCCTTGAGGCCCAACAGGGAAGACGGTGAAAAACCGTCGCGGACCCGCCGCCGTAACCGAGGACGAAAGCCGCAACAGTGCCACTGTCCGCATGGACGGGAAGGCGCGGCAAGTAGGTTGAATCGGAAGCCGGAAGACCTGCTCGCAGAATCAAGATCGCCATGCGCCTCGCGGCAGTGGCGCCGGGGCGATCGAACCCAGGATGAAAAACGGCATCTTGGCTACCGGCGGCCATGATTCGGTTCTCCATAGGCCGAAGCGGTGCAAGGAGGTGCTGTACGATTAGACTGAACCAAGAGTAAAAAACAGTGTGAGACGTTTCTCCGGATCGAGGGAAGGGAGTGCAATGCTCCCGCCGCCCCGCGACTGTAATCGGGACGAAAGCCGCATGGTAGCCACTGTCCGCACGGATGGGAAGGCGCGGCGAGTAGAACGAACGAAAGCCAGGAGACCGGTTCCGGAGCAGGACATGCACTCTTACCCTTCGCGGGAAGAAAGGAGAAAAAATGAAAAAAGATCTTTTAGTAGTGATTGGATTGGCTTTTTTGGTTTTTGGTCCGTCGCTGGCAATGGCCCGGAATTCCGGCGATGCGGATGAGGTAAACCCATCCGGGCAACCTAAACTCGAGTATCAACTCTTCGTTACCGCCAACAAAACAGAGACTCCACGGCAAGAAGTGGGAAGTTCGATTACCGTGATCACGTCCCGGCAACTCGAGGAAATGCAGAAGTTTACGGTACTGGATGCGTTGCGAACGGTCCCCGGACTGGATGTTGTCCAGACCGGCGGTCCGGGCGGCCAGACGTCGGTGTTTATTCGCGGGGCAAAATCCGAAGACGCCCTGATCCTCCTGGATGGGGTGGAGATGAATGATCCTTCCACGCCCGGACGCTCATTTGATTTCGCCCATCTGACCACGGCAAATATTGAACGCATCGAGATCATTCGCGGTCCACAAAGCACTCTGTATGGCTCCGATGCCATGAGCGGAGTCATCAATATCATCAGCAAAACCGGCCAAGGTAAACCCGGTGGTTTTCTCACCGGCGAATACGGGTCTTTTGGCTCGTTTTCCGGGAATGCCGGTCTGAGCGGCGGCAATAAATGGGTGGATTATGCAATGAGTGCCTCCCGCCTGGACACGAAAGGAATATCCGCGGCCAGCGAAAGCGATGGCAACTTGGAAAGGGACGGCTATGAAAACACCACCATTTCCGGGAAATTGGGCATCACGCCGGTCGAACATGTCCATGCCGATTTCATTCTGCGCTACATTGACAGTCAGGCCGATCTCGACAATGCCGGCGGCGTGGGCGGCGACGATCCGAATCATCGGGGGGATGTGGAGCAACTTTTTTCCCGGGCCCAGGCGTGCATTTCCCTATTCAATAGTCTTTGGGAACAGACAATCGGATTTTCACTAAGCCATCAGGAACGAAACTATCGGAACGACAGCGACGTTGACCATCCCTATGATCTGGTTCGCAGTTCCTACAACGGGCAGATACTCAAGTTCGACTGGCAGCACAATCTCCGCTTTCACGAAACGAATACGCTGACCATCGGCGTGGAAAGCAAGCAGGAGAAAGGCGAATCCGACTACTATTCGGAAAGCGCCTGGGGAGCCTACAGCAGCGATTTCACTCAAAAAACCGCCCGCACAACCGCCGGCTATATCCAGGATCACGCCCGCTTGGCAGGCAACTGGTTCATCACGCTGGGCGCTCGCTTGGACGATCACAGCCGCTTCGGATCGAAAATCAACTATCGCATCGCATCCGCATATTTGATTCAAAAAACCGGGACAAGAATCAAGGGAACCTATGGAACCGGATTCAAAGCCCCCTCCCTTTACCAACTTTATTCCCCATACGGGGACGAAACCCTGAAGCCGGAAACGAGCGCGGGCTGGGATGTCGGCATCGAACAGTCTCTCTGGAAAAACAAACTAACTCTGGGGACCACCTATTTCAACAACGAATTCGATCAGATGATCGATTTCGACAGCGCCACCTGGAAATACATGAACGTCGGCGCGGCGGCAACAAGCGGAATCGAAATGTTCGTCTCCGCCCGACCGATCGATGCCCTGACCCTGCAGACCAGCTACACCTACACCGATACGGAAGACAAAACCAGTGGGGAGGATCTACTGCGCCGGGCCAGACACAAGCTGGGATTCACGGCGAACTGCCGCATCAGCAAAAAGGGCCATGCCAACCTGGACATAGACTACGTGGGCAAACGATACGACATTGACTACTCCACCTGGCCCACCATGCGCGTCACATTGGACAGCTATATGCTCGTGAATCTGTCGGCGACCTACGATGTAACCGGCCGCATGCGGCTATGCGCCGGCGTGAAAAACCTCGGGAACGAAAAATACGAAGAAGTCTTGGGATACGGTACGCCGGGGATTTCCCTTTTTGCGGGGATTAAATTCTCATTTTAAATGGTTCGCGATGGGGCCCGCCGCTGCGGGCCCCATCCGGGCCCCGGTCATGCGAAAAAAAAAGCCGTGTAAACGACGCAGGACGCGCACAAATTAAAACAGGAGAATTGCCGATGACCTCGATCAGAAAGCAACGCAAAAATGTACATACCCCAGGTGTTTCCTTTTCGTCAGTCCGTAAGCGGGACGGGCGGCTTGTGCCATTCGATCTCGGCAAGATCGCGAAGGCCATTGCGAGCGCGGGTCAGGCCAGCGGCGAATTTTTCGCTGCCACGGCCCGGCAACTGGCTCGGCGTGTCTTCGCCCACGCCCGGAAAGCGCCGCTTGGCGCAATACCCACTGTGGAGCAGATCCAGGATATCGTCGAAGAGACGCTGCTGGCGTCACGGTTTAAACAGACGGCCAAAGCCTACATTCTGTACCGCGACCAGCACGCGCGTATCCGCGAAATAAGCGAACAGGCCGATCTGGAACTGATCGACAATTATCTGGAACGCCTGGACTGGAAGGTGAAGGAAAACAGCAATATGGCCTACTCCCTGCAGGGCGAAGCGGCCGGCGCCCAGGCGTTCTCTAACTTCGACACGCTCCTGGCGCCGTTCATCCGCCAAAACAATCTGAGTTACGCCGACGTAAAACAGGCGCTGCAGGAGTTCATTTTCAACCTCAACGTGCCGCGGCTGGGCCACTTGGCCAAAAACGAGACTGATTTTCTGGAGCGTCTGGCCAAGCTGATGGAGATCGCCCGAACAAGCCTGGAAACGAAGCGGAAGGTGCTCGAGCAGTTCACCGCTAGGCAGCTCTATCCCTACACGCGCTACTATCTGCGGGACGTGCATGAGCGGACAGGACGTTTCTGGCACAACCATTTTTCCACCATCGGACTGGTCGGCATGAACGAAGCGTGCCTGAACCTGCTGGGCCACGATATCGGTACACCAGAAGGCCGGAGTTTCTCCCTGCGGGTTCTCGATTTCATGCGCGATACACTGCGCACGTTCCAGGATGAAACCGGGCATCTCTACAACCTGGAGGCGACCCCGGCGGAGGGAACCAGCTATCGCCTGGCGAAAATCGACCGCCAAAAATTTCCCGACATGCGCTCGTCTGCCGGAACTGATCAGGAGCCCTTCTATACCAACTCCACCCAGCTGCCGGTGAACTATAGCGATGACATCATCGACATGCTTCAACTTCAGGACGAATTGCAAGCGCGGTATACCGGCGGCACGGTGCAGCATGTTTTTCTCGGTGAAGCCGTCCCCGATCCGCAGGCGGTGAAAAATTTCGTGCGCATGGTCTGCCGGAACTTCCGCCTGCCCTACTTCACGCTGACCCCCTCTTTTTCCATTTGTCCGACCCACGGGTATCTGAACGGCGAAACCGCCCAATGCCCGACCTGCGGGGCTGAAACCGAGATCTATTCGCGGGTGGTGGGCTATCTGCGCCCGGTCAACCAGTGGAACGCCGGCAAGCAGGCCGAGTTCGCCATGCGCCACCGGTTTCATCTTGACAACGTGAAATGATCATCGGTGGGATGCAGGCATGCAGCCTGTGTGACTATCCGATGCGAGTGGCCACTGTGGTTTTTACTCAGGGCTGCAATTTCCGCTGCCCATTCTGTCATAATGCCAGTCTGCTTTCCATGACGCCGCCAACGCCGGCCATCAACGAGATAGACCTTCTGTCGTGTTTGCAGGCGCGGCACACGCTTATCGATGCCGTCGTCGTCAGCGGGGGCGAACCGACCCTACACGACGATCTGCCGGAATTTCTCGAAAAACTGCGCGCCCTGGATCTGGCCATCAAACTCGACACCAACGGCAGCCGCCCGGCGATGCTCCGCGAGCTCCTGCAAGCCAAGGTCGTTGATTTTATTGCCATGGATATCAAGGCGCCGTGGGAAAAGTACGACGCGCTCAGCGGGGTCCGTGCCCCCCGGGACGCCATCCGCGCAAGCATCGCATGTCTGGCACAGAGCGGCATCCCGCATGAATTCCGTACGACAATGGTGCGGACATTCCTGTCCGAAGAAGATATCATGACAATCCGCGCCATGCTTCCGCCGGGTTCGACATACCGCACACAGCCTTTTCGAGCAGCCCCTATGCCGGACAGTCATTTTAGCCATGCACCTCCGAAATCCTAGTGACTGTTTCAAGGAACAAGGAACGAAGTATGATTAAGAAAAAATGGGGTGACGCCAGCTTGTTTGGGCTTGACTTGACCTTCGCGATGTGTTACGTTTATTTTATTAGTAACACTAACTTGGGAGGTTTTATGCGATTCAAATCAGCTTTCAGCCAATTCATTATCCTTTCTTTCCTTTTTGCACTAACAGCCAGCAGCTTGCTGCCAAATGACGCCACGGTCAACGCTTCAAAGAAAAATGAAAAAGACGGCGACAAGGAAAAAAAATATCTTTTCCGGGAACAAATTGTTGTGACGGCCGTCATGTCGCCAAAAGAATTGAAGAACTGCAGCGATTCCCTGCAGATCGTCGACCGCCGGCACCTGCAGTTCCTGCCTGCAGCCAACGCCCTTGCGGCCCTGGGCACTTTTCCCGGGCTGTTCGTGCAGCGCAGCGGCGATTTCGGCCGTTCCGATCTCGATATCCGCGGCATCGGCCAGAACGGCAGGCGCATCGCCGTGCTGGTCAATGGCCGGCCGGAAAAAATGGGCCTGTACGGCTGCGCCGTGACCCACGCCTTCCCCCTGGATAACGTGGCACGCATCGAAGTGATCAAAGGGCCGGCCTCGGTCCTGTACGGCGGCGAAGCCATGGGCGGAGCGGTGAACATCATCACCCGCCGTCCCGAAAAAAGATCGGAAAGCCAGGCATCCCTATTCTACGGCAGTTTCCGCACCAGCCAGCTCAACCTGCTGCAGGGCGGCAAAAGCGGCCGCCTGCAATACCTCTTTACCTACGACAAGCGCCAAAGCGACGGCCACATACAAAATTCCTCTTACACTGGCGACGCCCTGACCGGCCGCCTGGACTGGCAATTGGCTCCTGCCCTGGAGCTGAGCCTGCAGGGTAAATACTTCGCCGGCAAGAAGCACGAACCCGGGACGGTGGAAAAGCCCCTGGAGAACTTCTGGAACGACTACCGGCGCGGCGCCCTGGACATTGCTCTGGGCAGCGCCAGGGAAAATGACGAATGGTCGCTGCGCCTCTACCGCAATTTCGGCGACCACCAGTTCTCGGACGGCTGGGATTCGACCGATTTTACCAACGGCGTCATGGCCCGCTGGACCACGCGGCGCATCCGCAATAACGTCCTTCTGGCCGGAGGAGACTACCGCGATTTCGGCGGCAGCAGTTTCAACCAGCCCAAGGGAGAATGGCGCAAAAGCGAGGGATCGTTTTTCGTCCATGATGACTGGCTGCCAAGCGCCGCCCTGGTTTTCAGCGGCGGTCTGCGCCTGCAGTTCGACTCCCTGTACGGCCGGGAATTATGTCCTCAGGCCGGCCTGGTCTGGCACTTCACCCCGGCGGCATCACTGCGCTTTCAGGTCAGCAAGGGCTTCCGCTCACCCCAGTTGAATGAATTGTTCATGTTCCCTGCCGCCAATGCTGAACTGCAGCCCGAGCGGATATGGAATTATGAAGCGGGCGTCGACTGGCAACTGGCGGCAAACTGGTCCATGCAAGCCAGCGTTTTCAGGATGCGCGGCAGCAACCTGATCGAAACGCGCCCCAATCCGAATCCCGGTTTCCGCTATATCTTTCTCAATACCGGCAGCTTCGACTTCAACGGCATCGAGGTCGGCCTGCGTGCCAACCCCGTCGATCCTCTGGAAGTCGAGCTCAGCCATGCTTACCTGCATTGCGGCGCCTTTAGCCGCGGCCGGCCCGGCCACAAATGGGATGGTCTGATCCGCCTGCAATCGCAGTTTTTGTCCATCCAGCTGCAGGGGCAGCAAATCAACAATTATTTCGCGGCCGACAATGGGCAGAGCCCCCTGCCTTCTTACTTTCTGCTCAACAGCCGCCTGATCGGCAAATTCATCCGCCACGTCGAAGTGATCATCGACATCAACAATATTCTGGACCAGGACTACGTCATATTCGGCGAATTCCCAGGCATGGCGGCCGGAAGGTTCGTCATGCCGGGCCGCAACATCTCCGTCGGGCTGCGCTGGCAGAAATGAAGCACCCCAGCTTCGACTACGTGCTGGCCGGCCTGTTCCTGGCGGCGGCCCTTGTCCTGCCGGTCTTTTTTCACGCCCTCGGGCTGGGCAGCGCCTTCATGCCCATGTTCTACCCCCTGGTTCTGGCCGGATTCCTGGTCGCGCCGCCGCTAGCCATGATCACCGGCGTCGCCGCGCCGCTGGTTTCGGCGCTGCTCACCGGCATGCCCCCCTTCTACCCGCCCATCGCCTTCATCATGATGGCCGAAGGTCTTTTGTTCACCGCCCTACCGCATTGGCTGCAAAAACTGCTCAGGCTGCCGGTGTGGCTGACGCTGCTGGCCATTATCCTATTGGACCGGCTGCTGCTGTTTTTGCTGACCAGCATCATGGCCGAATTCATGCAGCTGCCGCCGCGCCTGCTGGGACTGACGGCGGTCCTGCACGGATTGCCGGGACTGGCCGTGATGATAGCGGTCCTGCCCTGGTTCATTCCCAAACTGCGGGAGAGGAAAGAGCGGATCGGGAGACGCTATGCCTAAACGCAATTTTTTTTCGGATATTTCCGGATTATGGGAAGAGAAGCATGCCGGCCGGGAAGAACTGGAACGCCTGATCCTTTTTTCCAGACATTTCCAGCTGCGGCCGGGCGATCGTGTCCTGGACGCCGGCTGCGGCAGCGGCCGCCTTATCCCCGTGGTTTGCGACCAGATCGGCCCGGACGGCGGCTTGGTGGAGCTGGACTTCGCAGTCGCCATGCTCGAAATCGGCAAACACAAAACCAACAGCGGCAACGTTACCTTCGTGCTGGGCGACGCCCACTGCCTGCCGCTGCCCGCCGAGAATTTCGACAAGGTCATCGCCCTGGCGCTACTTCCCCACCTCGACGACAAAGCTGGAACTTTAGCTGAATTCCACCGGGTTCTGAAACCGGGAGGGCTGCTGGTTCTCGCCCACCAGATGGGCCGCGAGGCCCTCAACCGCCTCCACGGCCAAAGCGGCGAGGCGGTTAGCCGCGATATACTTCCGGAAAGCCGGTTTCTGACCGATCTGCTGGCGGCAGCCGGCTTTTCAGCCATCGAGATCCTGGACGAGCCCGACCAGTATGTCGCCTGGGGACGGGCCTGAGCCGTGGGCGCTGATCTTCTCTCCGGCCTGGACCCGCGTAGCAAACTGGTTGCCTTCCTGACGGTCCAGGCCCTGCTTTTCGTCCCCGTTTCCCATCAGCCAATATTGATCCGCCTGTTCGCGGTTGCCGCTCCGCTTCTGGCCTTGCTGCCGGTCGCCGGCAGATCGTGGCGCCTCTGGCTGCGCACCCTGGCGCTGGCCGCGCCCCTTCTGGGGTTCCTGGCCCTCAGCGCCTTGCTTCAGCCCGCCGCCGAGCGGCCGGCGCTGCACCAACTCATTTTGCCGATCGTTGGCAAGTCCTTCCTGGTCTTCTTGTCCCTGGCCCTGTTCATTCTCAACGAAGAGCCCTGGCGACTGCTGCAAGCCCTACGCCAGATCGGGCTGCCCCAGGCCGTTGTCGTTATATTGGCCATCGGCTACCGTTTTGCCTGCCAATGGCAACTGGAACTGGAAGGGGTGCGGCGCGCCTGGACGTCCCGCAACTTCAGCACCCTGTCAAAAATACGCAAGGTCAGGCATATGGGCGGTGCGCTGCCCCTGTTTTTCGACAGACTGCTGGAGGGGGGAGTATATATCCATGACGCCATGGTCAGCCGCGGCTTCCACGGCCAGCTGCCGACCTGGCAGCGCCTGGTTTTTACCCGTCGGGACGCAGCCTTCCTGACGCTCGCGGCCGTGACCGCGACGGCCATCGCCATACTGTGATGACAAGCCCGGTCGTCGAGATACGCGATCTGAGTTTCACCTACGACTCCGGCAAGCCGGCCCTGAGCGGCGTCAGCCTGGCCGTCGGCCGCGGCGAGTGCGTCGGCCTGGTCGGGCCCAATGGTGCCGGCAAATCCACTCTGTTACTGCATTTGAACGGCATCCTGCGCGGCCGGGGCGATGTCCGCGTCCTGGGGCTGCCGCTGCAAAAGAAAAACCTGAAAGAGATCCGCGCCCGGGTCGGCCTGGTATTTCAGGATCCCAGGCAGCAGCTTTTTCTGCCAAGCCTGGTTGAAGACATCGCTTTCGGGCCGCTCAACGCCGGCTGTCCGCCCGAGGAAGTCCGGCGCCGGGTGGCGCGGATCATGGAACTTTTCGATCTGCAAAAGATCGGCGACTCTTCTCCCCACCACTTGAGCCCGGGCGAACAGAAAAAAGCGGCCTTGGCCGCCGTACTGGTGATGGACCCGGAACTGCTGGCCTTCGATGAGCCATCCTCGGGCCTCGATCCCGCCAGCCGGCGCGATTTCATCGAACTGGTCAGAACCTTGCCGCAGACAAAAATCATCGCCACTCACGACATGGATTTGGCCTACGAACTGTGCGGCCGGGTGCTGGTCATGGACCACGGCCGCATTTTTGCCGACGGGCGGCGCGACGCCATACTTGGCGATGCCGCCCTTCTGCAGGCCCACCGCTTGGAGAAGCCTTTGAGCATGCTACTTGATCAAAGAAGCGAACTATCGTGACGCGTAACGCGTGACGAGTAAGAATAAAAATCCAAATTACAAATCCCAAATTCCAAATAAATTCCAAGTTCCAAATTCCAATGACCCAAACAAAGAGAGCGGCATCGTTGATGGGTAGATGAGTGGATGGGATAATCGCAATGGCAGCGAACCTACGGTCGATTCTTTCTCGACGATTCTTACCCTGTACCCTATCCCCTGTTCCCTATACCCTTTCTTCTGTTACTGGCACTTGATGCTTGCTTTTTTAGACGAATTCAAGTATGCTTTACGACTGCATGCCAACGGCCAGCCGGCACTTCCGGCCCCGCGGCAAGCAGAATTTCCCTTTTAAGGAGGATCCACAACACCAATGAAGACCATCACCTGGATAACCATGCTCGGGCTGGTTCTGGCTTTCGCGCCGGCCGGCCAAGCGTGCACCAATTACCTGATCAGCAAGGGAGCTTCAACCGACGGCTCGACCATGATCACCTATTCGGCCGATTCGCATTCGCTTTACGGCGAATTGAACTATATCCCGGCCGGCTTGCACATCGAGGGCACGTGGATCGATGTTTACGACGGCGATTCCGGGAAATACCTGGGCAAGATCCTCCAGGCGCGCCGCACCTACGCCGTGGTCGGCCTGATAAACGAGTTCCAGGTGGCGATCGGCGAAACCACTTTCGGCGGTCGTGAAGAACTCATGGACCCCAAGGCCGTGGTCGATTACGGCAGCCTGATGAACCTGGCCCTGCAGCGCGGCCGCACCGCCCGCGAGGCCCTGCAGATCATGACCTCGCTGGTGGCCGAGTACGGCTACGCCTCAAGCGGCGAGTCGTTCTCCATATCCGACCCCAATGAGGTCTGGATCCTGGAGATGATCTCCAAAGGACCGGAGAACAAAGGCGCCGTTTGGGTGGCGCGGTTGGTCCCCGACGGCTATGTCTGCGCCCACGCCAACCAGCCGCGCATCCACCAGTTCCCCCTGCAGAAAACTAACAATTTTTCCAATATGAAGCAAACGGTGTTCCACGCGCCGGACGTCGTCAGCTTTGCCCGCGAAAAAGGGTACTTCAAGGGGGCGGACAGTGAATTCAGCTTCGCCAACGCTTATGCCCCGCTCGATTTTGGCGCCCGGCGTTTCTGTGAAGGCCGCGTCTGGGAGTTCTTCCGCCGCATAACCCCCGATTCCAGGCAAATGGACGCTTACAAGGACTACGTCCTGGGCATGAAACCGGCCGAACCCATGCCGCTATTCATCAAGCCCGACAAGAAACTGTCGGTGCGCGACGTCATGGAGCTGATGCGCGATCATTTCGAAGGCACGGAAATGGACATGACCCAGGATATCGGCGCCGGTCCCTTCGTCCTGCCTTACCGCTGGCGGCCCATGACCTGGAAAGTGGAAAAGGAAGCCAAGGAAAGCTACTTCTTCGAGCGCGCCGTTTCCACCCAGCAGACCGCTTTTTCCTTCGTCACCCAGTCGCGTTCCTGGCTGCCCAATCCCATCGGCGGCGTCTTCTGGCTGGGCATGGACGACACCTACAGCACGGTCTACACGCCCATGTACTGCGGCATCCGCCAGGTGCCCGCCAGCTTCGCCAAGGGCACGGGCAACTTCAGCCAGTTCAGCTGGGACTCGGCTTTCTGGGTGTTCAATTTCGTGGCCAATTACGCCTATTCCCGCTATTGCGACATGATCCAGGACATCCAGCCCGTGCAGCGCGAACTGGAAGGGAAATTCTTCGCCGTACAGCCCGGGCTCGAGGCCGCCGCCGTTGACCTGTTCAAACGCTCACCCGAACTGGCCCGCGACCATCTGACCGCCTACAGCATTAGCGAGGGCGAGGCCGTGGTAAAGCGCTGGAAAAAACTGGGCGAATTCCTGATCTGGAAATACCTGGACGGCAATGTGCGCGACAGCCAGGGCAATGTCACCCACCCGCCCTATCCCAAAGAATGGTATCAGCGCATCATTACCGAGACCGGCGACCGCTTCCGCGTGCCGGAAACGGAAAAAAAAGAATAAGTTAAATCCATCGTAGGGGCACAGCGCGCTGTGCCCTTACATTAATTCAAGACCCGCGAAAACACCTTTTTTAGCATGGATATCCAGGCCGCGGGCAGTAATTAACCCGCACTTCTCACAAATATTTGCTGCAATTGTGGATATGGGCATGTCTACAGCGTCAGGCCCTGACTGCGAGCGTCCTCGCTCAGGCAGGTCGGTCGGATACCTCCATCGTACTAACAGTACGTCTCCGGTTTCCTCGGTCGCCTTCCTTGTATCCATACCCATCTGCGCAATTTCGCGACAATATCTGTGAGAAAT
>Ga0180009_10002522_pt1 | contig 21535 bp, 19 predicted proteins | sample OS_PC_MetaG_FD_123537 | JGI IMG/M metagenome (GOLD analysis project Ga0180009, IMG submission 123537) | Groundwater microbial communities from the Aspo Hard Rock Laboratory (HRL) deep subsurface site, Sweden - OS_PC_MetaG | ecosystem: Environmental > Aquatic > Deep subsurface > Groundwater...
CTGCTACCGGGCGCATCGGCGCTTACCCGGACGGGACTTTCACCCGCTGGCTTTGTGTAGCATGATCTCTCACTCGCTTCTGCTTCCACAGTTACTTGCTCGATATCTTCAGGACGCACCATGTAGTAATTATAACGAATTCAGCAACAAGTGACAAGTAATAAGTGGCGAGGAGCTGTGGCGAGGAACCGCAAAATAGCGAATTATTATTCACAATTCTCTCCTTTCTTGCCACTTGTCACTAAAAAAAAGGGCGGCTTTTAGAAAGCCGCCCTTTTTTTTGGACTCGTTACTTTACCGTGATGGGAATGACCTTGGTCCTGCCGTTCTTGGAAGATTCATCAAAAAAATCCTCACCAAAAATCCTGTTCCAGCGGTCATACATATTGGCCAGATCCGAATAAGGGTGCCATTTGGTTATTCTCATTTTAACCTCCTTTATTTTTTTTCCAAAAGAAATATAGAATAAATTTAAAATTTTGTCAACAAATCTTATTATTTTTATATTATATTTATCTTAGTGCTATGCTATCAATCTTAAACCTTTCCCTCTATTGCTTTTCAAGAGTTATTCAGCTATTATTATTTTTAAATGAAAACCATCGATTTGCTCACTCGTGTCCGCCAGGGCGATCCCATGGCATTAGCCAAGGCCATCACCATGGTGGAAAACCGCAAAAAAGATTATAAAAGCCTGTTGGCGGGCATTTATCCATTGCCCGGCAAAGCCTTGAAGATCGGCATCACCGGAGCTCCCGGCTGCGGCAAGAGCTCACTGATCGAGAAAATGATCGCCGTATTGAAGGCCCAGGGGGTGCCCATCGCGGTCCTGGCAGTTGACCCTTCGTCCCCATTCACGGGCGGGGCGCTGCTCGGCGATCGCCTGCGCATGATCCAGCACAGCAACGATGCCAACGTTTTCATCCGCAGCATCGCCAACCGGGGCCAATTGGGAGGCTTGAGCCTTTCCACCCATGAAATCGTCGATTTGCTCATTGCGGCCGGCATGGAGATCATCCTTATCGAGACCGTGGGCGTCGGCCAGTCCGAAGTTGATATTGTAAATGTCGCCGATATGGTGCTTATGGTGCTGAATCCCGACAGCGGCGACGAAATTCAGATCTTCAAGGCCGGCATCATCGAGATCGCCGATATATTCGTCATCAACAAGGCCGATCTGGGTGGCAGCGACAACAAGATCAGCGAGATCAAGAACTATTTTGCCACTGCCGCCAGGAGCCCGCTGATCATCCCCACTTCGGTAAAGGAAGACAGGGGAATTCCTGAACTGCTGGCCGCGATCCGGCAATTCCAGCGTGAGGAATGCGGCCGCATCGATAAAAAAAGGGCAAACATAAAAAGAAACTACGTGGAAAAGATCGTGGCTGAACGCGTCCGGGAAGAGATGCGCCTCAATTCAACAATAGAGGACATGCTCAAGACCGCAGCCACGGCCAATCCTGTGCAGTTGGCCGAAGCGATCTTTCAGAAAATAAAAGCAGGAGGCAGTGATGATAAAAAAAATTGACCATATAGCCATTGCGGTGAAGGACTTGGCCGGGGAGATCAGCCGCTACCGGGATGTGCTCGGCCTCGAGTATCTGGGCTCGGAAGTGGTCGCCGAGCAAAAGGTTACGGTAGCCTTTTTCAAGATCAATGATGTGCTCATCGAACTCCTCGAACCCACCGGACCGGATTCCCCTATCAGCGCCTTCATAGAAAAAAAAGGCGGCGGCCTGCACCACCTTGCCTTGGAAGTGGACGACATCAAGGCCACCATCAAGCGTTTGCAGGAAAAAAACGTGCAGATGCTTAACGCCGAACCAAAAGTCGGCGCCCACAACGCCCAGATCGCCTTCACCCACCCCAAAAGTTTTTCCGGAGTATTGTACGAACTGAAACAGAAATAGGATGAGTCATAAAACCAGGCTGGCCATTCTTTGGCACATGCACCAACCCAACTACCAAAATCCCCACAGCAAAAAATTCGACCTGCCCTGGCTGCGCTTGCATGCATTGAAAGACTATTTCGGCATGGTTCATATACTGGAGGAATTTCCCTCCTTGCGCTTGACCTTCAACCTGGTGCCATCGCTGCTGGCCGGATTGCAACTTTATTTGAACGGAGTCAGCGATGAATTCCTCGATGTGTTTCGGAAAACCGCCGCCGACCTGAACCCGGAAGAGATCCATTTCCTGGTGCGCCATTTTTTTTCCATCCATTATGAAAACCATATCAAACCCTACCGGCGCTATGATGAGCTTTACCAAAAAAAAATGAAGCGCCTGGGGCAGCAGGCCGATCCCGATTGGCGGCGTGTTTTCACGACAGCCGAACTTCGCGACCTGCAGGTCTGGTTTCAACTGACCTATTTCGACGAATTCTATAAAAACGGAGATCCCCGGGTCGAAGCCCTGATACGCAAAGGTCAGCAGTTTTCTGAAAGCGACAAGCAAACGGTCAGCGCCGTGGAAAACGAAATTTTGGGGCGCATCATTCCCGAATACCGAAAATTCCAGGACCAGGGCCGAATTGAGCTAAGTACCAGCCCTTTTTATCATCCGATCCTGCCGCTTTTACTTGACCCGCAGGCCGGGAAAAAGGCCAATCCGAGCCTGGCCCCGTACGATCTTGATTTTAACTGGGAAGAGGATGCCCGGGCCCAACTGCAGGCCGCATTGGAATTGATGCAAAAGACATTCAGCGCCAGACCGCTCGGCATTTGGCCCCCTGAAGGAGGCCTTTCGGAAGCGGTGCTGCATCTGCTTGAAAAAGCCGGCATCGCCTGGACCGCTTCCGATGAGGATGTCCTGAGCCGATCGCTGCCGCACCCCCTGGTACGTAATGCTGGATTCATGGTCAACGACCCGAAAGCGCTTTATACTTCATATTCCATGGCCGGCAGTTCACTGAAGATCTTTTTCCGCGACCACCTGCTTTCGGACCTGATCGGTTTCTATTACCAGAAATTCCCGGCTGCGGACGCGGCAGCCGACCTTTTCAGCCGCATCAAGGCTATTGCCCACGCCGGACCCGAGGGCTTAACCATCCCCGTCATCCTGGACGGCGAGAACGCCTGGGAATTCTATGTTCACAGCGGCCGTGATTTCCTGCGTGAATTCTACCGCCTGGTCACCCGGGACCCCGAGATCGAAACGGTTACCTTTTCAACCGCCATGGAGCGCCCGGCCCGCGAACTGCAGAAACTGAAAAGCGGCTCCTGGATCAACGGCAATTTCGACATCTGGATCGGCGACCGTGACGACCAGCGGGCCTGGGAACTGCTAAAAGAAGCCAGGGACACTTTTAGCGCCGCCAAAGTCCGCCTCGCCCCTGAGCAGATCCGCGCAATTGAAGAACTCCTGCACACCGCCCAGGGCAGCGACTGGTTCTGGTGGTACGGCAAGGAAAATTACACTCCCGACATTGATATTTTCGACAACTTGTTCCGCCGCAACCTGCAAAAAATATTCCAGATCATGGGGAATCCTGTCCCGGAAGACCTGCTTATCCCTATTCCCAGGTCAACGCCGGCCGACCGCCTGGCAGTGGTCCAGCCGCAGGATTACCTGGAGGCGCGTATCGACGGCGAGAGCAGTGATTACTTCGAATGGTTGGACGCCGGGCGCGTCGACATCCTTTCCTACGGCGGCGCCATGAATATCGCCAACCCGCTGGTTAAGACGCTCTATTTCGGCTTCAGCCGCGACCATATTTTTCTCAGGATCGACACCAAGAAAAACGCCCGCACCTATTTTGAAAACGGGTTTTCACTGCGCTTGTTGCTGCAAAACGATCCACAGCGCTGGCAGGGCGCCATACGCCTCCAGGAGCGCGAACTGGTTTTGGCTAATTTTTCGGACGGTGTTTGCGGAGCGGTAGGCAGGATCATAGAACTGAAGATCCCCTTCAACACCCTGAAGCTCAGTGAAGGCGGTGAGTTCCAGCTGCAAATGCACTGGTCGTTCAACGGCCAGCCCTTCCAGACCATCCCGGCCCGCGATCCCTTGAAGATCAATATTCCCGACGCCAAGGCTTATGCGGCCTATTGGCAGGTGTAAAAACCGTTATACGTGAACGAGCTCAGCGACCTTTCGTTATGCGTAATGTGAAAGAAAAGAAGTATATATAATTTCGATTTATTGCCGCTTCTCATAACGCATTACGCATTACGCATCACGTATAGTCATTGAAATCTCATCCACGTTTGCTATAATCGCTCCATGACGCAACCAGAAAAAAAAGCCAAGTTCACTATGCCCCACCCTATCGTGCTGATCTACGTCCTGGTGATCATGATGGTCGTCCTGACCTGGATCGTCCCCTCCGGCGAGTTCCAGCGCGTAGAGACCAAGGTGGGCGGCAGCAGCCGCCTGGTCACCGTGCCCGGCACCTTCCACCGCGTCGAGCAGAGCCCGGCCGGGTTGGAAGCGCTCTTGCTGGCACCGATCCGCGGCTTTCAGGACGGCATGCTGATCATCGTCTTCCTGTTCATCATCGGCGGCGCCTTCGCCGTGATCAACGAAACCGGCACCATCGACCTGGCCATCAAGAAAATGGCGGCGGCTTTTTCCCGCCATCCACGTTCTCACAAGTTCATCATTCCCGCGCTTATGCTGGTCTTTTCCCTGGCCGGCTCCATTTTCGGCATGTGCGAGGAGACCATACCTTTTATCATGGTATTCATCCCCCTGGCCTTGTCGCTGGGGTACGATTCCATTGTCGGCGTGGCCATCCCATTTCTCGGAGCCGCGGCTGGGTTCGCCGCCGCTTTTTTCAACCCCTTTACCGTGGGTATAGCCCAGGGGCTGTCCAACCTGCCCTTGTACTCAGGTTTGAAATATCGTCTGCTGGTCTGGGGTATCGGTACGGCCATCACCATCGCTTTTGTCATGGTCTATGCCGCCAAGATCAAAAAAAACCCTGAAAAAAGCCCGGTCTATGAACTCGACAAGGAACGGACGCCTGCCAATCCTGCCGAAGGTAGTGATATATCCGCCTGGAACTGGCGGCATCGGACGGTATTGGCGATCTTCGGCGCCGGCATCGTGATACTGATATTCGGTATTTTAATAAAGCACTGGTACATTGAAGAGATCGCCGCCCTGTTCATGGCCATGGGTCTGGCCTCCGGTTTTGTCGCCGGCATGAATCCCAGCAAGGTGGCCCAGAATTTTGTCAACGGCGCCCGGGATATGATCGGGGTGGCCTTTGTCATCGCCTGCGGCCGGGCGATCCTGATCATCGCCCAGGACGGCAAAATACTGGACACACTTCTCTACTACGCTTCCAATTTCATCTCCCTTTTCCCCCGCATTGTCGCCGCGCAGATGATGTTCCTGACCCAGTCGCTGATCAATTTCTTCGTGCACTCAGGCACGGCCCAAGCCGCCCTGACCATGCCCATCATGGCCCCTTTAAGCGACCTAGTCCACATCACCCGCCAAACTTCGGTTTTCGCTTTCCAGCTGTGCGAGTTCGTCAATCCCATCCTGCCCACTTCAGCGGTGACCATGGGCGTTTTGGGTGTAGCCCGCATCCCCTGGGACAAATGGGCGCGCTGGTTCCTGCCCTTGATGCTTATCCTGATGGCCCTGAGCATGCTGTTGCTTATCCCGCCGGTATTGATGAACTGGGGACCTTTTTAGGATCTGATCAGTTGGATTCTTGCTTTTTTTGTCAGGATTTTGCCCTGACACAATTTTTTGGTTCTGGCTACGCCAGGTTAGGGAAAGGGGACAGGGTTCAGGGTCTAGGGCTTAGGGGAAGACAAAAGAGGGATTTATGGGCGCGATAACCGCGCCCCTACATCTTTTTCTTTCTCGTCACGCGTTATGCGTCACGATAGCTCATTGAATCGCTAACGGCTTCAGCATATAATCTCCCCATGATCTACGTCATCCCGCTGGCCTATTCCGCATTGGGCGCTTTCAGCATGGTCATGCAGACCATCCTGCTGCGGGAATTTTTCGTGGTAGCGGCCGGCAACGAGATCTCCTTCGGCATCGCCATGGGCGGCTGGCTGCTCGGAGTTGGGGCCGGATCCATATGCGGGGCTTTTTTCAGCGCCCGCCGCTCCCGGACCGCGACCGCTTTTGCCTGGACGGCCCTGGCCTTGGCTGCCGCAGCCCCGCTCCTGCTGGCCACGGTCCGCTGCTTGCATTTACTGGGTGCGGTTTCCCAAGGCTCGCTGCTGCCGCTGGCCAAAACTCTTTATCTGATCCCCATACTTAGCATGCCCTTCAGTTTTTTGAGCGGCTTCGCCTTTCCGCTGGCCGCCAAGCTCAGACCGCAGCCAGAGGAAAATCATCCCCGCTTGCTGGTTGGAGCATATGTCTGGGAATGCCTGGGCGCCCTGGCCGGAAGCATTGCCTACACTTTCTGGCTGGTTGGGAAATACGATCCGCTTTTGATTATCGAACTGTTCACCCTGCCGCTGCTGGTCGGATCGGGATGGCTGGCCTTGGCCACAAGCGGTAAAAAAAAGCTTGCCGTGCACTTGCTGGCTTTGACACTGAACCTGGTCGCTATCTTCAGCGGCGGAGCCGGCCGCATCGATGCCTGGCTGGTGCAGCAGAGATGGCTGGGAATATCCAGCTCCGAGCTGATCGCCAACCGCGACTCCAAATATCAGAACTTGCAATTGGGATTTCGGCATGGGCAGTACAGTCTATACGCCAACGGCCAACTGGCGGCCGTGTTTCCTGATGACGATCCGCAAAGGATCCTGGCCGCCCAGATCATCAGCCAGCATCCCCGCCCCAAGGACATCCTGATCGTTGGCGCGGCCAGTGGCGGCCTGGCCAAACACCTGCTACGCTACAAAATCGCCCGGCTCACCACCGTGGAGATCGACGCCGAGTTTTCAGACCTGATCACTGACCACCTGGACGCCGCCGACCGCTCCGCCCTGCGCGACCCGCGCCTGCGCATGCTGGTCATGGACGGCCGCCGCTTTGTCAAGCTGGCCGCCCGGGCCGGGCCCGGTTCGCAACGCTTCGATCTGGCATTCATCAACCAACCCGACGCCTTGACTGCACAACTCAACCGCTATTATACCCGGGAATTTTTCCTGGATCTGAAAAAGATCCTGACCCCGGGCGGAGTGGTGGCCCTGCGCCTTTCCGCTTCGGAAAACTACGCTTCGGATATCATCAATCCCTACACCTCCGTCATTTTTCAAACCCTGAAAAGCGTATTCCCATTCATTGCGGTTTCTCCGGGACCGACCAGTGCTTTTTTTGCCTCTGCTAGAAAGGCGATCGTCACTACAGAAAGCCAAGTCTTGGCTGAACGCTACCGAGCCCTGGCCCTGACGCCGGCCGGGCTAGACCGGATTTTCACTTCATTGTACCCGCCGGAAAAAACCGCCTCAATCAGCGCCGCCTTGCAAAAGCACAAGACCCGGGACTTGAACCGCGACCAGCGGCCTATCGCTTATTTTTTAGGCGGCCGTATACTGGGTTGGAGCAGCGGCAGCCCGCTGACGGGCCTGTTTCACCTGCTCGGGAAAGTGAATTTCACAATGGTGCTCATGACCATGGGCCTGCTGCTGCTGCCGGTCTTCCTGCTCACTTTGTTCAGGCGAAAAAAACGGGTTGGTCTGGCTCAGGTCCTGCCGGCCGCCGCCAGTGGCGGCTTTGCCGGACTCTCCGTTGAGATCACGGCCATTTTTATTTTTCAGAACTCTTGGGGCTTTGTCTACCAGGCCATCGGCCTGCTGATCGCCCTGTTCATGCTGGGCCTCGGTAGCGGAGCCGCGCTGACCAGCCGCTATATTGAAAGAAATTTCCCGCCGGCCGAAAAAGCCGCGCGTTGGCTTGCCGGGATCCAGATGCTTATCGCCGTCCTGAACCTGAGCTGCCTGCCGCTGCTCCGGATCAATTTCAAGCTGGGTTGGTCGGGGCAACTCCTACTTGCTGCCTGGCTGGGCGGCATGGGGCTACTGGTCGGAGCCATACTGCCCCTGGGCATGCGCGTCATGCGGAGTCTGCCAGCAGGACTGAGCGCCGGGCTGCTGAATGCCGGTGATTATCTGGGCGGGGCCATCGGCTCCCTGGTGATGGCTGCATTATTTCTGCCGCTTCTGGGCACGGAGAATAGCCTGCTGCTGATCTCCCTGCTGTCGCTGGTTTCGGCCCTACTCCTGCTTCTGGCCGCCAGGTCAGGGCCACGCCGAACCTGAAACCGAGAAAAGGCAAGATCCGCCGCGGCGGGATAAAATCAAGGGCGAGAGTGATTCGATAAAAATCTAATGGACCGGAACCAGTCCTTGCCAATCGCTTAATACTTGGATGGCTTCTTCCAGGACCGGATCCTTGCGCAGGTCAGAGAGCCATTGTTTTCTTTTATCGCTTAAGGGATCGGTCGCAGCGGCCGCGCCGTTCCCGGTTTTTGCTTCGTTGACCGTTGCCCGGATATGGGCGATCTCGACCCGCTGCTGGTTGAACTTTTCGGCCGCCTTGAAAAGCGTTTCCTGCTCGGTCTGGAATTTTTTCAGGTTCAGGGTCACCAGGGTCGTTTCACGCTGCTTTTTCAAACGAACGATGTTTTCGGCGATCTGCTGGAAACGGACATTGGCCTCCCGCCTTTTTTGGCTGCGGCTTTTCAACTCTGCCAATTCGGTCAGATCAAGAACCCAGGGTGAAAAGGAAAGCTGAGAAACCGTGTCCCAGGGCAGGGAGTATTTCTGGCTTTTTTCGCCAACGCCGAGGTAGGCATACAGATCGGGCAGGACGATATCCGGGACCACTCCTTGATACTGGGTGGAAGCGCCGGTAATGCGATAATATTTCTGAACGGTCAAAGCGATGGCTCCCAGCGGCCGCAAATGCCGCATGTCGTTGGCAAGAAAACGGTCCAGGTCGAGCATGACCTGCACTGTGCCTTTGCCGAAAGTATGCTCGCCGCCGATGACCACGGCCCGGCGGTAGTCCTGCAGGGCAGCGGCTACGATCTCCGAAGCCGAGGCGCTGAGAGAGTTGACCAGGACGACCAGCGGCCCACGATAGCTGATTTCGCCGTCGCGGTCTTCATATATCTGAGGCGCCGAATGCCTGTCTTTCACCTGCACCACCGGACCTTTTTCAATAAAAAGCCCGGACAGTTTCACAGCGTCCTCCAAGGCCCCGCCGCCATTGCTGCGCAGGTCCAGGATCATGCCGTCCACGCCATGGGCGACCAGTTCCTGCAGTTCCTTTTTCACGTCGTCGCTGGCGTTGCGCCCGGAAGAACGGTTGAAATCGTGGTAGAACTTGGGCAGGTAAATATAGCCGAATGATTTTTTCAGTTTGTCGTTGGTCAGGACGGCGGAACGGGCGTAGGTCTCCTGGATCTCGACCACATTGCGCACCAGGGAGATTTGCATAATGCGGCCGTCGGTTTTTTTGACCGTCAGGCGCACCAGGCTGCCCTTTTTACCGCGCACCAACCGGGCAGCGTCGGCAACGCTCATGCCCACGATATCGACGGGCTCATCGTCGCCCTGGCCGACCTTGAGGATGATGTCTTCGACCTTGAGCAGGTCCTGGATCCAGGCCGGGCTGCCGGGGATGACATCGAAAACTTTGATGAAACCGTCGTCTTCGCCCAGCAGGGCCCCGATCCCCTCCAGGGTGCCCGACATCTCGATATCAAAATCTTCCTTGGCCCGGGGCGGAAAATACTGGCTGTGCGGATCAAATATGGCGATCAGAGAATTGAAGAACAGCGACTGCATATCATCCGACCTTTCCTGGAGCAGGCGGTTGAAAAGCCTCTGCACGCTCTTTTCCACCGCTTGCCGCGCCCGGATTTCCAGAGCCGCAGCAAAGGGACCATTTGTTTTTGCACTGCCGTTTTTTTGTCCGGCCGCGGTTTTTTGCAGATTGAGATACTGGGTCAGCGTGAGGTATTTCAACCATTTCTGCCACCATTCCCGCAGTTGGGAAAGGTCACGGCTGGTCTCCCTTTTGTCGGCGTCGAGTTCGATACTATCGTCCCGGGAAAAATCAAAAGGTTTGCTCAATATCTCCAGGCAGATACCCTGGACCTGCAGCACCCGCTGCCGCAAAAGCTGCTTGCCCAGCTGCGGCAGGGAAAAATTCCCGCTGCGCAATTCATCGTCTATCTTGAACGTGTAGGCTTTGAGGGTTTCCAGGTCGGCCTGGATCAGAAAACTCTTGCCATTGTCCAAATACTTGGTATATTGGGCGAAACTTTTCGCCGAAAAATCGTCATCGATCTTCTTGCCGCTGTAATGCCAGTTGGTCAGCCAGTTGCCGATCAGTTGGCTCAGAACCTTTTCCCGTTCCTGGCCGGGGGCGGCGGGCTGCAGGGCGCCGGAAAACAACAACGACAACAACAGGATCAGAAGCATTTTGGTTTTCATGGGTCTTCCTTAAGAACAATATACGATTGTAACCTGCTTTTTGCTCAGAAACAAGTAGAGAAAACCCACATTTCTGAAGTTTCGTGAGGTCGGAGCGATTATGTTGGCTTGCTTCGATTGAAAAATTTCTATTTACTCGATATTGGCACTGACAACTGAAGCGAGCTGCATCATGTCAATGGTCTGTCCGCTTTGCAGGCCGGTGAAATCGGTCACTTTGCCACTGGACTTGCTGGTAACTTTGGTATTCTTAAAAAGCTTTAAAAGCTTTTCATCGGCAACAATGAATTTCCCTGCGCCTTCCGGTCTGCCGTTGACGGTTTTTGCTTGCAGTTTGTTCGCTTTGATGTGGTCCCAGAGTTTTTTCGTGATCTCCAAGCGCGGCAGTTCACTTTTGCAGCAGAACGCAGCCAAATCAGCCTTCAATTTCACCGGTTTGTTCAAGCCTTTTACTTCCATATTGTTTTTCTCCTAAATTTGATTCGCGGACATTATATCATAAAAAAATGGATTGCTACTATTTTCAACTGCCGGATGCTGCCGGCTCGGCTAGAAGTTTTTTTGCAACCTCTTGTGCTTCTTCATAAGACGCTGCCTCGAATGGTTTTTCAAGGAAGCGTTTGACATTCGGAGACGTACGGGCTTCATCTAGATACGTATTGCCCGCGTACCACTCTTTTACCTGAATGTTTCCGTATTTGTGCAGATAAGCCCACCAGAGTTTCATGCTGATCCTCCTTTCAAATTTTTTATCGATGCGAGCTATTTTTTTTGTTTCTTGATATTTCCCAATATTCTCTGGGCGTCAAAATTGCTATGGACTCAAAGTTTTTCAACACCAAAAGATCTTTGTCCCCGGTGATAATGAAATCGACTTTGGCGTTAATAGCCAAGCCCAATATTTTATCATCTTCATGATCACGGCATACACTTTTCTTTAATTTTTTTACATCAGCGATGAGGCAAAACTCTTTTAAAAACGACAAAACCGCCTGAATTTTATCTTGCGGCATTTTGAGTTTCTTTAAAAAGTTTTTTTCAAGCTCCCCAAGAATATGATCACTCAAAACAATGGTATGCTGCTGCAAACAGAATTCGAAAATGGAATTGGCCAAACCGTGAGTGGCGAATGCCGAAAAAATGACGTTGGTGTCAAGTACCAGCTTCATGAAATATCTTTGTATACATCCTCGTCGGTTAATATTCCCTGAGCTTCGGCAAAAGGCAAAACCATATTTCTGAGCTGGCGGAAGCGATAGACGGCGATATATTTTTGCAATGATTCCCTGACCAGGTCGCTCAGCGGTTTGCCTTCTTTTTTGCTTATGGCCTTGAGATTTTTCCTTATATCATCGGGAATTCTTATGCTAATTGATTGGTTCATGCTCAACCTCCACGTAATACATTGTAATGCGTGTCTTCTGAAATGTCAACTCGGTGGTTATTAGGATCGCCTCATTTTTTTTAAAAATGTGGCATGGTAGTTGGTATTTGGCATAGGGAGCACATCCAAATCAAAATGCTTGTTACCCTTGAATATTGACTAACCTATCAGGCAGAACAAGGAGAAAGACCCTTTTAGCCTTGAATCTGATTTTCGATATTTCTGAGGCGAGCGTAGTTATCTGCTTATCATACTGTTCCATATGCGATGTTATTTCAAATGGCGGAGACGGCGCGATTGCAACTACCAAAGTGCAATTACTATAATCATTAAGAGCTTTTTTCAGACAGGTTTTGATCACGTGTGGAAACAGCACTGTAACTTCATCGCCAGGATTGTAAACACTGACTGAACCGATCCCTTGGCTGACAACCAGCTTCGCATCCTTCGCCTCTGCAGTGCCATCATGGGGAGTTGTGATCTCAACGCGATCAACCTCTGCTCCTAATTCGTCGAACACCAATGCGTCATATCCTTGGTTTCCCAAAACCGGCTGGACTTCATAATTCTCTGGGTAAGCCAAAATAGCAAAACGACTCAAGGGGATAATCTCATCGAGGAACTGTTTATACAACCCTTTTTTAAGATGTCCGCAATGCCGTTCGAACTCATTAGCATTGACAGCAGCTTTGAGTCGAACCACGAACTCGCGCAAAGCAGCAGGTGAGCGCCGCTGCTCCAACTCTGAAGACGTTATCATTGCTTGGGCCTCAAAATAAATTGGTCTTTGTTTTTTTTAAGTGGCAATATCATTCCTCTGGCAAGCTTTCCACTGAGTTTCTGAGTGAAATAATTTGCAAGCTCTTTATAGGCTAAATTCGAATAATATAGAAGGACAGCTCCTGCCAGTGAATATTCATAATAAGTTGGCCCATGAGAAAAAAGCAATGGTCTATCGTCGTTTTTTAAAAAGAAGTGCGCAACTCTATTTCTTAACTCAGAAAATTTGTTAAACAAATCACTTATTTTTTGCACACCTTTAAGAAAGTCTTCATTGAGTCCAATACCTTTTATTAAATCCCTATCAACAATTGGATCTTTTGGCAGTTTATCGTTTATCCCAAATTTTTCACTGAGTTTTTTCATCCATTCTCTTAATTTACTCAAACCCTCATATAACCTATAAGCACACAATAGCCTGTAATACGGACTTGTTGAGATAATAGCCTCTCTTAGAACTGCTTCATAAAAGGAGAAAGCAGGGTATTGGTGAATTCCACCCAAAGGTTCAATTTTGAGTCCAACTGGATAAGGAAGGATTAGCTGATGCGCGAGCGGATATGGTTCACCTTTAACATATAAATCAATTCTCATTATGGACAATGGAAGCCATACTCTTCCCTGAAGATTATCAAGTAAATCATTGACAGCTGTTCTTGCAAGATCAAATGTCATGCTTGGTAATTCTGCTTCAATTTCAACTTCAATATATTCCAAATAACCATCTTTGTCAGGCTTTAAATCAAAATAAACGACATTTCTGGCTGATGTTCGCCAAGCCAGAGACCACTCAGAACAGTAATCAGGGTGATGCCAATTGGATAAAGAAGCTTAATCATTACTTGTAGTTAGAGGTTGGTTCGACTTTAGGCTATTCTTTTTACTGCTTATTCTATTCACAAATACATTTTATGGTCACAAGGTCGGGTTGTCAAGACGATTCTGGCAATCCTGATCAATACTCTATTACTGCCCGGATATGAGAATTGATGAATCCAGCGTATGTTATAATAAATCATGCAATTTCAGGTTAAATTGCCCGTGGACGACTACCGGGACGAGATCATGAGCGCCATCACCGCCAACCCGGTAGTGATCCTGACCGCTGAAACCGGAGCCGGCAAGTCCACCCGTATCCCCTGGTGGCTGTGGCAAGCGGGCAAGAAGGTCCACGTCACCCAGCCGCGGCGCATCGCCGCCCGCGTCCTTTCCAATTATGTGGCCCGCGCCTGCAGGGTGCCCTGGGGACGGGAGATCGGCTACCAGACCGGCCTGGACGGCAACCGCTCCGCCGCGACCTCACTGCTCTACCTGACCGACGGCGTGCAGATGGTCCGCGAAATACAGGGCAACCGCGATTACGATGTACTGATCCTGGACGAGATCCACGAATGGAACCTTAACCAGGAAGTGCTCATCGGCCTGGTCAGGAAAAACCTGGACAGCGGCTTTTTTAAGCTGAGCGGCAAGCGCGCAGTCATCATGAGCGCCACGCTCAAGGCCAGGCAGATTTCGACTTTTTTGAACCAGGCTCCGGTGATTACCGTCCCCGGCCGCGGCTTCCCGGTCGATTGCCAGCGCCGCCACCCTTGTTTCCTGCTTCCCGATGCCGCCAACCTGCTCGAAGCGGGACACAACATCCTGCTTTTCCAGCCCGGGAAACAGGAGATCGACGAGACCATGCGCAACCTGAGGGAACTTCTGGAACACGACAACCAGAAAGCGGTCATCCTGCCACTGCATGCTGAGCTCTCCATCACCGAGCAGTCCAAGGTTTTCAAGAATTATCCCCTGCCCAAGGCGGTGGTGGCCACTGACATCGCCCAGACCAGCCTGACCATCGACGACATCGACGCGGTCATCGACAGCGGCGTCAAAAAGGAAGTGCGCCTGGTCAGCGGTATCGAGGGTCTTTACCCCACCGAGATATCCACCTCGGAATGCCGGCAGCGCGCCGGCCGGGCCGGCCGTGTAAAAAAGGGGCTTTATATCCTCTGTTCGGAACGGGGCATGGACGACCGCCTGGATTACCCGGAACCGGAGATCCGCCGCCTCAACCTGGAGAGCGTGGTGCTGCGCATGTGCAAATGGGGGCTCTCGCCCCTGGAGTTCAGCTTTTTTCACCGTCCCAACCGCAGCCTGATCCTGAAAGCCATCCAGAACCTGAAAATTTTCGGGGCTCTGACCCCGGAAAACATGGTGACCGCAGATGGACGGCGCATGGCCGAACTGCCGCTGTCATTGCGCGGCGCCCGACTGCTGCTGGAAGCAGAAAAGGGGGGCCGGCGGGTCACGGACCGGGCCCTGAAAGTCATCGCTATTTTTGAGACTCGCGGCGTCGTCAGCAAAGAATTTGCCGGGGAATTTTATACAAATTCCCCGTTTAAATCCGACCTGCTCAACCAGCTCGACCTTTGGGAAGACCAGAGGCACAACGCCCGTTTGCTATCGGCCAAGAAAGCCGCCCTGGCCCGGGAGATTTACAGCGAACTTAAGAAACGGCTGGGCGGGCAGCCGGTCAAAGGCCCGCTCACTGCGGCAGAGCAAAAACATCTTTTCAGGGCCATACTGTCGGGCTTTTGCGACGGTGTGTATTTCAAGGGCGACGGCGTCTACTGGCGCGAAGGCGAGGAACGGCAGATCGAACGCACCTCGATCCTGAACCAAACCAAGCCGGAAATGGTGGCCGGACTGCCCTTCGACCTGATCATCAACCGTGAAGACCAAAAAACCGGCAACAAGGAGGAAAAGTATCTGCCCCTGCTCACCTTCTGCTCGGAACTTTCTTTCCTGCAGTTGGCAGAGCTCAAACCCTTCAGTTATGAAAAACGACGTCGCATCCTTTTGCAGGACGACAAGCTCAGCGTCAGCGAAGAAATTTTTTTCGGGGCCAGGCTGATCAAGACCATGGCGGTCGAGCCCGACTGGACCCGCCCCGATGAAAAACACGCCATATTGACGCTGGCCCTGGAGTGGTTTGAAAAAAACTTTGAGCATTTGCCCTGCCGTGCTGAAATCGAGAAGAACCGGGCCTGGTTCGTTGAAGCCTCAGGAGCCTTGAACGAAAAACTGCCGCCCTTTGATCTCTGCCTGCGCGATTATTTATACCGCCAGCTACGCCGCAGCCTTAAGATCGATGACCTGCGCTTCTTTTTCCAGTTCCATCCCGCCCTGCAGCGCCTTGATCTCCACCACCTGCTCCCCCATCGCTGGCTAAAAAAACTGAAATCGGCCCGCTGGCCCAAACATCTACAGATCAAGGAGATGGAGATCCAGCTGGAATATATCAAGGGTAAACCCTATCTGGCTCTGGATCAGGGGCAATTGCACCGCATCGAAGCCGCTGAGGTCCGCCTGCCCAGCGGTGAAGCGCCGGGCTTTCGCCTGCTGGGAGAAACATTCCCTGACTGGACCACTGCGGCGGCCCATTACAACTCCGTCCTAAAACGGGAAATATTCGAGCGCAAGTGGCGGCACGAAAAAAAAAGCGTCCAGATCGGAGATATCCTGGACATCCCTTTCCCCCTCGCTTTTCAGGGCGGCAACGGCAAGGACAACCTGGTTTTCGAATTCTACTCGGCGCCGGCTTTTGAAGGCGACTCGGTCTTCCTGGTCCACTTTCGCGACCTGGATGAAGCCCAGGCCTATTACGCGACGGTCGCAGAGGAATGGGAGAAGCGCAAAGCGCGCTTCAGGAAGGAGTCGGTAGAGAATATCTTTCGCGGCAAGGGCTGGAAGATCAAATGACGGACGACTCGGCTGGCACGGTCAACGAAAAAGCGCTGGCCCGGCGCGTCAAGGATCATGTGCAGGGCAAAGGCCACGATTTTTTCGCCGTGGTCCAACCCGGTTTCGAGGAAACAGCTAGCCGGGAGCTGCGCGGGCTGGGCATTGCCGAAATCAGGTCCGGCGCCAGCGGCGGCGTCGAATTCCATGCCAAACTCGATGATGCCTGGCGGGTGAACCTGGGGGCGGGAACGATCAGTCGCGTGCTCATGCGCCTCTGCGAGTTCAAGGCCACTGGTTTCGGTGAATTCCGCTCCAAGCTCGCCGCTATTCCCTGGGAACTGCACTTCGCTGACGATGCATTTATCGCTTTCTCCATCCAGGCGGGGCGTTCGCGGCTGTGGCACGAAGGCAAGCTCGCAGAGGAGGCGGCGCGGGCGATAGCGGAGCGCCTGGCCACCTATGGCCGCCGGGCGGCTTTTATTGAAAGAGCCGACGCCGGGCCGGCGGCGCGGCAAACGGTATTTTTGCGTGTGGACGAGAACCGCTGCCAGGCCAGCCTGGACGCGAGCGGTGAACTTCTCTATCGCCGCGGCCATGGGAAATTCGTGGAAGAAGCGCCCCTGCGCGAGACCCTGGCCTGCGGCATCCTGCGTGCGGCTTCGGTCGAGCGCTACAAAGTCTTGATCGATCCTTTTTGCGGCTCCGGGACCTTCGCCCTCGAGGCCGGAGCCATATTTTCCGGACGGCCGGTCAATTTCGACCGTTCCTTCGCCTTCCAGTCCTGGCCCTGTTTCCGCCTGGCGCGTTTCCAGCACGTGAAAGCCGAGCTGGAGCGCGAATTCAAGGAGAAGGCTCCGGCAGGCGCTTACAAGATCTACTGCTCGGACATCGATCCCAAGGCCGTTTCCACGGCCAGGCACAACCTGGAACACGACGGACTTGGTCCGCTCGCCGAAATCGACCAGGCCGACTTCTTCCATCTCCACCCGCCCGCCTGCGACCCGGCCAACGTGCTGCTGGTGATGAACCCGCCCTACGGCGCGCGCCAGGAGCAGGGCACAGACATTGCCTCTCTCTACCGGCGCATCGGCGACAAGGTGCGCCGCGATTACGCCGGCTGCGGCTATGCGATCATCGTGCCGGGCCTGGAGATCGAGAAGGCATTGGGCCTGCCGCATGAAAAGAAGATCTTATTTCACAATGGCGGAATTCCCGTGGCGCTGATCATTCATGATGCGTAGGGGCAGGCCCCCGTGCCTGCCCTTCCGAATGGATGGAAGGCATTGGAATCTCTTAATGTACGGGCGGGTTTGAAACCCGCCCGTACAAAAAGAAGGGCGGCCACGGGGGGCCGCCCCTACGGAAGGCAATTTCGTCGCCACGCTGTCTTATGTTATATTGAGATAAATGAACTTGAAACGATTACTTATTATCAGCGTGGCGCTGGCGCTTGCATTGCTCTCCATCTCCTGCACGCAGAAAAAAAAGATCTACGTGGCGCCGACCGCCCCGCCCGTGACGCCGACTCCGCCGCCCCCGATCATCACGCCCCCCCCCCTGCCGCCGGCTGTCTGGACGGCGGAAAGCGCCCTGCGGCAGGCGACTGTCCTTCCTGAGCTGAGGGACGATGAGCCGGCGCAGTCGCTGATCGACGCCATCGACCTCAGCCTGGAAAAATTCGCCGGCATGGACGGCGCCAGAGTGCTGCGTTTCGGCGCCGATGCCGTGCCGGTCTCGCGCTGCCTGGAAAGCCTGAAGGATTTCCGCGACAAGCTGGCCGCGATGGGATTGAGCAAGGATTTCTTCTCCTACCTTCGTGAGAACTATGTGTTTTATTCCAGCGCCGCCCCGCAGGTCACTTTCACCGGCTACTACGAGCCGCTGCTGCACGGCTCGCGCCGCGAGTCACCGCAGTACCCCTACCCGCTGTACGGCCGCCCCGGCGACCTGGTGACCGTCGACCTGCCGCAATTCTATTTCTACAAGGATCAGCCCAACATGGCCCAGATCAAGGGCCGGGTGGACGCCGACCAACGACTCGTCCCCTATTACCACCGCGAAGAAATAGATTTCAAGAGCAAGCTGGCCGGCCGCGGCCTGGAGATCCTCTGGATCGACAGCCTGGTCGATATCTTTTTCTTGCATATCCAGGGCTCGGGCATCGTCCAGCTCGAGGACGGCAGCCGCATCTTCATGGGCTATGCCGACCAGAACGGCCACCCTTTCCGCTCCCTCGGCCTGTTCCTGCTCGAGAAACAGCTCATCGACCGCAGCCAGCTCTCCATGCAGGGCATGAAGACCTTTCTGCAGGATCACCCCGAAGCCATCCCCGCGGCCCTGAATGCAAATCCCAGTTACATTTTTTTCCAGATAAACAAGCAGAGCGCCATGGGCACGTTCGGCACCCGCTTGACCCCCTGGCGCAGCATCGCCAGCGACCAGCGTCTCTTCCCGCTGGGGGCCCTGGCCTATATCGAGTGCGAGAAGCCGCTCTTCAACTCCAAGATGCGCATCACCGGGTGGGAGAAGTTCGGCCGCTTCGTCCTTAACCAGGACACCGGCGGCGCCATCCGCGGCCCCGACCGCGCCGACCTCTTCACCGGCCACGGCGAGCTCAGTGAACTGGTCGCCGGCAACATGAAGCAGAAAGGGGCACTTTTCTTTCTGCTGAAGAAAGAGCAAGCAGCATTACCCGAACAGCCAGATATTATCTCCAAGTAGAATCCTTATTAACATTTGATTTAATTTCCCCTTTTTGTAGGGGCGGACCTCCGTGTCCGCCCTTCATTTCATGATCTTGAACGGATATCTAAACAAAAAGGGCAAACACGGAGGTTTGCCCCTACGGAAGAGCCCTTGCTTTTGGGGCACGAATATTTCCGCATCAGGGGTTTAACCGCCGGCGGAGCGATAAAACAGTTGACAAAACCATATCGATCGTGATATCGTAATACATATTGTATCGATGGAGGTCTTAACATGCAATCGGTAATCGTATCACCCAAATATCAAGTCGTTATCCCCAAAACAGTCAGAAAAGCATTGAATCTTCGTCCGGGACAAAGAATGCAGGTTATCGAATATGACGGACGCATCGAGCTTATTCCGGAATGCGACATCAAGGAACTCCGGGGATTCCTCAAGGGCATCAATTCGGATTTCAACCGGGAGGGAGACCGGGTATGAATATCGTAGATTCTTCCGGTTGGCTGGCCTACTTCGCGGATGAGCCCAATGCCAAGCATTTCCTGGCCCCCTTGAACGATCCGGCCGCGCTTGTGGTTCCGACAGTAATATTGCATGAGGTTTTCAAGGTCGTACTCAGGGAAGCGGGCGAGAATGATGCCCTGCAAGCGGCCATGGCCATGCAAAAAGGAACCGTTGTGGATCTGACCGCCCCGCTGGCGCTTGCCGCCGCCAAGCTGAGCATGGCGCACAACCTGCCGATGGCCGACGGTATCATTCTGGCGACAGCGCGGGAATTCAAAGCCACAATCTGGACTCAGGATGCGGATTTTAAAAATATTAAAAATGTGAAGTATTTCCCCAAAAAGTAGTGGAATAGCCAACCGGTCAATCCAGCGGAAGGCAGGGACAGGCGTGTCTCCATGTGGGGATCGCGACCTGCTCACCATCATTCCAGGTGGCGGTGATATATCGTGGGCTGAATATTCATTTTATTTTATCCTGTCATGGTAATCACATCTCAATACCCAGTGAGTATTTGATTTCAGTGATCACGCCCTTGTTAACCTTAAAAATAAACCCTTTTTTCTTTTTAAAAAAACCCCCTCGAACAAAGATCCAGTCATCTCCCTTCTGAATAATCGCCTTTGCTTTTTGATCTGAAGAAGAGCTGATCTTATAAATGCTATCCAGAGCGTCCTGAAGGAATTCAGCATCTTTTTGGGAATTCAGCCTGAAATCATTTTTTATAATACTTTTCAGCATGGGCATCGTTTTATTGGTTTGTGTCCCCTCCGGTTCGACAAAGGTATCAACGATCTGAGCCAGTATGAATTTACCCATGCCGAACCTGGAACCATCGGCGCCTTCTCTGAATAAATCGATGAGGTAAATGGTAGCGGCAAACACTTTCTTCGCCCCGGATGACTCAACCCGGGTCGCGTCAACCCCTATCATTCCGGCAATTGCCTTCTGAATCGTTGCCTTTTCTTTTTCACTGATATTTCCAGCGTATACAGTTCCGGATAGCAATAGAATTGAAATCAATACGGTCGATAAAAATTTCTTCATGGTTTACCTCCTAATCAAGTTTGCTTGTTTATTTAAAACCTATCAAAACACTAACACCATAGGAAGATCAATTTTTCCCATGCTTGCATTTTGAGGATAATTATCTGCAATGTCAATATTGGATCAAGTCTCCAGTTTCCAGAAATCATCATCACTCTTCATACAAGCGATGCCATTTTTTTAATTCTTTCTCCATCCTCGCCAGCAGCCTTCGCCGTTTCATGGTCAAATATGTCGTAGCAATCACGAAACGGTAGGGGCGAAAAATTTTTCGCCCTTACGTCTGATCTGACAAGATTCATTTTTTTGTAGGGGCGGATCCGCCGGCGCTTCGCCTGGCGGATATCCGCCCTTCATTTTATATTCTTGATAAAATATCTGGAGGGAAAGGGCAAACACGGGGGTTTGCCCCTACGGAAGACAATGAAACCCACATCGCAAAATTTCAGGAGTCATTAAATAAACACGACCATTTTGCAGCCTTTTGCAAAATAGTCGTGACTTTTTTGCAAAGCAATGCATTTTAGTCCAATGGATGGATGTCTAATGCGGGAGGGTTTAAAACCCTCCCCTACATAAAGCAAATATTCCTCAGATCTCGCGATCCAATGCCCTCTGTAATTATCTTAATTATCAGGGATTTGCGAAATAATTTTATTGTCAGATAAAAAATCTTTACTGAATTAAGCAAATATGTTACTCAGTTAAATATTGTCGGTAAACGGAGATTAGGATTGAACGCATATGAGTAAGACATTCGCCCAAAGCAAAGACGAAATTGCCAGGCTGTGCCAGTACTTCACCACCAACCGGCGGTCCTTCCTCGCCCCTGGAGTCAAGGAAGCCCACGTCCGCCAATCGCTCATAGACCCTTTTTTCGAGATTCTTGGTTGGGACTTGCGCAACGCCGCTATGGTCGCGCCGCAATATCGCGAAGTCATCACCGAAGACAGCCTGGATATCGAAGGCCATCAGAAAGCGCCCGACTACACCTTCCGCCTCGGCACCTTGGCCA
>Ga0180009_10002523_pt1 | contig 21534 bp, 26 predicted proteins | sample OS_PC_MetaG_FD_123537 | JGI IMG/M metagenome (GOLD analysis project Ga0180009, IMG submission 123537) | Groundwater microbial communities from the Aspo Hard Rock Laboratory (HRL) deep subsurface site, Sweden - OS_PC_MetaG | ecosystem: Environmental > Aquatic > Deep subsurface > Groundwater...
GCCCGGATATCGTTATAGGGCTTTCTTGATAAATTATTTTCAATATTTTATGTTTAGCAGAACCTATTGGAAAAATCATTTGTAACACCTCTCTTCTACGAAAGCAACAAATTCTTTTGCGAAAGCATAAATACTTTCAGCATCCTGTTTCGAAAGAGCTTTCCATCCTATCACATCATATTGGCTTATCTTTCTGAGAATATAACTTACATCAAAAGCAGTAAAATCTTCAAATTTAGCATTTATTTTTCTTAGTTTTTGATAGAGGGTTTCTGGCAGAAGTTCGGAATATTTTAGGGCTAAAATTGCGCAAATATGATCTTTGGAATAGAAACCATTAAACTTGACAAGGAGGGCATTTGCAGCGTGGTGGAGAGCATAATAAGCCTTGATAATCACCCAATCCCAGGAATTTTTAACATAATCATTAGAAATGCTTGCAAGGTCACTTTTTGATTTTTCTAAATGGGCTTTGAATTCTTCATTAGAAACAGTTACAAATTTTTTAGAGCAATTTTCAAACGCCCTTGCTATAGCTTCTTTTGTTTTTGGAAGCTTCGGAACAATTTTTTCTAGCATTTTATTATGTATAACCATGTCCATAGTTATATATAAATTTATCTATTGATAATTATACAAAGAGCGAGGCCCGTAATTGTCCCGGTGGTCACACCAAGCAATAAAGCAATGAAAATTTCCAGTGTCATATGCCCTTTTATGGAATCTTGCCTTATATATTTATCATCGGTGAATTTTGCTTTTCTTGGCGAGATTATGCAACTTTCCTGGCCCTATGTCATTTTATTGAATTTCAACAATGAACTTTCCCTTTTTTACAGATACAAATATTCCTTCATTTTTAAGTTTATTTTTTAAAGTAGAGGATGTTTTAAAAAATTCCTGGTTCTCTCTTAAATATTCTTTGACTCTATTGTCCTCATAAAACTTTCTCAAAAAATTAAATAATAGAGAGATATTAGTCCAGTGTCCCTTGAGTAAGTTGTTGTTACTTGTGATGAATTTTAATGTTTTTTGTTTATCGATTTTTGCAAGTCTTTCCAATATTGGTTGATGTTCTTCAATCTTCGATTCATTAAATTTATTTTTTATGAATTCATAATCATTTATCTGGGAAACAAGATAGAGCAAATGTTTTTTATTATATTCTGCATCCTCTTCTTGCGATAAAAGTTTTTTTGCAAACTCTTCATTTCTGAAATTATTCTTAATAAATACTTCTACAATGTTTTTTAGTTTGTCGATCATATCCGGATTTTCTTCAATAGTGCTATCAAATTGCCTAAAATTATTTACAATAGCATCAAAGTCCTTTTCATATACTGCAACCATAAATATCAGCTCTTTATCATTCAAAGCATGGGCAATATTTTTGATAAATGTACTTTTTTCTTTAATAAAAGTATATAAAATATGCTTATTTGCACTGTCTATATTTTCCTTTACTTCTGAAACCGAGGGTTTTTTTGTAAACAGAAGGAATTTGAGATACTGTTCTTTTGAAAAAGACCTTTTTATTTTATCCTTGAATTTTTCAAAGTCTTCTGCCATATTTATGATTTCATCATGAAGAGATTCTCTTTTTATTACTTCATCAATCCTTTTTTTCTCAAGAGATTTTTTCACAACTAGCTCTTTTAATTCTTCTGATAGTTCATAAAGCCCAGCATCATATTCTTCATCGTTCCAAACATCAGGGCGATTATTATATTCTTCACTTTCATAGGTTTTGTCAACAAGAGAATCATAGTTTCTATCTATAAAATCATGTAATTCTAATAACTGTTCAAAAGAAAACAAAAGTAAAAGAGCTTCACATTCTTCAACTTTATTAGAAGAAAAATGTTTTTTAAAGGATTTAATAAATTCACCCGCATTTGCATTTTTCCCAATATTATGTTTCAGAACCCAATCAGGATTTTTCTCCAGTTTTAATCGAATTAATTCAATAAGCTCATTCTTACTCATTTTGTAAAGATTTTTGATAAAATCTTCTGCATCAGCAAATTTTCCTTTTTTGTATATTAAATAAAGTGCAACGGCATGCTTGCAATTTGTTCTATAGGGGCAGGAACAGTTTCCTTCAAGAGAATCTAAATCTACCTCTGTTTCATAAATGTCTGAGCCCTCTACTTTGCCAAAAATAGAATTATTTATTTTTATGCAATATTTGACCAAATTCAAATATTCTTCTCCTCTTTCTATTATTCTTTTAGAATATATCTCTTCTATTTTATTTTCAGCCATCTTAATATCCAATACACCCCCATTATCATATTTAATCTTATCGCCCCTGTTTTTGGATTTTGTCCATTTATACCAAATTTGTTGTTTTACTCTTAAATTTTGTAATGAATTTGTATTGCATTTTCATATTTTGCTATTTCTCTCATAGTTTTGGGGTTCAAATGCCTGTCAGGGTATCTGTGGTCAGACAAAACCAATTGCTCGTGCTCCCAGACCATAGTCCTATCCAAAACAGTCTTAACTTTATATTTTTGAAAGTCTTGGTTTTCCTTTTTCAATCCTTCAGAAATTAAATTTAAGGTTGATGGAAAATATATGCAGGGCTGAGCTTTCTTGTTGCTTATTTTGTAGGCATGGCAAAATATGGCCTCGATTATGGCATGATGGGTCTGGGAATACTTTCCTTTTATCTGATCCTTGCTTATATGATCGATTATCATAAGTGGAAGAGAAGAAAGAAGAAATAACTTAGAATATGATGTCTGGGCATTAAATTTTTAGAAAAAAACTAATGAAAACCCAGCTCTTTATGCCTTATAGGCATTAATTATTATTGAATCACCAATGATTGCCGTGTTGATAAAATCGGAATTTATATCGAACCCTGGAAGCAGCCGTTAAGGCGGTCAAATAGATGCCAAAACGGCTCACTTCTGGGCAAAAAGAGGTGATTATTATTATGTAGTAGTACTAGTATATAAATCTTTCGGTTATAGTAATTATAGAGTAGTGTCAAACCTTTAAAACCTTTGATATATAAAAAGTATGATGGGAAATAATATCGCAAATAATAGCAATAATGCCGTCGATATAAGTAAATACATTGAATCATTCAATAAGGGAAATTTCTCTGAGAAGGTGGGACAGAATGAATTGTACAATCTCCTAGTGTCAAGAGAGCTGAGCTGGCAGCAAATCATCCTGGATCTCATAAAAAGCGAGCAGTTAGATCCGTGGGATATAGATCTCGCCGTACTAACAAAAAGATACCTTGAGAAGATACATGAACTTGAGGAAGCTAATTTTTTCATATCATCAAAAATCCTTCTCGCAGCATCAATTCTCCTTAGAATAAAAAGCGAGATTCTCGTTGACAAATACATCAAAAGCCTTGACGAAATACTATTCGGAATACCTGAAAAGAAGGAAAAACCGCAGATAGAGATTAATCTTGATGATGTTGCTGAATTGTTCCCAAGAACCCCCCTTCCAAGACCCAGGAAGGTTACCCTTCCAGAACTGATGCAGGCCCTTAGCAGCGCAATGGTTACAGAACAAAGAAGGATAAGGAAAGAGATAACAGTAAGGCACGCAGTAAACAGGCTTGAGACATTCATTCCAAAGAAAAGCATAAATATCAGAGAAAGGATAAAAGAAGTTTATAGCAAAATCTTGGGATTCTTTTCAAAGAATGGTGAAGAAAGCATGAAATTCTCACAGCTTGCAGAAACCAAGGAAGAGAAAATTCCCTCATTCCATTCTATTATGCACCTTGATTTTCAAAAATCAATATTCCTTGATCAGCCAAAGGCGTTTGAGGAAATATTCATTTATCTTACTAAAACTGGAATGTCTGCCAATGATGTTATGAAGCAGATGGATATGAAAGAAAGAGAATATGTCGAGAATAAAATGAAACAAATAATCGATGATAACATTAGGGAAAGAAGTGAAGGCAGTGAGGGTTCGGATGATACTATCAAGGAATATGAAGAAACTGAAGAGTTCAAGAAGTTACATCCAGAGAAATTCGTTGAAAATAAAGAAGCAAAAGAAGAAATTGCCCATAATGCCGAGCCTGTGAATGATATTTATTCTGTAGATGAAACTACAGAAAAAAACAGCTCACTTTAATTTTTCAATGATGAGAAACAAATTTCATTGTTTCTGTCATGCCAGAAACGAAAAACCAAATCTTAATAATGAGGGTTTTTTGATTCTTAGCATAAGTGATTTCAAAGAAAGCATACATTCTTTTCCAGTTTTCATGTCCCTCAATTTCAGCTTCTTCTTTTTTGCCTCTTCCTCTCCGAGGAAGATTACGTATTGGATTCCATTGGCATTGGCATATTCCAATGACTTTGATATTTTTCCGGAAAGCATCATGGCTTTTTTTCCTTTTTCTCTTATTTTTTCTGTTAGTCCTATAGATTTCTCGTCTTGCCCTATGGATATAACAAGATAATCAATATTGTCTGGATTCACCTGCGCAAGCAGAAATATGGGCTCCATTCCCAAAGATATTCCTGTGGACTGTATTCTATTAATGAGGAAGCTTCCTCCGCCGCATATTGCAACGTCTAACTTTTTAGACCACACTTCGAATACTGTCCCATTGTAATAAGAGAAGCCTCTAGCCAAGAAAGGTCTGAATTCAACATCTACCCTATAAATCTTGCAGTATTTTTTCAATTCTTCAATTTCTTTGTAGGAATTGTATTTTTTGAAGAAAGATGCTGGCTTCTTGAAAATTGAAAGGACTTTTTCTGCCCTAAACTTCTTGAGGTTTTCATAGACTTCTTTTTCATCCAATTTGTCAAGCTTGTCAACTTCCTTTATCACATCTTTGACATTTTCTGACTTAATGCCTTCTTTTTCCATTATTTCGTTTAGCAATTTTCTATTGTTAATATAAATCTTGAATTCTATTTTCAGTTCATCTAAAATTTTCTTCAGTATCTGGAAATTTTCAGCCTCATCTCTTATTGTTGAGCCAACAATATCTGCATCACCTTGTATGAACTGCCTTGTTCTTCCCGGCCTTATGGGTTCGTCCCTGAAATTGTATCCAATCTGATATCTTTTGTAAGGGAGCTTCTTATTGTTTGCAATTCTCTTGAGTTGAAAAGTGAATTCATATCTAAGGGCAAGGTTTCTTTTCCCCCTATCCTGCAGCCTGAAAAGATCTCTTACTGCCTGATCTGCCACATTTTCTCCCTTGGCAAATTCTTCATATTCCACTATGGGTGTTTCTGCAGGTTCAAAGCCGTAAATTTCAAACATGCCTTTAATAATTTGCATTATCTTGTCTCTTTTTCGAGCTTCCTCTCCAGTAAAATCTCTGAATCCTTTAACAGGTTCTGTTATCATTTCATCCTCCTTTTTTGATTGTTAAGGACGGTAAATGTGTCGCATAATCGAAAGTCGAGACGGTCAATTATCATCGTTACCCTCTATGAATACTTTAAGTTCTTTCAATTTTAAAAACTATCTCTTTTCAGAAAAATGAAACTGCCCGAGCGGAGTTCGAAAGGACGTTGATGTTTAAGTCTTTTCAAAAAGAATTATCTGGCAAAACATATCTCTTGTTTTTGAACTTGCCTATGCCCCAAATCAACAGTTAATGGGATTCTGATATCTTTCTCAACACCCTTTAAATTAAAGACTAATGCAACAAAAAGATAGTTCGGCTTATAAACAATCCTCATACATGCCTTCTCTACATTTTCTAACATTTCTTTGCTAATATTAAGATTCTCACTTGCATTCAATATCTCAATAGCAGAAACATATCCATTAAAGTCAATATCTAATACAAAATCCCCTATTTCTATAGAAGCTTGACTAGGGCTGCCCTTAGATAAATTCAAAATATCTTCTTCTTTATCATATACTATTTTTGTATTGCTTTTTGCCATCTTCTACTTGTCTTCCAAGACGTGATAATATATAAACTTTTGTTTCTCAATTCGCAGACAACGACCAAATTATACTTTCCGCTTAGTTTAATTCCAATTCTATACTTTTCAAGAGCACTTTTAGACTGGTCTTGAAAACCTAAAAAAGCGATTATATTCTTTAGTGTTTTAATTACCAACTCTTCACTTAAATATTTTCTATCTAATTCTTGTTTATCATAAAAATGTTTTTTGAAATGAATATCTTCTTTATTTATATCTTCTAAGAATTTTTTTAATTCTACCTCGCTTTTTGTCATATCTATTCAAATAGTCTATAAGATTTAAACCTTTTCCGTCCAGCATATCAAAAAGGAATTTCAAACACTCGTGCTTTCCATAACAATCTTTGTTTCTTCTGGCTTGAAGCCATGAAGGAAAGAGTCAAAGTTCTCTTCGCTGTTTTCAAATCTTGATTTGTTGAGCACTTCACCTTGTTCATTTTTCACGACGCCATAAGTAAAGCACTTATGTACCTCGGGCCCTACAATGTTCATTTAATCTTTTACCTCCTTTCAATTATAATGTTAATCCGCAAGGATTAACGATCAATTTCACATTAACGGAGCAATCTTTGAAAAAGATTGCTAAGAAAGAAATTTCATATTATCATTATGAATAAATAAGGTACTTTAAAATTAAAGTTTAAGATACTAAATCATCCAAATTTTTAGCCCATGCTTGACTATTATTCACAAAGGGGTTTAAAAGTATCATCACATGCATGTATGCCCTCCAGAAATCAAAGGATGTTTTATCAAAATAGGAAGTTTTATTAAATGATTTAATCAGGGGCTGGTTCAGACTTTTTTCTATTTCCACCGCACTTACCCAAAGATAAGCTAAATCCTTGTTCTGATCATCAATTCCAGAAAATTCCAAATCAATCATTCCTCTTAAGCCATTATTATGAATAAAGTTTGAAGGTCTAAAATCCCCATGCACAATTCCAAATTTTGAGGGAGAATATCGATTACATAGGTTGCCCAATTTTTCAAAGGTAATATCCCCTATTACTCCCTTTTTAAGCAAATTATTTGCTTTTTCCAAAAGAGTTATTCTCCTTCTATCAAATTGATAAATGCCTTCAACAGGAATCAAAGTATGAATGCGGTTTAACATGGATAACATTTCACCGATCTTATCTTTAGAATTTCTGATAAGGGTATTGTATCCGTCTCCCTCCAAAAACAAATAGGAATTTTTAAGAGGCTCACTATTAAGAATCTCTGGAACAGGTAAGCCTTGTTTTTTGAAGAAAGATATCATCCTTGTTTCATTCTCCCAGCAGAACAAATTTTCAAATATCTTTGTGACCACCTTCTGGCCATTTTCCTCAGAAAGATAGACTTTATTATAATTCTGATATAATAGTTTCATTTAATTTCTCTGCAGAATTCAAGACCTTATTAAAATGAGCATTAGAAATCCAGATTGATTTTATGCCAAGCTTCTTTGCAGGCTCTATGTCAAAAGATAGAGAATTGCCTATTGAAACCGCCTCTTCGGGAGAGAGAACATATTTTTTGAGCATATATTCAATAAATTTATCTCGAATGGCTAAATCGTGGAATGTTTCATTCAAGATTTTACTGTTATCTCTTTCTATCAAAGTGCCATCATAATCAAAAATTAAGAATTTAATTTTGTTTTCCATATTTCCTCCATTACCCAATCAAGCAGCATTTTAGTATGGATACAGATATTCTTATCTACATAATTTAATTTCCCATAGGTTAATTTGGCATTGTATGCACATCCTCCGCCACATAAATTTATTCCAAAGCACTCTTTACATTCAGGCATATTCAAGGGGCTTCTGCTAGCCCAGGTTTCAAGATCATTTTCATCAGTTTCAAAATCTTTGTGAAGTATATTCCCCTTAAAATATTCTCCAGAATTTGCAAATGCATGGCACAGACCAACAGCACCATCATATCTTACTGCTATTTGGCTCCCGTCCGCAGTGGCATGCTCTTCTAATTTTTGCGTTTCTTCTCCACAATCTCTCTTATGATCTCTTTCAGGGACTTGGTTCTCTTCCATCCAGGATAATCCTTCATAAACTTGCTCATGTTAGTGTAATAGCAGATATGGTCCCCTATTCGATTTTGGCCCGCATATTTATAATTCAGCTCAAGCCCGAAGTCCTTCTTCAGGATTTCAATGACCTCAAGAATGGAGGCGGAGTTTTGCTTTGTCCCCCCGATGTTGTATACTTCGCCATTTTTTGGATTTTTAAAGAAACAGTCGAAAGCCCTTACCACATCTATGCTGTGAATATGATCTCTTACTTGCTTGCCTTTGTAGCCGAAGATCTTGTAAGGTTTTTTCTTAAACGCACAATCCACTATGTAAGTTAGGAACCCATGCAGCTCCACTGCGGAATGCTGCGGACCGGTGAGGCATCCTCCTCTGAAAACCCCTGTCTTCAATCCAAAATATTTCCCATATTCTTGCACCATTATGTCTGCGGCAGCCTTGCTTGCCCCGAACAGGCTGTGCTTGCAGCGGTCCAGACTCATCTGCTCGTCTATGCCTTTAGAAGAAACTCCTAGAAGGGTTTGCTTAGGGGCATAATCATACCTGGTCTTTGTTTCGATAAGAGCTGCATTATTAGGGTTGTCTCCGTAAACCTTGTTTGTGGAAGTGAAAATGAATACCCCCTTCGGTGAGTGCTGCCTGAATGCCTCCAATAGGTTCAGAGTGCCGTTCGCATTCACGTCAAAATCAGTGAATGGCTCTCGGGCAGCCCAGTCATGGGAAGGTTGGGCGGCAGTGTGAATTATAAGATCAAATGGCCCATGATTTTTGAACAGGTTTAAGATTGCGTCACGATTCCTTATGTCTATGGCTTGATTGGAGAATTTTTTATACTCTTTCTTGAGAGCAGAGATGTTATTCGAAGTGTCCCCACCTTTCCCAAAGAAATACTTGCGCATATTGTTGTCCACGCCCCTGACCTTCGCTCCCCTCTCCAAATAAAATCTGCAAGTCTCTGAGCCTATCAACCCGCCAGCCCCTGTGACCAGTATTTTCATGAGATGTCAAAGAGTCAAATGCTTAAAAAGTTAATTGAAAATTGAGTGTATGTGACTAGACAATGGTACTATCAAATTGTTTGAGAATGCGTTGTTATCCATTCAAGAAGTCTTTCTTTTGAGGAGATCCTCTCATCATTCCTCAAATAGAATATGGGGGTCTTCAATTCCTGCGAATAAATCTTGGCCGCCATTTCATTGAATATTAGCTCATCAGAGACCAGATCTTTTGTGGTGATTCTTTTTTTGCTATCACCTATCCTTCTTTTCAACAGTTCATCGCTTTCTAAATAAAACAGGCATAATTTTATGTCATACTTTGCAGCAAGCTTTTCCAGATGTTCTTTCTCAAGACCTCTGCTAAATGCGGTCTTCTTTTCCCTTTCTAGGCAGGGAAAAGGGGCATAGTGAGTATCTATCAGGGTATCCTGCTCTTCTTCCATCAGACAGTGCGCTATATGGTCCCTATACGGAATATTCAAGCCCCTGGAGAGATAATCCCGCACGATCTTGCCGGTCTCGACTCTTTTCAAATTCAATTCCAGGCAGGCAGCGCTCGTGACGAGAGTCTTGCCGGTGCCTTTTGCTCCACCAACAAAATAAAATTTAGGCCTACTTTTCATTTTGGAATATCTCCTTGGCCTTGCGTGCTATCCTCAAGATATCCTCTTTTTTGTCAATCATCCTGTCAGGCAGGTTATTCAAATCAAACCACTTGTAACCTTCTGCTTCCTCATTGATGGTGATCTTCTCATCTTCATCAAGGGTTGTAGCATATATGAAATGAATACCATGAACAATCTCATGGAAATATGGGGTCTCCTTGACTTCAATGATCCTTAAGTTTTCGGCTTTCAATTCTACCCCCATCTCTTCCTTTGCTTCCCTTATGCAAGCATCTATGGACTTCTCTCTGAATTCTATTTTGCCCCCCACATTGCCCCAGTCAGCATTCCATTTCTTTCTTTTTTCCTCATTTCTTAAAATAAGCATTATCTTAGAGAAATCTCTATTAAAAACGCATACGAATACCCCTAGTCCGAATCTTTTATTTTCCATGTTGAATATACCTTAATGCAAACTTATGCCTTTTAAATTCTCTTCTTTTTTCATTTATTTTGGAGAGCATGTCATTCTCATAGATGCATGCGCAATCATCGCAAGCCTTTTTGACACGAGAGACCAGGCCTTTTTCTGCTGGCGAAGAGAGTATTTTTCGAGTGTAGCAGGGAAAATCTTTCCCGTGGTATAATACTTTGCGATATTCTGAAAAAGAACAATCCTGGCTGTTATTAAACTTCTTGCCCATCACGAATCTTTCAGCGTACGCTTTGTCCAAGGAAGAGGGAATTTTGATCTTCAAATTTGGAAGATCCAATTGCGAGGCCTGGATTATACTGGCTTTCTCTTCATATGTCATGTCGGGATTTACGTTGTCTTCCAATCTTTTTGCTATGTGCAAAACGTCAAATCCGACATCACTGACTTTCCTGGCAAGTGAGACAAAATCATGCCCTTCTCTGGCATAGGCCTTAACGCATGAAAGCATACCGGTCCTTGCAACATTCCTAAGTTTATTCAGGTCTCTTTCTTCATTTATTCGGACTTTCAAAAAATCAACGTTTGACAAAGTTAAAATGTGACTAAGTTTTATGTCTTCAAGGTTGCACAAAACTGAGACTTTGTGATTATGGGCCAGGGCGTAGTCTATACCTTTGATGTCTATGCCTTCAAAATGAACTTTGCCCTCTTTTAATTCTTCCAACGCTTTTTTAGTCGAGGTTTCGTCACAATCTATGATTTGAATCTCCCTCAGTCCTTTAAACTTAAGGTAGTCTAACCAGGAAAAAGGATAAAAATATAGTGGCTGGGTATTATTCCATGTCTGGACAATATTATGATCATATATCATCACCAGTTCCGGCTCCTCAAAAACCTTTGATTTTTCTTTAGGAGTCTCAAAAAAAAGAGATTTACTTGTTTTCATTCTTGAATACCTCCTTGCACAGCATGCATTCTCCCCGGCTATCCAGAACTTTCTTCAGATAATCATCCTTGGCAAAAGAACGGACATCCCCAACAAGGATCTTTTTTTGAATGTCTTCCAGTCGATTGAACGCGCTGCCCAATTTTTCCGTCAGAAGGTTCCCGATTGGAGGGGTTATCCTCCACGTGCAGGTGTACACGTTGCCAAGAACATCGCTGAAAAAATGGGGATATTCCAAGCAGCCAGGTTTGTTCATGCAGGCCCTTTTTTCCTGCTGAGATTCAGGTAATGACTCTGCAGACCCTATTGCAATCGCCTGGGAAAGGTTCAAGTATTTTACTTTTAGGGGATGCTTTTCATCTTCCAGCACTTTTTCTATAAGGTTTGTCTTATCTCTATCTGCGCCACCGGCTGAATGAAACTTGCCTGCAGATATCCTTAAGGAATCAACCCCTAATGAGTGCAGAAGATCCGCTTCTTTGAGTATGGTTTCCCTGTTTTCATAGAATGCTACTCCGTTAGTATTGACCCTCAAGGAAAGGTGGTCTCCAAATCTCCCCCTAAAAAGCTTGATTGTAGAATAAAATTTTTCTCTTTCACAATACACTTCTCCTCCTTCCAGATCTATCCGGTCGGCGCAGTCATCAAGATTTTCAATTATTTTCCCTATCTGAGCCTCAGTCAAAGATGCATTCTTGTCTTCCTGATAGCAGTGAGGGCATCTCAGATTGCATTTGTTTGTCAAGACAAAACAAAGATTATATCCCCTCATTCTATCACCTCGTAAAATTTCAACTCTTCATTTATTTTTTTTCTTGTGATCTGTTTGACTTTATTTATAAGAAGATTGTCAAAAAGGCTGCAGCAGGCATTGCACGATTTTGGTATGTCTTTGGACATTCGCGCCAGGTTGTCTTTAGAGAGGAAATCTTCAATCTCTCCCTTCCTTCCGGTAAATCTGCCAAATGAGTAATTCAGCGAATATATCTTTTCATTCATAGTGCACACGAATAGGTCCCTGCCTGTGAGAACAGGATGGATATAGGAACTATAACAGACATCTGGAAAACTTTCTTTATCTTTGATTGCTCGGCCATAGTAGATATAATCCAATTCATGAGGAAGGGCTACGGAAAAATCATTCCCGCTGAGGCTTTTCGCTTTTATTATATCTTCCCTAGCTTTCTCTGAAAGCAGATGCTCTGCTAAACCAGTGTCTTCGGGAATCAATATCTTGACAAATTGCACTGCATCCGCACCAAGGTCTTTTATCTTCTTTGCAAAATCTGAATAAAGATACTCATGCTCGGGCCTTAGCGGAGCCCTGATCCCTATAAGAAGATCTCTCTCCCGCTTATAGGTCCCCCTCTTCTTGATAACTTTTTTGATTTTTTCAATGGCATCATTGAATAAATAATGACTCTGGCCAGAATACATATTATAGCTTCTCTGATCCAGTCCTGGAAAGCTGAATCTGACAAAAGAGGCGTTTTCTGCCAGGCTTTCCAAGAGGTCTTCATCAGCTTTGCTTCCAGTAGTCACATAAACCGGATTCATTCCGAATCTTTGCTTAGACAGCCTGATCAATTCGGCCCTTTTCGGAAAGATATCAGGATTTCCCTCGCCAGACTGCTCAAATTTCACGCCTGAAAAACCCCTTTTTGAAGAGAAGTTAGATATTTCTGAAAGGATATGGGTGTATAATTCGATCGGAAGATCAAAATTATGGATTCCAAGAGACTGAACATTGAGTCCTCCATGAGACAGGCAATCCTGGCACTTAAAATCACACCCGATGACGTCATGGGCATCTATAGACAGTATGGGGAACTGTTGGTTGCTTTTTTCGTTTTTATATGCGGCTTCAGCGTAATCTGTTATAGACAAGGGATAGTAATGCTGTGCGAATGTCTTGTTTACTCTTTCAACAAGGACTCCCTGGGGATTGGAGATTGCCAGGCCCCTGGACCTGAGGGCTATCTCTCTTTTTGACAAACGGTCGACATTTTTTGCCTCATCAGGAGATAACTTAACAACCAAGCCATCTTCAATCTTTGCGTTGCCTCTCTTGGATAATAGATATGCCATGCTAGGATTAGTAAGGGGCTGGAATTTATAAACTTTTATATTTTAGTCATTATTTAGTAGTTAATAATTTGGGCTGCTAAGCGACCCTAAGCGGCTAATTTACCCAAAGTTGTCCTTTATGTCCTGCAGAATGCAAGCATCCGCGCCGATCTTTCTTCTTTCATCCAATATCTTCGAATTTCTCAGCCATTGCGCTGGAGAATAGTATTCCCTGGTATGGTCTAAATGTATGACTTCCAATTCTCTAATCTTTGGGAAATAAGTCAGTCCGAATCTGCTCCTTAATTTCAATTGGAAGTCCACATCCTCACAACCCCAGCCAACATACTTTGCACAGAATCCGCCGACATCTTCAAATTGTTTTTTAGTCAGGATGGTCCCGCTATAGTGTGTGTCTCTGCTGAAATATTTTGGCTCCATCTTCCAGTCTCTTTTATTGGAAACAAACTCTAAATAGTCTTTCTCAGAAGCTATGAAATTTCTAGTCTTGCAATGTTCAAGCCTGCTGATAACCTTCAATCTCTTTCTTTTGTGCCCGAATCTGACAACATACCTCTGATCATAGATTAATTTTTTGAAGATTTCAAAACCTGCTGTCTCATATTCGGACTTGAAAGTCTCCCAGTCCTCCAGAAGCAATCGTCTCATGGAAGGCCGGGCAATGGGCACCTTCCTTCTTTTTTCAAACAGCCCGACTGTATCTCTTAAGAAGTATTTGCTGGGGAGAGCAACATCTCTGTCAGAGATGTATATGTACTTCCCCCTTGATTGTTTGACTCCATGGTTTATCAACTTGGCTAAAATGGGCTGCCCGATTAAATCGGGGTAAACCGTCTCAACATTCACCCCTCTTTGTGCCTTGACAGAATCAACAACGACTTTGAATCTTTCTCGGTCATAATTGCCGTAAACTGGAAGAATAACGCTGATCAGTTCCTTCATTAATCCTTATAATTTGTGCAAATTTATAAATCCTTCCAAGGGCCAAATTTAAAAACCTGCCAGTTTCTAATAATAATATGAACGCGAATAAAATAGGCCTCCAAAAGATTTCTGACTTTTTTGAGCTTGGCAAGATAAGAAAATCAAGGGGATTTTCAAAAGGGTTGGTTTCCGGATCCTTAAAGTTAGAGACTGATAGGGGAAAGTATGTCATAAAGTTTGCAGAGAGATACAATGATAGAAAAAAGAAAAGGCTTCTGCTACAATTCAAAATACTGGATTATCTATCGAAAAGAAAGTTTCCTTATGACCTACCAAGTCCGATAAGAGGCAGATCCGGGGCGTTTTTGATGATCTTCGGTTCCAGGGTGGTATGGGCATATAGATATTTAGATGGAAAAACAAAAAGAAAATTGACTGGCAAAGAGTTCAGAGAACTAGCCAGATTGGTGGCAACTTATCATAAATACGTTGAAAAATTCAGGGTGGGCAAGATAAATTTGACCCGCGATTCTAATTGGATTGTCCATGAAATAGACAAAACAAGCAAAAAAAGGCCGAAGAACAAAACAGACCGGCTTTATTTGAGAAATTGCGAGCTCATAAAGGCGATAATTAAAAAATCGAACATTTATTGCCGTGAAAGAATGATATACACCCATTCAGATTTTAACCCATCCAATATATTGTACAAAAACGGAAAGATTACAGGTATTCTGGACTTTGACAATGTTGCAGAAGGTCCAAGGGCAAAAGACGTGGCCGGTGCGGTAAGGGGAGCGGGCTATCCGGATCCTTGGAGCAAAACAAAAGAAAAACAGTTCCTTGGGGAATATGAAAAGATATTGCCTTTGACTAAAAAGGAAAAAGATACGATCCTTCCGTTATTAATTCGGGAATTAGCGATAAACTTTTGGTGGCTCTACTCAAGACTCGATAAAAACTCTAACGCCAAATATGCCTTAATGATTAAAACATTAAATCAATTGAACAATGTTGTCAAAAAGAGCAAGGCTTATTCTGGTCAAAACTGATTGAGGGGGAGTTTTATGTGCATAATGCCCAGTCCATACAGATGCTAGCGGGACGTTTAAACCTTTTCCGAAAGGATTTTAGGACGGTAAGTGGGAATCGAACCCACGCCCAAAGCGCCACAGGCTCTGACGCTACCATTACGCCATTACCGTCATACTTAGAAATCCAGGGGGATTTCTGGTATGCCCGAAACCTTTGAAGTTTCGAATCATTCATAGTTTTCCTAATTAAAGGAGAATTAAAAAGCTTGTTATTGGATGATTTTTTATTAAGAGCAAGGCTAGAAGAATCTTTTCTTTCAATGAACTAACACCTTGGTGGTTGCCATAAAGTCATCATGACAGCGAAATATTTAAACCTTCCTTTTCAGTTGTCATTAATATGGTTGGAAAAAGGGACGAATGCATAGATCAAAAATTCCTAGAATCAAATCTCAGATTAAAAAATATATTCCTCAACAATGACATAAAAACCTACGGCCAAATCCTAGATATGGGGTGTAGGAATATTTCTATAAAGAAGGGCATAGGGTTAGATTATATTACCAGGATCCATAACCATTTGAAAAAGGTTGGATTCAGAGAAGGCCTTCCAGGATATGATCAACGAAAGAAGTATCATGGTTGAACAGAATAATTACTTTGCCCAGATTGCAGGAATTGGAAGATGTTTGTATTCTTCAATGAGATTTCTTCCATAAATCATCCTTGAATGAGCTTCTGCTTCTAATTTTGCTCCCCTAAGGGCATTATGCGGTCTTGGTTCTGGACCAAGACCCATTGCGGAGAGGATAACATCAAGGGATACTGAATTTCTCTCATTTTTTGTTGGAATTTCTAACCCCCTATATTCGCAAAGCCCCATATATATTGGAAGAAGATCATACCCTGCTCCTCCTCCAAAATGAAGGGGTCTTCCGGACTCATCTAAAATTTCATATTTTCTTATGGCTCGCTGAATAAACTCCCTATCGAACTCAGTATTTGCCCCCGCAATTGTTCTATTTGGAGACATTTTAATAAATTCCAAGGTATCGTGGAGAACTTCTTCCAGAGTTTTTTTATCAGGATCTATTAGTTGTTCTTCAGTAAAACCATTAATTTCAAGGGCTTTTGGTTCTATCTTTGCACCCCCGAAGATCCCACATTCTTCATAAAACTCCTTTCCAGTAAGGTTATCGTAGATTCCCACACTGGCCATGGAACATGCCTTTCTATCCAATCCAGTGGTTTCAACATCTAGGAATATCATTCTTTTTTTTGAACTTCAGAAGTTTATAAGAATTTCTATTGCAACAGCATTAAAATTATAAATAGGGGTTCATTGTCTAGTTCCTGAAAAAGAGGGGAAAAAGCATGGAAGTAGCGGCACTGGCATCTGGAAGTTCTGGAAATTGTTTTTATGTAGAGAATAATGGAAAAGGAATCCTCATAGATGCAGGGATATCCTCAAAGCAGATTGTTGACAGAATGCATCTCCTCAAGAAAAACCCTGAAAAAGTAAGAGGGATATTTATTACCCATGAGCATTCAGACCACATCAGGGGTGCAGATGTGTTCGCAAGACATTTCAGAGTACCTATATTCGTTACAAAAAAGACTGCAAAGGCCGCAAAAATATGTTCAAATGTGGACTTGATAAAATACATCAAGAACAATGAAACTATGGAAGTTGGGGGAATGAAGGTTGAGGCATTTTCAAAATCCCATAAAGCTGCCGATCCAGTTTCATATAATGTGTGGAATGGCAAAAAGGTTTCAATAATAACTGATTTAGGCTATGGGTGTGAGAATGTAATCTCCCATATTTCAGACTCTGACTTTTTATTTATGGAAAGCAACCATGATGAGATCCGGCTTGAAAGAGGACCATATCCTTATTTCATTAAGGAATGGATAAAAAGCGATACGGGGCATCTTTCAAATCTTCAGGCAGCGCTTTGTGTTTTAGAACATGGAAGTCCAAAACTGAAACATATAGTGCTCTCGCACTTAAGCAAGACAAACAACACTGAAAAATTGGCAATGGAAACATTTGACCATCTGCTAAAACAAAGAAAGGACCTCAATCTTAAGGTCTCATTATCAATGAGAGAAAAACCTACATCTTTGTTCAAGCTTTGAACCCGGACGGGGCTGTAGGAAACCGCAGGTTTTCTGACAATCAACCCTCCTTCAAATAGCAATCAACCCCCTTCCTTGTCGGCAGCAATACAATAATTTATAACATTTTACATTTTGTAATGCCTAACCATAAGCTTTAAATAAGAGTAGTACATAACTTCACCATGGTATTCCTTAAAAAGATGAAAGTAAAAAACAAGGAGTACTGGGTGATGATTCATTCTGTTAGAAAGGGGAAAAAAGTTATTCAAAAGAAAAGATATGTTGGAAAGACTCTCCCTCCAAAAGCAAGACTAGAGCATTTAAAGAAGGAATTTTTAAAAGAATTATCTGGGGAGAGATATATGTTTTTTTCTAGCGAAGATATCAAGAGAATAGAGCAAAAGAAAGTAGAATATCAAAAGGAGCTGAGAAAGCTGAGTTCTTTAGAAAAACAAGACAGATTAAAGGAGTTTATAATAAGATTTACTTATGATAGCAGTAAACTTTCCGGGGTCAATGTGACTCTAAGACAAACTGCGATTATTTTAAGAGAAGGCATCATGCCAAAGGGATTTAAGAATTTAAGAATTGTAAAAGAACTTGAGAATCATGAAAAAGGCATTATTGCTATAACTAAGTACAAGGGAAAATTAGATATTAAATTTATTAAAAAGCTACACCAAATTTTACTATCAGGAGTTAATGACTCCATAGCCGGGAAACTAAGAAGTGAATTAAAAAGAGATGTGAAGATTGCAGGAACTTCTTATGTGCCGCCAAAATGGGAAGTAGTTGACAAAGAGATGGATAACTTCTTTAAATGGTACAGATCAGAAAATAGAAGATTACACCCACTTGAATTAGCTGCTTTGATCCATTTAAAGTTAATTTCAATACAGCCATTTACTGATGGAAATTCGAGGCTTTCAAGATTATTGATGAATTGGATCTTATGGAAAAAAGGTTATCTATTAGTAGACATCCCCATTGGAGATATAGAGAATTATTATGATGTTTTAGACAGATACCAGATAGAAAAAAATGAGAAGTCATTTATAGATTATATCAAGAAAAGATACTTAATAAGTTGACAAATAAGTCATCAAAAATAACATCAAATTTGTTATTAGCTATATTAGGAAAATGTTATCATTTTTGTTGTCATCACTGTCGGACGATCAGATGAATTTAAGTACTTTGTCGATGATAAATAACATAAGAAGTGGACAAAACAAGTAGGAATCAGTGGTTCCGGACGGGGCATCGAATGTCCGAATCTCTCCTGACCTCAGACGGGGCATGATTACATTTTCCTTAAAATCTTGATTCTTTCACCAATATCAGGGTGTGTTGAAAACATTCCTGAAACCTTTCTTCTGAATGGATCTGACATAAATAATGAGGCAACGGCTTTGTTTACTTTCATTGGTTGATCATCTTTTATTTTGGATAAAGCATGTATGAGGCCATTAGGATATCTTGTAAACTTTACTGCTGATGCGTCTGCTACGAATTCCCTCTTTCTTGAAATTGCCAGTTGAACCAATTTGACAGCGATTGGGGCGAGTATTGCAAGAATTATTCCGGCTATTAATAATATTGCTCCTCCTTTACTGTCTCTGTCACCGCTGCTAAACCATAGGCTTCTCAGGAACAGTTCAGAGATTATTGCTATCATACCCACCATTACTGCTGTAAGCGTCATGAACCTAATGTCATAGTTTGCTATGTGGGATAATTCATGAGCTATAACTCCTTCTAATTCTTGTTTGTTTAGTTTTTTTATAGCACCCGTTGTTAGGCATATTACTGCATGTTTTGGATCTCTTCCAGAAGCGAATGCATTGATTTGATCATTTTGCATAACATAGATTTTAGGCATTGGAAGTCCAGAAGCAATAGTTAATCCTTCCACTGAATGATAGAGTTGGGGATAGTCTGCTCTTTTTGCTTCCTTAGCATTAACAGAAGATAATGCAATTTTATCAGAATTGTAATAAGTGATAGTAATATACCCTAGGGAGACAATTATTGAAATAATCATAATCAGGAAGAAAACCCCTTCTGAGTAGAACATTGAGATTACATATCCTAAAAGAAGGAAGACAAGGAAGATTATTACTATGAGAGAGATGGACTTCCACTTATTCCTTGAAATTTGATCATCGAAGTTTATTCTTTCCATTGTAAGAACCCTCCGGTTTCTTGACAATCAACTTCCCCTTTTTCAGCGTCCAACTTCGCGATTTGTTTATAAGTTTTTATCATTTGTTCTCAACTTTTATCGAATCCAATGGTATATTCTTGCCATGTATGTAATTAAAGATTATGCCTTTTTGAGGTTTTGCCCTATTCATTAGGATTATTTTATCATCCGAATATATTTTTAGGATATGGGTTGCATCCTCTCCAGAATTGCTAAGTTCTATTTCCATATGTTGGCCAACCAACTTTTTATTTTTTGAATCATATCTATCTATTTCCCTCATGACCTTTATTACATTATATTTTTCGCCCCCTATATATAATGTATCTCCCTTGGAAACTTTCATGTAAATGCCACCCCTGTAGGAAAACCAGGGTTTTCCTGACAATCACCTTTCCCCCCATTACTCTGCATCCCACTTCGTGTAATTATTTTTACCATGGTGATACAAATATAGAAAAATTAAAATTTTACTTTTGGAACTGCTTTCTGGGCTACAGGAATCTCGATATATTTCTGTTCTTTCTTTCCGAACATCTTAGCAAAGAACAATCCAGGGAAAGTTGTGCATGTAGAGTTATATGAAAGTATTGAATCATTGTAGTGTTGTCTTGCGTAAGCAATCTTATCTTCTATGGCTGAAAGTTCCTGCTGAAGCTGAAGGAAGTTTTCATTTGCTCTTAATTGAGGATAATTTTCTGCTATGGCAAATAATCTGCCTAGTGCGGATTCAAGGACATTTCCTGCTTTCATCTTATTTACAATGTCTCCAGCCCCAAGCAATGCTTTTCTGGCATTTGTGACACTGGTCATGACTGCTTTCTCGTGTTTTACGTAGCCCTTGACTGATTCAAGAAGATTTGGAACTAACTCTGCTCTTTTCTTAAGTTGAACATCGATTTGTGAAAGAGAATTCTTTATCCTTTGACTAAGGATAACTAGTCTGTTAAAGTAATACGTGAACACTAAAGCTACTAGCACAAGAATTACGATTAATATCCAAAGTCCGGTCACCATATCCCCATTAGATAAAAACTCTTTATAAAACTTGTGAATCCTATGCTCTGCCGGAAAGGACAAATTATAACGATTAAATAAAAAAAAGCTTGAGTTTCCTTTTGGCCATTTTCGGTAATTATCTTCCTTTTGATATTGTAAAGTATAATTTGCCAGCCAAATTCTCTTTTCTTCATAAAACATTTTTTACTTCTCAAAAAATGAATTTGTGTTCTTTTCAAAGTAGAATTAACTGTTTCATTAATCCATCTCATTCCATAAAATTCTGGGAGATTTACGCATTCTCGACGGTATTTTCCCTTTGGTCTCTGGTCTTTATATCCTCTTTTATCCATTTTCCTCACAGGAGCATAAAAAACAATCCCATTTGCACGAGCAATTTCATGCAAATTTTCTGAATCATATCCTTTATCTCCCAAACCAATAATGCCCTTTATTTTATTTCTTCTAAATATTTTCTCAGCGCCCTTAACGTCATGTTCTCTGTGAGTTATAAAATTGAAATCCAAAATAATTTGAGTTTTCACGTCGATAAAGAGGTCTGCTTTTGCATAGGGCATGTGTGGCAGATCGCCTATTTCTAGAGCTCTTTGTTCATAATGTCTTGATCTTTGCCAGGAGTCAAAACCTGTTCCGTCAATAGAAGTCAGTCCAATTTTTTCTGGTAGAATTTTGGAATGCAAACTTCTAATTTGTTGCATGTCAAAAAGTTTTAGCCAATCATGCAATGTACTTTTCTTTGGAATCTTTTCTAATCCAAGCCAAGAAATCCATTTTGATTCTGAAAATTCGACGACAAAATCTCTTAATGATTTTTTACTTCTTTGGTACAAAATAATTATAGAAACTCTTTGATAATTTGTAAATTCTTTATTGCCTGTTTTATTGAAATGCATAGGCAAGCCTGAAGAATGGAAAAGATTATTTATCTCTTCTTCCAACCTATTATTGAGTCTAGGTAGGATAATGTGTTGTCGCATGTCCTACCTAGACTCGTCGAGGATAAATATTTTTCGGTTCTAAAAAATCAAACTCCGGACAGAGCACATAATTAGCAAGATTTAAAAGAACCTTCTTTTTCTCTCTTCTATGACCATAACGAAGTTAATGCGTGAGCAGGATGCTGGATGCCTAGAAACCCGCAGGAGGTTTTTATGATTACAAAGCAGCC
>Ga0180009_10002524_pt1 | contig 21527 bp, 16 predicted proteins | sample OS_PC_MetaG_FD_123537 | JGI IMG/M metagenome (GOLD analysis project Ga0180009, IMG submission 123537) | Groundwater microbial communities from the Aspo Hard Rock Laboratory (HRL) deep subsurface site, Sweden - OS_PC_MetaG | ecosystem: Environmental > Aquatic > Deep subsurface > Groundwater...
CATTTGCAAACAATATAAACACAAAAGAAGGCGGAACGCACCTCATAGGATTCAAATCCGCACTGACAAGGACAGCGAACAGCTATTCTGCATCCTCAGGGCTTTTGAAGAACGGCAAAGAAGGGCTCTCAGGAGATGATATAAGAGAGGGGCTTACAGCGGTTATAAGCGTTAAGCTTCCCAATCCACAGTTTGAAGGCCAGACAAAGATGAAGCTCGGAAACAGTGAGGTAAAAGGGATAGTAGAGTCAATAGTCAACGACACGCTCGGCGCCTATTTTGAGGAAAACCCCTCTGTTGCCAAGAAGATTATAGAAAAGGCTGTGCAGGCAGCAAGGGCAAGAGAGGCGGCAAGAAAGGCGCGGGAACTTGCAAGGAGAAAAGGAATTCTTGACGACACAGGATTACCCGGCAAACTTGCGGACTGCTCTGAAAAAGACCCGGCATTATCCGAGATCTTCATTGTTGAGGGCGACTCTGCAGGCGGCTCTGCCAAGCAGGGACGCGACAGGCGCGCTCAGGCAATATTGCCGCTCAGAGGAAAGATACTGAATGTTGAAAAGGCGCGGTTTGACAAGATGATTGCTTCAGAGGAAATAAAAATTCTCATAACAGCGCTTGGTACGAGCATAGATACAGAATTTGACATATCAAAAATCCGCTATCACAAGGTAATCCTGATGACAGACGCTGACGTTGACGGCGCGCATATAAGGACGCTCCTGCTTACGTTTTTTTACAGGCAGATGCCGCAGGTTATAGAAAACGGCTATCTTTACATTGCACAGCCGCCCTTGTTTAAGGTCAAGAAAGGAAGGACAGAAAAATACGTCCAGAACGAGGCAGAGATGCAGAACATGCTCTTTGAGCTTGCCGCAGACGACCTTTCGATTCCGATAAAAGGGCAGACTGTAAAAGGAAAGGCGCTAATCCCGCATCTAAAGAGGCTTTCCAAGTTTGAACGGCTCATGGAATGGTTCAGCAGAAGGAGAAAGGACCCGGATGTTTTAAAGTTTATCTTAAATGCAGGGATAAATAAAGAGCTGCTGAAGGATCAAAATGCGCTCGAGAAACTGGTAAAGGCAATAGAGAAAGCGCTGTCTGACATTTCAATAGGCGAGATTAATCCTGATGAAGAGCATCAGGCATACAGCGTTGAGATAAAAAGACAAAACAAGAAAGTCCTGATAGACATGAACTTCCTTATGTCTCCTGAATTCAAAGAGCTTGAAAACAGCTACAACATTGTAAAAGACCTTGGAGATTTGCCGTATAAGGCAGAGACAAAAGAAGGGATAAAAGAACTGGGCTCAAGTTCAGAGCTTCAGGACTATGTGCTCAGCGTTGCCAAAAAAGGTCTCACGATTCAGAGATACAAAGGCCTTGGAGAGATGAACCCCTCACAGCTCTGGGAGACGACAATGGATGCCGAGAAAAGGACACTCCTGCAGGTAAAGGTAGAAGATACGGTGCAGGCAGACGAGATATTCACGATTCTCATGGGCGACCAGGTAGAGCCGCGCAAAGACTTCATCACAAAACACGCCTTAGAGGCGAGGAATATAGATATATAATTACCTTATCAGAGATTAGCCGCTGATTAAAACATTCCTGAATAATCTATTGAGAGTTCCTTATCCATTGGCGAGGTCACCGGGATGTCCCCTTCCATGCAGGTAAAAATCAGCATAATTGCAAAATAGTGGGGCTACAAGTCTCTAATTATTTCTGCAGATTTTGCCTTGGCTGATTATATTTACCGGTCAGGGAGTTAGACTTGATTTTTAACAATTCCAAAAACATTTTTAGGGGATCACTCATAATCTCAACGCTGGAAAATGGTGAATTCATCCATCTTACAGGCACCTCTTTTATCGTATACCCTGCTTTTTTCGCAAGATAGAGAACCTCCACATCAAAAGAAAAACCATCTATACAGGATTTATTAAAAAGGGCCCTTGCTATATCTCCCTTGAAAAGTTTAAACCCGCATTGGGTATCCTTTATTCCTCTTATAACAAGCATTCTAACAAAAACATTGAAGATTTTCCCCATATCTTCTCTGTACCATGGTTGCCTCGCGAGAATACAAGAGTCCTTGAGTCCACGGGAACCTATAGCTATGTCATAGTCACTATGGATAAAGGAAATAAGCTTTTCCAGTTCCTCGATAGGAGTGGACAGATCGGCGTCACAGGTGAGCAGAAGATTACCGCTGGATGCAAGAACGCCTTTTCTGACAGCACACCCCTTGCCGGCATTCTGTGGGTAGTGAATCAAATTAATATTATTAAGGCGCCGACTAAGATTTTTTACCAGAGATGCTGTGTTATCTGAGCTTCCATCGTTAACGACTATTATCTCACTCTTCCTGAATCTGTCTGTGCAATACGCATACACCTTTTCCAAAGTCGGGCGAATTCTTGACTCCTCATTATACGCGGGTATCACAATAGAGATAAAATCGTTCATGTAGATCACATGTCTACGAAGTAATTCTTCCAGGCAATGTCTATCCCCCCGCTTGAGAGCTGAGGTGGGTGGTTGTAATAATGAGCATCGTCTATAATATGGTCGATAATATCTCTTGGATGACATGCATTAAGCTTCACACCAAGCCTTTTATAGTAATTTTTCAAAAGATAGTCATACACATCCGGTTTGAAATCAATCCCGTTATATTCACATACCTTGATAAATATCTCTTTATATTCCTTCTCTGACGGATGATCTATCTTAATCTTGTACCTGATCCTTCTTAAGAACGCCTCATCGACCAGTTTCTTGGGCTCTATATTCGTGGAGAATATGACAAGCTGGTCAAAAGGGATATCAAACTTCAAGCCTGTATGAAGAGTCATGAAATCCGTTCTCCTTTCAAGAGGCACTATCCATCTGTTTAAAAGACTCTGGGAGTCTATTTGCTGCCTGCCGAAATCATCTAATATAAAAAGACCATTATTGGCCTTCATTTGAAGTGGGGCCTCATAAAATTTGGAAATGGGATTAAAGTCGAGATCAAGCATTCTCAGCGTAAGCTCACCACCGGTAACAATTACAGGCCTTTTAACCAGTATCCATCTCTGGTCTAACGCTTCACTTGATTCCTGCTCTGCCGGGAAATGACTGACCAGGTCAAAAACAGTTACTATCTGTCCTCCTACGATAATCGCATAAGGCATATAAACTGTTTCCGGCAGAACCTTCCCTATGGTCTCTGCTATCGTGGTCTTTCCGTTTCCGGAAGGACCATAAATAAAGATGGCCCTTCCCGAACTTATGGCGGGCCCCAGTATCTTTAAAAGCTCCTCGTTTACAATAAGACCGGAAAAAGCTTTATTTACAGTCGCTTCACTCACTACAATATTTTTTACTGTCTGCAATTCCACCATTTTTTTATATAAGTCCAGAGGAACAGGCGCGGGACCGACATAACGGCATATATCAAGGAGTTCAGCCCCTCTCACTTTGCCGTTGCCGGTACTATTAAATTTATATGTTTCCTTGGCATACCCTCCAGCGCCTTTGACTTCAACAAAATGTTCCCTCCTCAGCGTCTCAACCGCCGCATCAACTATTTGTATCGGTAGTTTGATCTTCTCTGACACATCTTTAAGGGTAAATTCGCCCATGAAAAGGATATGCTTCATGATGAGGTCTGTAATGAACGATAAATCAAGACCAGTCTCATCAACGTTCTTGGGCGCATTTGGACGGACAGCAAAAAAATTCTTTAGTTCTTCATCTGTTGTAAAGCCAAGGACAACGAGATTATGTCCCAGCCTTCCCCCATGAAGTGTCTGCCGTTCTAAAGCTTCATGAAGTTGGGACTCTGTAACAACCTTATCTTTTAAGAGCTTCCGACCTAACAAACTTTCCAATTTAACACCTCCATATTTCCGGCATTGCCTTTCTCACCAATAAATTATCCTTATTAATAATCCTTTTCCTCTCTCCATAGAAAACCTGTCTCATTATTGAATTTGGTTATCGAGTCCGAATCCTCAAAACTTCCCGTAAAGCGATCTTTATCGTCCCAAAACAAGGCATCCGGAAGTACAAATCTAAACAGCGTCTTCGAAAAAGGAGAGACAATTACATCCTTATATTCTTTCATTCGTGCATGCTTCTGTCTTTCATAAAAAACAAAGAGAACATCTGTCTTATATGGAGCCGCAACTCTGTTTTCCATAACAAAAGTATAGATACCACTATCGATTTTTGCAACTGAAAAAACTTTCTTCACTTCTCTTTCTGTATCATTTTCTCTCTCTGTTTCTGTAATTATAAAGAACTGGACTTTCTTTTCGTCTCCCCATGTATGTCTTTTACGAAGGCTGAGATAGGGATTTTTTAAAAGAGATATAAATATCCCCGAATCCTCGTCATTCCTCACGAGAACCTCTATTTTTAGATCTTTCAAAAAGAGTGACTCGTCCAGAGGTATCCCTATTGAAGACATTTCGACATCTGGTTCTGTATTTTTTTTATTCTGTTCTTTTATCATCTCAGATACTGCATTTTCTTCTTTTTCAGGTGGTTTATCGTACTGCGTACCTGCCTCAGTTCTGTCAAGCCGGATATTTGATTTCCGGGGCCACTCAGGCAATGGCGAAAATACAGCAGGAGCTTTTTTCTCTAAATTCAACCCAATTGTTTTTTCAGATGCAGACTGCAGCTTCAAAAAGGCGCCCTGAATTATTTTATTAATATCAGGTTGCCAAAACTCTCTCTTCCCCTTAATCTCTGCATTCTTTTCGTGAATACCTTCAAGATATTTAGTATCGGTTTGTACGGATTTTACTGCCTTGTCTGCTTTTTCAGAAGTTACTGCCTGATGAGGCGCTTCGGGGTCATCTTTTTTAACTATTCCTTTATCAAGGCTTTTGTCTATATCCAGGAGTTCAGCTGATAAGGGCGCTCCATCCATCGATTCAGCGATAGCATCGATTTCATTCTGTTTGAATTCAGGATGATTCTTATCACCCATGTTCTCGCCGAATACGTCTTCATCTTCCTGAACTTTAACCGTTTCTTCTGAAGGCGCCATTTCCTCTGTTTTGTTATTTTTATCGGCGTTATCTCTATAAATCATCTCCGGTTCCATGCTTTTTTGAGCTACAGTCTGCCCTTTCAAAATATCAATTTCTGACAATGATTTTGCCTTCATTTCTTCCTCGTCTGCCAAATAGATGAAATATCCCCATAATGATTTTCTGCCATTTTCCTTGCTATATCCCGGGAGTGTTAGCAAAAAAGAGAGGAGGAGAATATGAATGAAAAGAGAATACACGATGCTGATAAAAAAAGCATTACTTTTATCTGAAGAAAAAAAGGTTGTCATATAATTATTTGTTCATAAAATATTTATCATTTTTGTATTTATTTGTCATCAGGTCTGATATTCTTATACTTTTCTATCCATTCCTGATTCTCAGACGTATTTTTCATAAATATATTTGCTACCTTATCAGCATATATCAACTTCCAGTCATCTCTTTGCAGGAGAAACTGCGAGAGGGTCGATTTATCATTATAAATAATCCAGTTTATATCATGCTTCTTGAGCGCCTCTTCCCATCCCCTTTCTATTCTTGTAATCTTATAATATTCCTTTATATGTTCCGCTCCATACATGTCTGACCTGCCATCAAAAAATACTTTATATTCAGGCCATGCAGTGTAGATTATATAATCGCCAAACCCATCGTTGTTAAACATATTCCCTGGCAAATGCTCTTCCTGTAAAAACTCCACTGCGGCAACAGGCATTGTTTCTTCATCAAATCTGTGAACTACATTGCCATTTAATAAAAGAAGAAGGACCGCTAAAATTCCCGCGATAGGCCATAGATAACCTTTTGCGGCTGTGTCAACAGAACCAATCCTCTCCGCCCTCTTTTTTATAAATGACATAAATTTCGTCTGAGATTGACCTACGATATGCTCTGTCTGCTTAACTAAAATAATTCCAACGATCATAGCAAAAAGAGGTATATAGCGCACTGAATAAAGCGCCATATAGGTAAAAAGCACGGTAAGCATAAGTTCTATGATATTCAAGCTCTTTTTTGAGATTGCAAAGACAGTTATCATAAGCAATAAGAGATACTTAAAGAACAATGGCTCATGAAAATTTGGCGAGAGGAACTCAATTATATTATCCATGATAAATCTGTTTGAAGTCAGCCTGAAAGGGAACAGCAAAATATGGTAACCATAAGGGTTGATAAAGGTTGCAAGGAAACAGCCAATTGTAATTAAACCCAGCACCCGCATTTTTTTCATATAGATTTCTTTTTCATCACCAGCTGCAGTAACAAATTTTGCAATGTTACCTATCAGATAAATTCCGTTAAGGATTATTCCTATAATAAATCCACCATGCAGATTGACCCAAAGAAGCATAATGGGTGGTAAAAGATAGAGGTAATTCCTGTCACTATATTCATAAAGATCAAGCAGGTAATACCATGCCACTATTATGAGCAGCGAGAAAATGTGCGGACGCGCCAGCCAATGGATTTGGGAGGAAAGTATTACAAGGAGGATGATTAATATTGAAACAAGGATATTCCCGTTATATGAGCGGATTATTTTAAATAGCAAGTAGTAAACAGCGGCGATTATACCAGCAAAAAAAACTACAACGCCGCCAAGACCTGATACCCTATGGATTAGCGCCATGACTATTTCTGAAAGCCATTCGTGAGCTGTCCATGGAAGAGCCGGAGAGAGATAAGAGAAAATATCATATCTCGGGACTGAAAAAGTTTTTAATATATACTCCCCGGCCCGTATATGATATCCCGTATCTCCATCTCCCAGGAGCATCTTCCCCCCCTGCAAAAAACAGGTAGAGGAGAATGGTCAAAAACAAGATATCGGCAATCGAAGGAATAAAATACGAGTATCTTTTTTGAAGCTCTTTCATTATATACTCACCTTCATTGATTATAGCCTTTTCGCCGTATTACCGTGAAATTATAACATGGCCGTTTCCAAATCATCACAATTAAGCTCGTTACAACCAATAAAGAAAGCAGTGTAACAATCTTGGAGTAATGCCTGATTGGTGTATCTACAAATTTCAACTCCAGAGTATGCACGCCGCCGGGAATCTGGATAAACATAGCGCCTGAATCATTTTCTTTTCTGATTTCTGTCTGAATGCCGTCAATATAAGCCTTCCATCCGGGAAAATAAAAAGGCAACCATTTTGTGGTTGATTTTCAACCAGTAAATGGATAATATACATTGCATGATTCGGAGGAATATTACATTAAATCTGCTGGACGCCCTTGCCGATACGCCTGTTGTGCTTTTGAATGGAGCCAGGCAGACCGGAAAGAGCACCCTTGTCAAGGCGGTGGTTTCAGAAGAACATCCTGCCAGCTATGTCACGCTTGATGATGTCTCGGTTCTGAGTGCAGTGCGACATGATGCCGCAGGCTTCCTGTCCGGGATGGGCGGCCCGGTTGTAATTGATGAGATACAAAAGGCTCCGGATCTCTTCATGGCGATTAAGTCAGATGTAGATGCCAACCGTCGGCCCGGCCGCTTTCTCCTTACAGGTTCTGCCAATATCCTGCTCCTCCCCAAGTTGTCCGAGTCCCTTGCCGGAAGGATGGAGATATTGAGCCTCTGGCCATTCTCACAGGGAGAACTTGCTGGGATTAAGGATACATTTGTTGATATACTGTTTGAAAAGAAGCTTCCAGTCCGCTCTCCCATGAAGGAAGCCCGCATCAGCATCCTTGATAGGATAATTGCCGGCGGCTATCCGGAGGCTGTAAACCGGACCAGCCCGGCCAGACGCAGGGCATGGTTTGATTCATATATAGCCACGATCCTGCAGAGAGATGTCCGTGACATTGCAAATATAGAAGGGCTGACAGCCATACCAAGGCTACTTTCGCTCATAGCTGCCCGTACCCCAGCGCTTCTTAATTTTGCGGAACTATCCCGCACACTTGCCATCCCCCAGACCACCCTGAAGCGTTACATGATGCTGCTTGAGGCCACCTTCCTCATTCAGAACCTTCCGGCATGGTCGGGGCACCTCGGAAAGCGCCTTGTGAAGGCTCCGAAGCTTATTATATGCGATACCGGTCTTATGGCGCACCTTCTTGGAGCGAACAGAGAAAGGATTATTTCAGGGGGCCTGACAGGTCCGCTGCTGGAGAATTTCGTCATAATGGAGTTGCAGAAGCAGATTACATGGAGTGAAACACGGCCGAAGATGTTCCATTTCCGCACACAGACCGGTCAGGAAGTGGATATTGTGCTGGAAGACCCTGCGGGCAGGCTGATAGGGATCGAGGTCAAGGCAAGCACAACCGTCAGCGCCCAGGATTTTAAGGGATTAAAGGCCCTTGCGGAAACGACCGGCAGTAATTTTGTCCGTGGGATCGTCCTTTATACAGGGAATGAGAGCATCCCTTTCGGGGCCAACCTTCATGCACTGCCGGTTAATGCCCTGTGGAGTGAACATGAAGGATAAAAAGAGACGCTGCTGGAATTGTCAGAGCTTATAAAGGAATAAGGATGGCAGGAAAGATAAATATCCTTAAGCGTCTTGACCCGCTGCTGGGGACACCGCTGATCTATGTAACAAGACTTGTCCCGATAAGGAAACACCCTGCATGTTTCGATAGATTCCTTTTCATCCGCCCCGGCGGCATCGGCGATGCAGTTCTTCTTCTCCCTGCAATTGATATTCTGAGAAACAAATTCCCTGAAGCGACAATTGATGTCTTATGCGAAAAGAGAAACCATGAAATCTTTTTGCTGAAGAAGGCGATAAACAAAATATACCTGTATGACAGAGGGCTGGAGCTTTTCCTGTGTCTTCGTAATAAATATGACGCTGTCATTGACACAGAGCAGTGGCATAGACTTTCCGCAGTAGTTGCATATTTTACAGGTGCAACTATGCGAATCGGTTTTGCGACAAATGAGAGAAGGCGCTTGTTTATGCATGCTGTGTCTTACAGGCACGATGAATACGAGGTCCAAAGTTTTTTGAATCTCCTCGATCCTTTGATCGGAGATGTTTCCGGTATTCGGGCAATCCCTCCTCTTATAGATGTCCCGAACAAGTTTCCCGATCATTTGCTGCCTCTATCCTTAATAGATTCTGAAAGGCTTATTTCCATCTCACCGGGGGCTTCGGTAAAAGAAAGAAAGTGGGGCGGAGAAAGATTCGGCGAAGTTGCTGCTGCTTTAAGCGCTGAAGGCTTTAGAATTGTCATTCTTGGGTCTAATACTGACAAGGACGATGCAAGATTAATTAATAACATTGCAAAAAACTGCATTGACCTTACCGGCAAAACAAACCTTATAAACGCAGCATCGATTTTAAAAAAGAGCAGGCTTTTGATTGCCGCTGATTCGGGGTTAATGCATATCGCATTTGCTGTTGGCACCCCAACCATTTCGCTTTTCGGCTCCGGCATTGAAAATAAATGGGCGCCAAAAGGCAAAAGACATATCATTATCAACAAACATCTTCCTTGCAGCCCCTGCACGAGATTCGGATACACTCCGAAGTGCAATAAAAATGCTGCATGTTTATCCTCAATCAGCGCTGATGTAGTTATAGATGCAGCCGGAACATTTTTAGGACTTAAATGAATGTCTTTTGCTGATTGCAAAGAATATTAATATTGTAATAAACGAAAAAAACGAGATTATTTTTCCATAATATCTAACCGGCGTATCCTCAAAAACCAGCTTGAGTTCGTAATCTCCTTCGGGAATATTGACAAGCATTGCGCCAGAACCATCCTCTCTTTTAATCTCAGTCTGATTTCCATCTATATAAGCCTTCCATCCGGGAAAATAGAAGGTCCTTATCCTTGCGGTTAACGGTTGGATGGCTTTTATTTTTATCATGCGACTCTCAGCTTTCCAATCTGCTATTTCCACTTTTCCCTCTCCTTTGACTATACCTACCCTATTCTCTAAGCTGCCGTCTTTTTCAAGTTTTTCTAAATCAATGTCTGCTGGTAAATGCTCCAGCGTCCAGTATACTGTCTTTGAAGGTATAAGCTCCTGTTCGGTAAATACCGGTGCAAGTGTAATATATTTAAACGAAGGTAAAATACATATCAAAAGTATAATAAATGACGAAACAGCATTGGAAATCCACTCTTTTTTTGTTGAAAAACTCTGTTCCATTCTTTGAAATTTGACAGCCGACAGAAAAGCGACAGAAAAAGCAGTTATAGACAGCCACCTAAAAGGGAACTGAATATATTTAAAAAATGGAATTAACTCCCATAGAAAAGTAGAAGCGCCAAATAACAGAAAAATAGTGATTAAGGCGGTCAAAACAAAATATCTGCTTACTACATCTGCGTTCTCATTGTTTTTTATTCTCTTCAATCTCACAAATTGATTTAAAAACAGCGCTGTCAAAATACATATCAGGATGATATTAAACGCAAATTGATTATAATATACAGGCCAGAAAAAGTTGGAAGGCTGCAAGCCTGTCAAATCAGGAAAAATAAAAAAATTGGCGTAATAAAAGTCAGAAGTGTCAATAAACGTCCCTAAATTCAAAAAATGTTTTTCATACAGCAGAGGCAATATATATGCAGATGAGAGTAAACTTCCTACGATTATCATAAGAGGAAATGTTATAAGTCCCTTTAAGTCCCTCTTAGCTATCGTCATAAACAATACAAACCCTGCAACGACAAAAGTAAACATATAAGCGCTAATAAGATGGGTAAGAATCAATCCACTGAAACATATCCCCGCATATAATATATTAATTATCCTTCCTTCTTTCATGAATCTATAGGTAAAAAGCATTATCGGGGAAAACCAGATATGCGCAATTGCAGTCGCAAAAGTCCAGGAAAAATACAAACCAAAAATATTATAAGGGAGCAACAGATATAACGAAGCTGAAAGCAATGCTGTCTTCCCTGGATAAAATTCCTTTACAAGAAAAAACATGCCAACGCCTGCAAAAAACAAAGCTATAAATTTGGCAAAATTCATTGCCACAATTACTGAACCGGTAAAAACACTAATGAATGAAGTTAAATAAAAAGCAAAAGGCGGATAAAGAACAAATGTAGGGCTTCCATAACCCCAGAAACTCTGAGCAGTCCATCTCGGATAGACTATACCGTTCCTTACAGACTCTGCAAACTCTATAGCCCAACTTGTAAATGAATGTGTATCCTCAACCAGGCATGACCAGTATCCTGTTGACATAAGCTGTCTGAACATTATCAATAAGGAAAGGACTAAGAGGATACAGAGAAAAGGAACACTTTTTTGTTTGCTTATCTTTTCAAATATCTTGATCAACCAAATTTCTCTTGATATCAAAATACACTTTCATCAAATGTGGTATTTGCGGGGAACACAATAAGTGCAAGATACGATACATTTTCAAGCAATTTCTATCCTGTCCCCAACTTGTGTATCTGTTGCCAAAAGTGTTCCAGCAGGAAATTCGAGGACGCTTGAGGCGCGAAAATATACACCGGTAATACGGTTGGCAGGCAGTTTATTTTTGACCTTCACGACAGTATTTCTCCTGTCAAGAAAAGCTGCATCAATAGGGAATTTCATCCCTATTGTATGGATGCTATTACACGGTTTTATCCAGAGTGACTCTCCCTGTTCAAGTTCCTGTTTGCCCAATAGCCCTTTCATCCGCTTTAAAAGACTGCTTGCCAGAGTGACATTATGAGATAGTCCTTTATTCTTCGTTAAGTTTACAGCTCTCATCATATTAATTTGCGTAACCCCTCAGTTACGAGTTGTAACGGAGCCGCCAAAAGAAGGATTCCGGACAAGCCGGAATGACAGACAAACGGCAAAAATGGCGACTTTATGGACAGACTCTAATTAGTTATAAACATCACCCTCCCCTTCATCCCCTCCCGTCAAGGGCGGGGAAATATTACAACCCTCTCCCCTGGCGGGAGAGGGCGAGGGTGAGGGGGCTTTATAGTGGATCTGTTATTTTCGCAGAAACTTTACAACTATTTTTTCCCTAACTTCACATAAATCAGAGCCAGTTCAGCAGCGATAACCAGAAGAACTAAAGAATTAAAATCCGGGTTCATAAACTCACCTCCCTTTATGAAAGATCTTCGTTAAAAAAACCTTTTTCAGTTACTTTTACGGATTACATCCCGCTCATAAACTTTTGCATTCTTATGATTGCAGGGAGCAGCATTACCACAAAAAGAGCAGGCAGAATAAAAAATACCAGGGGGAAAACAAGCTTAATCGTTGTCTTGGCAGCTGCTTCCTGTGCTCTCCGCATTCTTTTCGTTCTGAATGAATCGGAATAAACCTTCAATGCATTGGCAAGGCTTGTACCTAATCGCTCTGTCTGAATAAGCATAGTCGTAAAGGCTTTCAGGTCATCCACCATCGGCCGTTCCCCCATGTTTCTCAAGGCCTCAACCCTCGGCTTCCCGGCGCGCGTCTCGGCAAGCGCAACTTTCATTTCCTTGATAAGGGGACTCTTCTGGAAGTTAGCTTCCTGTGAAATCGTTATCATCGACGCATCTATGCTCTGCCCGGCTTCTACACAGACCGTCATAAGATCGAGCACATCGGGAAGGTCGAAGAATATCTGCATCTGTCTTTTCTTTACCGTTCTTGAAAGCCAGAAGCTGGGCAAGAGAAATCCCAGGATCGCGAGGATTGCGCTCATCAGCGCTTTTGTCATATAGTTGCTCTCAATAGGTATGCCGTAAAATATCAGATAAATTACAGGGAAAAGAATCGTCAGGACAATCTTTGATCCCATAAAAAGAGGAAGCCTCTCCTTCCGTATGCCTGCAGCAATGAGCATTTTCGTGTATTTCCCATAATCCTGCACCCGCAGTGGCACCCCTGCTCCCAGCCGTCCGAGGAATTTCTGCCAGGCTGTCAATGGTTCTTGAAAAACAGACTCCTCATGTTTTTGTTCAAGGCCCTCCAGCCGCTCCCCCAGGATGCTTTTCTTCGGGACAAGCATATACAGCAAGAAAGCTAAAAGAGAGGCTGTTCCCACAAATACCAAAGCGATAAGAAGATATAACGTCATATACCCCCCTTACACGTTACTTTCCAAAGTCGAAATAAATTCAAAATCAGTAAACTGCTTCTTGCACTGTAATATCCGAAAGCTTTTCATACATTAAATCCTTATATTAATAATTTTTCTGATAACCAGAAAACCCGTAATCTGTGCGATAACCGCAAAGGCGATACCATATCTGCCCAGGTCTGAAGTAAGGAGTTCTTCCATATACCCTGGCGTAGTGAAATAGAAGAAAAATGCCATAACAATAGGAAGTGCAAGCAGTATTATCGCAGAAAGTCTTGCCTGCGCGGAATAAACTCTTACCTGTCCCCGAACATTCAGGCGTTCCCTGATCATATGCGCAAGCCTCTCCAGCGTCTCTGAGAGATTGCCCCCCACATCCCTGTGGATATTTACTGCGGTAACAAAAAGCTGAAGATCCATGCTCGGAATACGGTCCAGCATCTGTGAAAGAGAATCCTTCATGGAAAGTCCTAACGTTTGCACTTCATACGCGGTTTTGAAAAGCGTACCGACAGGATCTGACATTTCCGTCCCCACCAGTTGTATCGCTGATGAAAGAGATAGCCCTGCTCTGAGGGACCGCGCAATCATCTCAAGAGCGCCGGGAAACTGTTCTGTAAATCTTATATTCCTTTTCTTTTTCTTGGCGTGTAAATAGAACAAAGGCGTAAAAAAACCGGTAATCATAAGTATGACAGGAGGGGGAAAACCCCTCCTGAACATCAATCCCGCAATAAAGCCCAGAGCGCCGGTCATAAGCATAATAATAAAAAACCGTTTCACTTCTGTCTTAAAGCCGGCGCTATCGATTAACTTGTCCAGTTTCATAACAATAGAACACTTATAAAGCGCTTTGTCAAAAGGCGTCATTTCAAGCAGAACTTCATTTGCCAGATCAGGTGAAAGCCTCTCATCACCCTGATCAGCAAGCTTTCTCAGCCGCTTCTTCAATTCATAACCCGGAGATCTCCTTACCATTGCAAACATGACATAGAGGAAGAGCAAACACAAAAGGACCGCTATGAAGAACAAGAGCGCTATCAGTTGCATAGTCATGATTCTACCCCTCCAAATATATGCATTGGCACTTGGATTCCCGAGACTTTAAACTTCTCGATGAATCTTGGTCTCACTCCTGTCGCAGCAAATTCTCCAAGAACAGTTCCGTCGGCATCAACGCCTTTTCTCTTGTATACAAAAATATCCTGCATTACGATGGTATTGCCCTCCATCCCGGTAATCTCGGATATATTTGTAATCTTCCTTGAACCATCAGACAATCTTGCGAGCTGGACCACTACATTGACAGCAGAAGCTATTTGCTCTTTAATGGCCCTTTCAGGGAGGTCAAGGCCTGCCATCAGGACCATGGTCGAAAGCCTTGCCAGTGAATCCCTTGCGGTATTGGCATGGATTGTAGAGAGTGATCCGTCATGACCTGTATTCATGGCCTGAAGCATATCCAGCGCTTCCGCCCCTCTCACCTCCCCGACAATTATTCTGTCAGGCCGCATTCTCAGGGAGTTCATCACGAGGTCCCTCTGCGTCACCTCTCCACTCCTCTCTATGTTGGGCGGCCGCGTTTCGAGTCTGACCACATGCTCCTGCTTCAGTTGCAGTTCAGCTGAGTCCTCAATAGTGATGATTCTCTCATCGTTAGAGACAAACTCTGAAAGGATATTCAAAAGAGTTGTTTTTCCGGTCCCGGTTCCTCCGGATATCAGGATATTGCACCTTGTCTTTACACAATTCTCAAGTATAAAAGCCATATGCTTATCCAGCGTGCCTAAGACCAATATATCTGACATTTTCAAAGGATCAACCCCGAACCTCCTTATCGAAAGAACAGGGCCATCAATAGCCAGGGGAGGGATGATAGCGTTCACCCGGGAGCCGTCCGGGAGTCTTGCATCAACATAAGGGGATGACTCATCGACCCTCCTGCCAACCTTGGACACGATACGATCTATTATCTGAAGCAGATGATTATTGTCTCTGAACATCACTTCAGCTTTGTGGAGTTTGCCGTTTTTCTCTATGTATACCTGGTTATATCCGTTAATAAGGATATCCGATATGTCCGGGTTTGCAAGGAGAACTTCGAGAGGCCCCAGACCGAAAGTCTCATGTTGAATATCAACGATAAGGCTCTCCTTCTCCGACTGGCTGAGCGGTATCTTCTCCTCCTGTATAAGAGATTCAACGACCCTGCCGACTTCTTTCCTCAGTACATCAGCCGGTATTGCTTCTATGTTCGTAAAATCCAGACGTTCCAGGAGGCTTCTGTGTATTCGACTCTTTATACTCTGGTACAAATCAAGCTTTGGAGTCTTTATCCCTCCGGGCAAATCTTCATTGCGTGCCATGCCAGCCTCCTTCTTACTTTTTGCTTACTAAAAGATTTGCAAATTCTTTAAAAGACTCATTCAGTTCGGATTTTGGGGCCCACGTGTTTAAAGGCACTCCTTTATTAAGGCATTGCATTGCGTCCTCATATTTATTGGGGAAACTCCATCTGATGGATTGATTCAGTATCCTGGCAGCATCATCCAGCTTTATCTCACCCTTTTTGAGATCTCTGTTCACAACCAGCATAATTTTATGTTTCAGCCCCATCTTTTCAAAATAACTCAGATATCTCTGGATGTTTTTTATCCCCGGCAGGCTCAGGACACAGGTGAGCACAATAACATCAGACATTTTCAGGGCTGTCATTGTTTTATTGTTCAATCCCGTTTCCGTATCAATGATAATATAGCTGAACATGCTTCTCAGCAAGCTCAGGACCTTAACCAGATCTTCACTTGCGAGGGCTATCCCTTCCTCTATCCTTTTCGGCTCGGCGAGAACAGCTATCCCTGACTCATGCCGGGCAATAACCCCTTGCAGAAAACTGGCGTCAAGACGGCTGGTATTCGTCGTAACATCGCTTATTGAATATGAAGGATTCATATTCAGAAAGGTGGTTACGTCGCCAGCGATTAAATCCAGATCAACAAGAATAGTAGGTTTCTTCGTAATCTCATGTATGTGCGTTGCAAGATTCACTGCGAGTGTTGTAACTCCAACCCCTCCTTTCGGACTGTAAAAAGCATATACACGCCCCTGTTCCTCTTCTTGCGCGGGTTTTGTTATCCAGAGCCTGCCAAACTTCTGAATGGCCGATATCAGATCTACCTCATTGACAGGCTTGAGAAGATATTCCACAGCGCCCGCTCTCATAACTTTCAATATCGTATCTGTAGACCTGTCATTGCATACTGCAAAGATTGACACCTGCGGAAAGCGGGTCAGGACAATCTGTATCTTTTCGATGTAGCCTTCAAGTTCCTCGCTCTTTATTTCCAAGATGACAACCATCGGCTTCATTTTGTGGATCAGCTCAAATCCGCTCTCAAAATTTGCAGCAGCGCCGTCTATAACCACTTGCCTGCCAAGATTCTTAATGTATTTCACGATGTTGCCGAGCGAATCAACATCGCTGTCTATCACAACTATAGATATGGATTGGGCCATCTAATTCAAAATCCTCCTGTTGTTAAGGTATGTGTCCCTATTTTTCTATTTTTCAATAACTATTTAGTGTCTGTGTATAAACTGCTCAAATCACAAAAAAGGCTGTCATTCCCGCAAGTGAAGCGCGTCGGGAATCCTTCTTTAACGCCATCTGAAAGATTCCGGGCAAGCCGGAATGACAGACAAACGGCAATAATGGCGACTTTATACACTATTCGCAATATTCTCATTATTTAACCAGTTGCGCATGTGTTCCTCCAGGAGGAGTATTGCAATCAACACAGTCAAGCTGAGATACCCATCTTGTAATCGTTTTTGTATTTAAATTACCGCCTTCCTTGCATTTAAATGTAAAGGTCTCTTGTCTTGGATTATTCAAACTTACGATTCTTATCCCCTTGTGGCCTTCCGTTACAACATCTGTTATTACAACCTTTGCAAATTTCGTGACAAGGTAAGGATTTGCCATCCCGCCTTGATCACCGGGACAGGACTGTTTGGGGGTGTGCATGGGATCACCACAGGAATCATCACTTACAATTGGGACAGTTACCAACCAGCCTTTGATATTTTGTCCGTTCAGATTATAGGTAGACATATTCTTATCCAGTTGCTCTTTTAGCGTCTCCAGCAAAGGCTTGATAGTGCCGTTTGTTGTACAAATATATTGATTGCATACGTTTGGTGCTTGTTTTTCCCCTGTTATGTATGGTAAGACTTTGTCCTTAGTCGGTTTTCCATGCTTGCAAGCTGGGTGAACATTGCAGTCCTCAATATCGAAATTAGTCCATGCCATGCCAGGTCTTGGCACGAGATCCGACTGGCTTGAAGGTGAAAGGAAAAATTGCTGCCCAGGTGTAGAAGATGGCGTAAAGGCATCATCAGTGTTTGAGTTACCATTACCTTCGGGAAGATAAGGGTCAGAACATAATATTGGATTTACTTCGGGATAATCTTTTTTGGGCTGGCTATCGTCATACCCCCACTCTACCTTTAAAGGCGTGTTAAGGCTACAGCTCGGAATACATACCGGAAATGGAACTATCTGTAACGGGGTTAGCGACGCTATCGCCTCTCTCACCACACCCATATTTGTCAAACCTGAGATAAGCTTACCAAAAAGAAGTGTCACCGATCCGCCCGGTGAATCCGTGGTTCTACGTGCCACTACTCTTACCGCATTGATTGAAAGTCCGGTACTTCCATTTGCTCGGGTAAATTTGGGGTTTTTGCTTTGGTCCCAGTTGCCGACAATTATATCCCCAGTGTCAGCATTTGTTGTTCCATTGAGTAAGCTATAAGAAGGAGGGACATCACAATTTATTGAATCATTTGTAGACAGATAAACAGGGGCTTGAGCCGCTCTGTTTTTGCAGGCAAATTTCCATGCCTCCTGTCTCGCTAATTCCTGTTTAAACGAGTCAGTGCTGCTGTCTGTCGCCCCGGTCAGCTTGTCCGCCCCAGCCAGCGCGGCTGTATCAGCGGCATTCTGAAGCTCGCCTCTGACATAGTACATCCGGGAAAAGTCTATGGCAAGCACAGCAAAAAGCAAGAGGAAACATAAGGTAATACCTGCCACCAAAATTATAGCTGCGCCCTTATTTTTCATTTTTCCACTTCCTCACTTCTTTCCGGAATAGGTATCCAGTTAAACTCCCTTTCCTGATCAGGTGTCAAAGCCTTGTCAGTCGGAAGCTCTGTTTTCACTCCAGGTGGTATAGGCTTAATAAGCCTTGGAGTTATGAAAAACGCAAGCTCTTTTTCCTTGAGTTCCTCTCTCGTGCTTCTGAAAAGTGCGCCTAAAATCGGGATATCACCCAATATGGGGATCTTCTGGATATTTTTCTTTATTTCATCAGTAAGGAGTCCGGCGAGTATGAGACTCTCCCCTTCTTTCAAATCAACACTTGTATTGACTGTTCTTGTGTCAATTTCCGGAGCAATGATACTCCCAAAAGTAAGGTACCGCGCGATACTGCTCACTTCAGCAGGATCTATTTTGAGACGAATAACGCCGGTTTCAAGAACTTCAGGCTTAAAATTCAGCCGTATTCCTACTTCTTCATAGGTAATACCAACTGATGCACTTCCCCCTGTTCCGGTTATGGTTTGAATCGGCACTCTCGTGCCCACATGAAATTTACCAACCTCGCCACTCCTGACTATCAAGTTAGGTTCTGCGAGTATCTTGCCATATCCCTTTTCAGCCAGCGCCTTTAAAACAACCCCGATACCTCCCGGGAAATAAGAAACACCTATCTGGAAAGGATCAAGCGGATCGAACGAACCAATTCCTGGACCTGTCCCTACTATCCCTTCGCTTCCACCGAAAGTAGTTGTCGTTGTTCCGCCTGTCGTTGTTCCGCCTGAAGACGGTGCAGAAATTAAATTTGAGAAGCCTTCAGCTGTAGTTCCTTTTGCAAGAAAACTTATCCCCAATTCCTTCAGTTTCGTTTTATCAATTTGGGCGACCTTGACCTCAAGCATTACCTGCTGTGCGTTTTCGATTATTATGTGATTGAGCACCTTACCGCTCGTTGCAGTTGTTGTTGTAACAACTCCGGCAGCGTCTCTACTTGTGCTCGTAACAGCAGTGGAACCTATCGCATAAGCTTGAGTTATCTGTACGACCTTGTCAATCGTCTGCTGATTAAAAGCCTTTCCGGAAAGGACTATCGTATCTTTCGCAAACTCAACGGTGATATCGTCATTAGGCGCAACCGCTTTAATCTGCGCCTCAAGATTACCAATGTTTATATCACCAATAACGGTTATGTCAAAAACTGTTGCTTTTCCCTGTTTGTCCCAAACAATCAGACTGGTACTGCCTATCTTTTTCCCGTTAATGACTATCTCGGTAGGAGAAATAAGCTCAAAATCAGCGATTTCAGGGTCGGAAATGAAAACACGCTTGCTGAGTTCCTCTGGCTTAGACTCAAAAGGTTTTAAGATGGTCCCCTTGCCGATAAAGACCTGCACAGGTATCGCAGCCAGAGCTACAGAAGAAAAAATCAGGACAATGAGAACTGTTAAAATATATGTAACTTTTTTATTAATCATAATTCCCTCCTTCTTTTGAACTCATTTATATCACTGTTTTTCAACTGCAAATGATTTTTCTGTCTTCTGGTTTCCGCGTAATATCTCAACAGTAAAGGTCTCAGGTTTTTCCGGCTTTTCCCCCTTTGATCCAATTACTTTAGTTTTGACTATTGCTCCGACCAACACTTTTTTCACCGTTGCCCCCGTTGTCTTGACAACTTTCATGTCCCCTACTCTCTTGAGAATAAGTTGAAGTCTTCCCTGAGTGCTGGCTATGGCGAGTTTTTCAGCGTCCTCAGGGGTAACATCCATGGTGACAGTCGGAACTATCTGCGGTTTTTCATCACCTTTCTGCTGTGACATTACTTGACCGGTTGCCAGAACAGGCACATTCTGCAGCACGATCTTGCTGATCGGCTTTTGATTGTTCTCCTGCTGGGTGGTAAGCACTATATCAACTATGTTGCCCGGAGATATAAAACCTGCAACCCCGGACACCTGGTCAACCGCAACCGTCATGGCCCTGTGACTGTCGGGTATTTTATACGTCAAGACACTACCGCCCTGCCCTTCCTTCGGAACAAGCTTCGCTTCAATAATAGGTTCACCCGGAGTATATCTGTCTATCGCTGTTCTCCCTGTTACCTGTTCGGCAGAAGAAAACGTCTGGGTGGCAGGCGTCGCAGACTTCGGCCAGTTTACCATTTTTACCTGATCTGGCTTGATTACATTGCCAACGGGTATTTCCACCGCTGCAACCACAATACTCTCAGTGGCCACAGCTCCTTTCACCATAGCTTCCTGGCCTTTGAGGTATTTATAGAGAGATATGCTTGCAATCCCTGCAACTACCACCGCCAAGATGCCGATAATTAAAACTGTTCTCGGTTTTGCTTCCATTATTGCCCCCTCTCTCCTAAAAGTTCAGTTCTTGCTTATATTACATTTCAATGAACTACCCCGCAGCCCCGAATGCTTTCGGGGCGAGGTATCTATTTGTCATTCTGGCTTGTCCCTATTTTGTCATTGCGGCTTGTCCGCAATCTTTCTGAAGGATTCCGAATCCCGAAGCATCGGGAGAATGACAAGAAAAGGATTCCCGACGCGCTTCACTTGCGGGAATGACAAACAAAAAAAGGACTTTAACCCCGATACAAAGCATCGAGGAATTCCTTTGATTAAAAATTTATTCATAACGCATTGATGCGTCTGTTGACATAGGTATTTGATCCGGAATAAGCCCGAAGCTGAGCGTTGCAAGATTAGGGACTATAGAAACAAATTTGCCCTGTACGGTTACAATTATCGTGTCACTGGGATCAGCAGTTCCGCCATTGCCAATAATGTTTAATCCTACCTTAGTATTGAAATCATCATGGAGTGCTGTGTTAGTGATCGAGTTACAGGCTGCGAGTACAACCGGATTCGCCGGGGGAGGTAAACAGGTTGTTGCCGAGATATTGGTAAGGCCCGGCGTTACTATTGCAACCCTGACTCCGACCCTTGCTGCATTGTTCAACTGGTTTTTCAGCCACCATGCCCTTGCAATTTCAGCGATCCCGAAAATTAAGACTAAAAGCAAAATCATCATAAGGGCTGTCTCTATAACTGTCTGCCCTTTTTCATTCTTATCGTTAAGCATAAATTTAGTTCTCATAACGGTATAATAAATTTTACTCTGGGGAGTCATTCTCCCCAGAGTAAAATTCCTTTCTACTTGAGCGCGCTGGCTACCTTGCTTGCCGCACTGCCTATACCTGACTCTACACCATGCACCTCCCCCGAATTAACGGACACACCGAAAGGTTAGGTTACAATATACCCTTATAACCTTGGGAGGTATAAGATGCAAGAGAGCAAAGGACATAGGAAATTCGATCAGCAGTTCAAAGAA
>Ga0180009_10002525_pt1 | contig 21521 bp, 32 predicted proteins | sample OS_PC_MetaG_FD_123537 | JGI IMG/M metagenome (GOLD analysis project Ga0180009, IMG submission 123537) | Groundwater microbial communities from the Aspo Hard Rock Laboratory (HRL) deep subsurface site, Sweden - OS_PC_MetaG | ecosystem: Environmental > Aquatic > Deep subsurface > Groundwater...
AAAACATACCGCTTGGGACACATATTCACAATATAGAGCTGCGACTGGGAAAAGGCGGTCAAATTGTCAGAAGCGCCGGCACATTCGCACAGTTAATGGCAAAGGAAGATAAGTATGCTCTGATAAAGCTTCCATCCGGCGAAGTTCGCATGGTGCTCATTAATTGCAAGGCAACTATAGGCAGGCTTGGTAACGTCAGCCATGAGAATTTATCTTTGGGAAAAGCGGGCCGGAAACGTTGGCTTGGCAGACGGCCAAGAGTACGGGGTGTTGCGATGAATCCAGTTGACCATCCAATGGGCGGAGGTGAAGGAAAATCTTCAGGAGGACGGCATCCTTGTTCACCATGGGGTATGCCTTCAAAGGGCTATAAAACTCGCAAGAAAGGAAAAAGTGATCGCTATATAGTTAAAAAGCGTGCAAAGAAATAACAACAGGAGAAATTTATGCCACGGTCGTTAAAAAAAGGTCCATATATTGATTCAAAATTATTAAACAAAGTCCTGAAAGCCCAAGAGACACGTAGTGGCATGGTTGTTAAAACATGGTCTAGGCGTTCGATGATTATTCCTGAGATGGTTGGTGTTACAATAGCAGTACACAATGGAAGAAAATTCGTTCCAGTTTTTGTATCAGAAAACATGGTAGGCCACAAGTTAGGTGAATTTTCTCCAACACGGACTTTTTATGGACACGCCGGGGACAAAAGATTAAAATTAAAGAAATAGAAGTAAAGTTATAAGATTAGATATAGTCGAGTGGTCAAATAGTCAATCACTCAACTATTTAACGAGGTCTGAAGATTAAGGAATATTTAATAATGGAGATTAAGGCTGTAGCAAGATATGTACGCATTTCTTCTCAGAAAGTTCATAAAATTATAGATGCTATCAAGGGCAAGCCGGTTGAGGTTGGTCTTAATATACTTAAATTTATGCCCCATAAAGCAGCGGCAATTGTGGAAAAAATTGTTCGTAGCGCTGTAGCAAATGCTGATCAGAATTCTGATATAGATGTAGATTCGCTGGTTATTCGTAATGTAATTGCAGATCAGGGCCCTTCACTGAAGCGTTTCAAGCCAAGAGCGCGCGGTAGAGGCACAAGGATATTGAAAAGGTCTTCACATATCACGGTCGTTTTGGCTGAAGAATCGTCTTAAAAAGGAGGTAATGGCTTGGGCCAGAAAGTAAATCCTATAGGATTGAGATTAGGGATTGTTAAAACATGGGAATCAAGATGGTATGCCGGAAAGAATTATTCCGATTATATTTTGGAAGATTATAATATAAGAAAATTTATAAAAAAGAAATTATACCATGCAGGTATATCCAGGATTGAAATTGAAAGATCGGCCAAGCGTGTTAAACTCCGAATTTTTACATCTAGACCGGGTATAGTTATTGGGAAAAAAGGATCTGAGATATCTCAGCTTAAGAAAGAGTTAGAGAGCATCATTCCTAATGAAGTCCTAATAGATATTCAGGAAGTGAGAAAACCTGAGATTGAGGCACAGCTTGTTGCTGAAAATATTGCTCTTCAGATTGTAAGAAGAGTTGCATTCAGGCGTGCTATGAAGCGCGGTGTTTCATCGGCCATGAGGTTCGGCGCAAAAGGCATAAAAATCATATGTTCAGGACGTTTAGGTGGAGCCGAAATGGCCAGGAGAGAATGGTATAAAGAAGGCAGAGTTCCATTGCATACTTTAAGGGCAGATATAGATTATGGATTTATTGAGGCAAAGACCACATACGGGCTTATTGGTGTAAAAGTATTTATTTTTAAAGGCGAGATTTTAGATAAAAATTCCGCTGGTGCCGTCGCCAGTTAGCTAATAGGAGAAATAAGGACATGCTGAGTCCAAAAAAGGTAAAATTTAGAAAGCAGCAAAAAGGTAGAATGAAAGGTACATCCAGCCGAGGATGTAAATTGAGTTTTGGTGAATTTGGATTGCAGGCAACGGAATGCGGCACGATAACAGCTAAACAAATTGAGGCCGCCCGTATAGCCATGACCAGGCATGTAAAAAGAGGCGGTAAGATGTGGATAAGGATGTTTCCTGATAAGCCTTTTACAAAGAAACCCGCTGAGGTTAGAATGGGTAAAGGAAAGGGTGCACCTGAAGGATGGTGTGTAGTTATTAGACCAGGGAGAATCCTTTATGAAATGGAAGGCGTTGACAAGGAATTAGCAAGGGAGGCATTCCGTCTTGCTGCTCACAAGCTTTCGGTTAGGACGAAATTTATTGAGAGGGGCGATGCATAATGAAGGCAAGTGAGATTAGAGAATTTAGCTTGGAAGAAAAGCAAAGAAAACTGGATGATCTTAAAGAGGAGCTGTTTAATCTGAATTTTCAGCAAGAAACGGGCCAGCTCGAAAATCCACAAAAGATGAAACAGACCAGGCGTGGTATAGCAAGGATAAAGACTATTTTAAAAGAAGCTAAAATAAACAAAACAGATAAAGAAGAATAGATGCTGCTATGAAAAAGCAAGGAATGAGAAGGCAACTATTGGGAACAATAGTTAGTAATAAGATGGATAAAACTGTGGTAGTCATGGTTGAAAGAATGGTTAAACATAAATTCTATCATAAGTATGTTAGAAGACGTTCTAAGTTTTCATCTCACGACGAAAATAATGCATGCCAGATAGGAGATAAGGTATTAATAACCGAATCCAGACCTCTTAGCAGGTCAAAAAGGTGGCGTGTAAGTAAGATAGTTCAAAAAGCTATTTAATGATATAAGGGAATTAAAGGCGATGATTCAGGTAGAGACGAGATTGACGGCGGCAGATAACTCGGGCGCTAAGGTATTGTATTGTATAAAGGTTCTTGGAGGATCCAGGAGAAGGTATGCAAGTATTGGAGACATCATTGTCGTATCTGTCAAGGAAGCTATACCTAATGCCAAGGTTAAAAAAGGAGATGTCTTAAAGGCTGTTGTGGTTCGCACAAAAAAGGAAATCAGAAGGCCGGATGGATCATATATAAGATTTGATGATAATTCAGCTGTTTTAATTAGTGCAAACAAAGAACCCATAGGCACCCGCATATTTGGTCCTGTGGCAAGGGAGCTTCGAGCCAAAAGGTTTATGAAAATCATTTCGTTAGCACCTGAAGTTTTATAGGATTAATATTGCCCGGGGAGAATTGGCTTATGATAACAGATAAATGCCTTATAAAGAAAAATGACAAGGTCAAAATTATTACCGGTAAAGACAAAGGCAAGATAGGCAGTGTTCTTAAAGTAATCCGAAAGAATAACCGGGTACTTGTGGAAAATATTAATATGGTAAAACACCATGTTAAGCCTAATGTTAAGAACAAGCAGGGTGGAATTGTTGAAAAGGAAGCGCCTATCCGCTCATCGAATGTCATGTTGATGTGTAGCAAGTGTATGTCGTCCGTGCGAATCAAAATGCAGATTCTTGAGGATGGCAAAAAAACTCGTATCTGCGGAAAGTGCAGTGAAATTATAGACAACTGAAAATAGCGTTTAATATAATAAGGTATTATAATGTCGCAGTTAAAACAATATTATGAAAAAGAAGTTATCCCCAAGTTGATGGAGACCTTTAACTACCGGAATATCATGGAGGTTCCTAAACTTGAAAAAATTGTGCTGAATATAGGTTTGGGAGAGGCTATCCATAATATAAAATTGCTTGATTCAGCTACGGAAGAACTGAAACTTATATCAGGGCAGCAACCTGTTGTTACACGCGCCAGAAAGTCAATTGCTGCTTTTAAGCTTCGTGAAGGGATGCCGATCGGATGTATGGTTACCCTGCGTCATAGACGAATGTATGATTTTTATAGCAAGATAGTTAACATAGCTCTTCCTAGGGTTCGTGATTTCAGAGGTCTTTCAGGTAAAGCTTTTGACGGTCACGGGAATTATTCATTGGGGATAAAAGAAAATATTATTTTTCCTGAGATCGATTACGATAAGATCGATAAGATGAAGGGACTTAATATAACAGTAGTTACAACAGCTAAGAATGATAAAGAGGGAAGAGAGCTTCTTAAGCTGTTAGGCATGCCATTAAGGAATTAAGGAGGATAATTTGGCAAAAACATCTCTTAGAATGAAAGCTATTAAAACACCAAAGTTCAAAGTTCGGGCATACAATAGATGCCCTATCTGCGGCAGGCCAAGAGGTTTTTTGAGAAAATTCGGAATTTGTCGTATTTGTTTTCGCAATCTGGCTTCACAAGGTATGCTGCCTGGAGTTATAAAATCCAGTTGGTGATTTTTATATTCATAATGAAGATAGACTTTCAGATAATTAATTTCACAAGGCCAGAAGGAGGAAGGCGTATTAGTTATACGTCGACGACTGATAACACAGTGAAATTATTTATCTGAAAGTCTATAGTTAAAAGTTATATAGTTACGGAGAAAAAACAATGGCGATGAGCGATCCAATTGCGGATATGTTGACCAGAATCAGGAATGCTGAAAAGGCAAAATTTAACGCCGTTAATATTCCTGCCTCAAAGTTGAAAATCGAAATAGCTAACATATTTAAAAATGAAGGATTTATTAAGAATTATAAATTCATAAAAGATACCAAACAGGGCATCTTGCGGATCTATCTTAAATATGGGCCGGCACACTCAAAGGTGATATTTGGTCTTGAGCGTGTCAGCAAGCCTAGTAGAAGGGTTTACGTAAAGAGTAAAGAGATAAAGCCGGTTCTAAATGGTATGGGCATTGCAGTTTTGTCTACATCTAAGGGGATAATGACAGACAAAAAAGCCAGGAGTGAAAACATGGGAGGCGAGATCCTCTGTAATATATGGTAGCCACTAGGAGTATTATTATATGTCTCGAATAGGCAAAAAACCGATACCAATACCTGATAAAATAAAAGTATTATATAAAGACGGTATATTTACTGTTGAGGGGCAGAAAGGCTCTCTTTCAAGGCCCATACATCCTTTAATCGAGCTTGAAATAAAGGATGGCGTTGTGAATGTGTCCATGAAAAAGGATGGCAGAGTCAGCAGGTCATTGTGGGGGCTTACCAGAAGTCTTGTCGCTAATATGGTAACCGGTGTAAACAAGGGGTTTGAGCGTGTCCTGGAGATAAACGGCATAGGCTATCGCGCCACGCTTAGCGGAAATCGTATAGTTTTTAATCTTGGATATTCACATCCTATCGATTTTGATCTTCCGGAGGGTATTTCTGCATCTATTGATAAAAATAATATTATAAAGCTTTCCGGAATCGATAGGGAAAAGTTAGGGCACATATCGGCAGCAATTAGACGATTAAGACCGCCTGAGCCGTATAAGGGCAAGGGGATCAAGTACGCTGAGGAATACATACATAAAAAGGCAGGTAAAACCGCTGCTAGATAGAGTAACTGTAACCTGTTACTTGTATATGGGGATAATGAGATGGGTTCGTTGGATCAAAAAAGACTTGCGCGTTTAAAGAGAAAAAAAAGAATAAGAAAATCTATGTTTGGCACACAACAAAAGCCAAGACTGAGCATTTTTCGAAGCGCAAAACATATTTATGCACAGATAATTGACGATGTTGATAGCCACACTCTGGCTTCGGCATCAACTTTGGAACAAGTAGTCAAAGAATCGCCTGAGTATAAAAATAAAATTTCTGTGGCGACCCTTGTCGGAAAACTTGTAGCTGAACGTGCTAATAAAAAAGGAATTAAAAAGGTAGTGTTTGATCGGAATGGTTTTTTATACCACGGTCGGGTTAAAGCGGTTTCCGATGGAGCACGCGAGGCTGGTTTGGATTTTTAAATAAGGAGGCGAAATCTTGTTTAAACAAGATGCAGACGAAAGTCAGTTTATTGATAAGGTAGTTCATATTAACCGGGTGGCGAAGGTAGTTAAGGGCGGTCGCAGGTTTAGTTTTAGCGCCATAATTGTTGTTGGTGATGGGAATGGCAGTGTTGGTTATGGTTTGGGTAAAGCAGGAGAAGTACCGGAAGCGATCCGAAAAGGTATAGAAAAAGCAAAAAAGAACATGATTAAAGTTTCCCTGGTTGATGGAACAATTCCCTTTGAGGTTACAGGAAAGTTCGGCGCAGGGAAAGTATTTTTAAAGCCTGCTTCAAAAGGGACAGGAGTTATAGCCGGTGGTGCTGTCCGGGCCGTGTTAGAGGCGGTCGGCGTAAATAACATTCTGACAAAGTGTCTTGGATCCCATAATCCTCATAATTTAGTGAAGGCTACTGTTACAGGGCTAAGTCAACTTCAAAGTCGTGAACAGGTAGCTGCTAGGCGTGGTAAAAGATTAGAAGATTTGTAAAATAACTATTGAAAATTGACTATTGAAGATTGAAAATTGAATGTATTCTATTAATTTTAATCCACAGATTACACAGATTTTCGTGAGTTATTGGGTTAAATTCCCCGAACCTTGCTGATAGGTAGTTCATTTAAAATAATAGAGCGAAGCGATTCCATAAATATTCAATATTCAATCGACCCGCCCGCCTCGCCTGAGCACAAGCGCTTGAATTTCGCATATCTGGTTACGGCGAGTGCGATGGCGGGCAGGCAATATTCAATTTTATAACCAATGACCAGTAAAGGGAAATATAAATGTCTGGCAAATTGAAGGTGACTCTTGTTAAAAGCATGATTGGAAGGCCTGAAAAACATCGCAAAATACTGCGCAGTATGGGGCTTACTAAGATCAACAGAGCTGTTGAATTTGAAGATGCTCCATCTGTTCGGGGGATGATCAACAAAGTTGCACATTTAGTTAAGGCTGAGGAGAAGATTGATGAAGCTTAATGAATTGTCACCAGCAAAGGGATCTCGCAAATCGCGAAAACGTCTTGGGCGTGGTGTGGGCTCAGGGACAGGCAAGACTGCCGGTAGAGGGACAAAGGGACAGAATAGCCGTTCCGGCGGGGGCGTTAGGCCAGGTTTTGAGGGAGGTCAAATGCCTATTCATCGTCGTTTACCCAAACGTGGTTTTACAAATATTTTCAGAAAAAATATTGCTGTAATTAATATACGTGACCTGTCGAGATTTGAGAAAGACAGCATAGTGGATGAAGATGCTCTTTTTAGTTCAGGCCTTGTTAAAGGTAAAATAGATGGCATTAAACTTCTTGGTCAAGGCGAAATAAAAACCTCTCTCACGATACGCTTAAACAGTGTCAGCAAAAATGCCAGAGAAAAAATTCTTACTGCTGGCGGCAATATAGAGGTTCTATAGTATGGTTAGTGAGGGATTTGGAAATATATTTAAAATACCCGAGCTAAAAAAAAGGATAGTATACACTTTTGCGCTTCTTATAGTTTACCGTATCGGAGTACATATTCCAACTCCTGGAATAGATGCTGTTGCGCTCGCTTCATTTTTCGCACGGGCAAAAGGGACCCTGCTTGGCCTGCTTGATATGTTTTCAGGCGGTGCGTTGGAAAGGCTCTCAGTTTTTGCTCTCGGGATAATGCCTTACATAAGCGCATCCATTATTCTCCAGCTTTTAACAGTAGTTGTACCGCATCTCGAGAGGCTGTCAAAAGAGGGCGCACAGGGGCGGAAAAAAATTACACAGTATACCCGTTATGGAACTGTATTGTTAAGCATAATACAAGGGTTCGGTATCAGCATCGGCCTTGAACAAATGAGTTCGCCCGGCGGTGCTCCCATAGTTATACATCCTGGATGGGAATTCAGGCTTATGACTGTAATTACCCTGACGGCAGGAACCGCCTTTATTATGTGGTTGGGTGAGCAGATAACGGAGAGAGGGATCGGTAATGGTATTTCACTTATAATATTTGCCGGTATTGTTGCCGGGCTGCCAAATGCGATAGCAAATACTTTTAAACTCCTTTCAACAGGAGAAATGGGAGTCTTTTTAATCATAATCATGGTAGTTTTTATGATAGCTGTCATAGGTTGCATTATATTTGTTGAGCAGGGGCAGCGACGCATACCAGTACAATATGCTAAAAGGGTTGTGGGTCGGAAAATGTACGGAGGTCAGAGCACTCATCTTCCATTGAAAATTAATACCTCAGGAGTAATACCACCTATTTTTGCATCATCAATTATGATGTTTCCGGCGACTATAGGCAGTTTTATAGCAATTGCCTGGATACAGAATATTGTTTCTGCAATAACGCCCGGCAGCGTTATTTATGAAGCATTATTTGTAGGTCTAATATTCTTTTTCTGTTATTTTTATACTGCCATCACATTTAACCCCGATGATGTTGCGGAAAATATGAAAAAATATGGTGGCTATATACCTGGTATTCGTCCAGGTAAGCGTACAGCTGACTATATTGAGAGAGTTTTGACACGAATAACTCTTGGAGGCGCGATATATGTTTCTGCAGTATGTGTGCTTCCGTCAATTTTGATATCAAAATTTAATGTTCCTTTTTATTTCGGCGGCACGGCTCTTCTTATAGTTGTTGGCGTAGCCATCGATACTGTGTCTCAAATAGAATCGCATATGTTGACACGTCATTACGAGGGTTTTTTAAAAAAGGGCGGAGATAGGATTAAGGGAAGATTTTAAGATGGTGATTTTAAAATCACCCAAAGAGATTGAAAAGCTTTATGCAAGTAATCAGGTAGTTGCGGAAATTCTTTCTAAACTTGAGTCAGAGGTAACACCTGGAATTGATACTCTTTATTTAAATGACCTTTCAGAACGTTTGGCTTATGAGAAAAATGCGATTCCAGCCTTCAAGGGATACAGGGGTTTCCCTTATTCAATATGCGCGTCTGTTAATAACACGGTTGTGCATGGGTTCCCTTCTAAAACTCCGCTGAACGAAGGCGATGTTATTAGCTTGGATTTTGGTGTTCTTTTAAACGGTTATTACGGTGATGCAGCTATCACGGTAGCCGTTGGCAAGATATCCGAATCTACCCGAAGGCTAATTCAGGTTACAGAAGAGGCTCTCTACAAAGGTATTGAAAAGGCGATTCCGGGCGGCAGGCTTTCGGATATTTCTCATGCAATCCAAACACATGTTGAAGCAGCTGGTTTTTCAGTAGTTCGCAATTTTGTAGGGCATGGTATAGGAACAAATCTTCATGAAGAACCTCAGATACCTAATTTCGGCAAGCCTGGTATGGGAGTCAGATTAAAAGCGGGTATGACTTTGGCTATAGAGCCCATGGTGAATGAAAAAAATTATGATGTTAAAATACTTGAAGATGGATGGACGGCTGTAACAAAGGATGGTTCTTTGTCTGTACATTTTGAGCATACTATTGCGATTACAGAAAAAGGTCCAGTTATCTTAAGTAAAAGGGACGGGAGTTAAAAATGCCAAAGGAAGAGGCGATAAAGGTGGAGGGCAAGGTTCTTGAGGCTCTGCCCAATGCAATGTTTAAGGTTGAACTGGAGAATAAGCACCAGGTCCTTGCGCATATTTCTGGGAAAATGCGCATGCATTTTATAAAAATTTTGCCGGGAGATAAAGTCACAGTCGAACTTTCACCATATGATCTCTCTCGTGGCAGAATAACATACAGGTCAAAGTAGGGGCACGGCGCGCCGTGCCCCTACTAGAGTCAAGGGAGTTTTATTTATGAAAGTGAGAGCATCAGCTAAAAAGATTTGCAGCAAGTGTAAAATAATTCGTAGAAAAGGGGTTGTAAGAGTGATCTGCGAAAATAAGCGGCACAAACAGAGGCAAGGATAAGGGAGGATAAGCTTTGGCAAGAATTGCGGGCGTAGATTTACCTAGGCAAAAGCGGATTGTGATAGCGCTGACATACATTTATGGAATTGGCAGGACAATATCGAAAAACATACTAACAAAGCTCAACATTGATCCTGATACCAAGAGTGATGATTTGTCAGAAGCCGAGATTAATAATATCCGCAAGGTTATTGACAGTGAATATAAGGTTGAAGGTGAGCTCCGTACAGAAGTTTCTATGAATATCAAAAGACTTATGGATCTTGGAGCATATCGCGGCCTCCGCCACCGAAAATCGCTTCCCGTGCGGGGACAGAGGACAAGTACTAATGCGCGCACAAGAAAGGGGCCGAAAAGATCGGCTGTTAAGAAGAGAGGTGGAGAGACAAAGAAGTGATTCGGGTAATAAGTTTAATCTTAGCCCGCAACCCGTAACAAGAGGAAAAAGAGGCTTTATTTATGGCTAAAAGAGTCCAAACTAAAAAGAAAGAAAAGAAAAATATTCCGAATGGAATAGTGCATATTCAATCTACTTTCAATAATACAATAGTTACTATTACAGATCCTGCAGGTAATGTTGTTGCCTGGTCAAGTTCCGGCGTTCATGGATTTAAAGGATCTCGAAAGAGCACACCATTTGCCGCTCAGCTGGCAGCCGCAGACGCTGTAAAAAAGGCGATGGAACATGGGATGAAGAATGTTGAAGTATATGTAAATGGCCCTGGAGCAGGAAGGGAGTCGGCGCTTCGATCATTGCAAGCTGCAGGGTTTAATGTTGTTATGATCAAAGATGTTACTCCTATTCCACACAATGGTTGCCGACCACCAAAAAGACGCAGGGTATAGATAAAGGAGGAGAATTTGGCACGATATATAGGGTCAGTTTGTCGGCTATGCCGACGAGAAAACTTAAAATTGTTCCTAAAAGGAGATCGCTGTTATTCTGATAAATGTGCTTTTGACAGACGGAGTTATCCACCAGGCAAGCATGGCCAGCGTCGTGGAAGAAAAAATTCAGACTACGCTATTCAGCTTCGTGAAAAGCAGAAGGTAAAACGTATGTATGGTCTTTCCGAAAAACAATTCCGTCTGTTTTTTAAGAGAGCGGACCGTCAGAAGGGTATAACTGGAACAAATTTGCTTGTATTGCTGGAACGTCGGCTTGATAATGTTATTTATCGTTTAGGTTTTGTTAATTCAAGAAATCAAGGCCGTCAGCTTGTCAAGCATAATCACTTCCTTATTAATGGCAAGAAGGTAAACATTCCTTCCTATACGATAAAAATGGGTGATGTTATTGAAATACGTGAAAAAAGCCGTAACATACAGGCCATAAAAGATTCATTTGACGCCGTTGTCAGAAGAGGTATTCCCCAGTGGCTTGATTTAGAAAAAGAGAGCTTGAAAGGTATGGTAAAAGCTTATCCTGTCCGAGAAGATCTGACAATGCCTATCCAGGAGCAGCTTATAGTAGAGCTTTATTCCAAGTAAAATGCAGAATTTTTTGTAATTGGAATGAGCAAATAACTAAATTCCCATAAATTTAATCTGGAGATAAAATATGTCGTCAAATGAACTTATGTACATGAACTGGCAAGAAATGATAAGGCCGGAAAAGGTGCAGGTAACCAGCAAACCTACTTATAGCAAGTTTGTTTGTGAGCCTCTTGAAAGAGGATTTGGCATAACGATTGGTAATTCTTTAAGGCGGATAATACTTTCTTCTTTGTATGGAGCTGCAATAGTAGCGGTAAAATTTGATACTGTAATGCATGAATTCAGTGTTATTCCAAGCGTGCTTGAGGATGTTTCTGAAATTATTCTTAACTTGAAAGAGGTGCGCTTCAAAGTAGCCGATGCCGAACCAAAGACAGTTCACATTAATGCCAAAGGAGAGAGAGAAGTAACTGCCGGTGATATAATCAGTGATGATGGAAGATGCGAAGTTCTTAACCCTGATTCACATATTGCAACTCTCTCTAAGAATGCGAAACTGAATATGACCATGACCGTTAAAGTCGGGAAAGGATATTCTTTGTCCGAAGCAAATAAGGATGAAGATGCACCTTTAGGCACAATACCTATTGATGCAGTATTTTCTCCGATTAAGCGTGTAAATTATGTAGTAGGTAATGCCAGGGTGGGGCAGAAAACTGACTATGATAAGCTCACCTTAGAGGTGTGGACAGATGGAAGCATACTTCCCGAGGATGCTGTCGCGTACGCTGCCAAGATTTTTAAAGAGCAGCTGACAATTTTTATTAATTTTGATGAAAAAATTGAACCAGAATCCGAGAAGAAATCCGATGAGCTGCGGGAGCCTCAGATTAATGACAACCTTTACAGAAGTGTCGAGGAACTCGAGCTTTCTGTTCGCAGCGCTAATTGCCTCAAAAATGCCGATATACTAAAGATTTATCAGTTGGTAAGTAAAACCGAAGCAGAAATGCTCAAGACAAAAAACTTTGGCAGAAAATCTTTAAATGAGATTAAGGAAGTCTTAAGTGAAATGGATCTTTCTTTGGGTATGAAGCTTGAAGGATTTGTGCCTCCTGAGGAAAACACAGAAGAAGAGGAGCAAGCTGATCTATGAGACATCGAAAAGCTGGATTGAAATTAAATAGAACTAGTAGTCACAGAGATGCCATGTTCAGAAACATGGTAACCTCTCTGTTTAAATATGAGCGTATCCGTACTACTGATACAAAAGCAAAGGGATTAAGACGCTGGGCAGACCATCTGATTACTCTTGCTAAGCGGGGAGATCTACATGCTAGGCGACAGGCGCTTTCAATAATAAGAGAGAAAGATGTTGTTCACAAACTGTTTAGTGAAGTTAGTGAGCGCTTTGGTGCAATGTTAGGAGGATATACCAGAATTGTTAAGCTGGGAAGACGTCCTGGAGATGCTGCGCTTGTTTCTATGATTGAGTTCGTTACTTCTGAAAAGAGTAAAAAGAAGAAAACAAAGGCCCCCAAAAGTCCTGCCGTTAAAAAGAAACAGGTTGCGGTAGAGAAGGCCAAACCCGAGAAAAAAGAAGAAAAACTTATAGAAAAGATAGCCGAAGAAAAGTCTGCCGGTCCTGAAGAAGATATAGACAAGAAGGCAGATGAAATGGAGGCAGCGCCGGAATCACCGGAATCAGAGGGGCCTCCGTCTGAAAAAGATAAGGCTGAAGATGACATGGAAAATACCGAACCTGAAAAATAGCAGTTTTTTAAAAATAATAAAAAAGCCCTGCCTGGATTTACAGACAGGGCTTTTTAAATTATTATGACTCAAATTTTGCTCCATGTAACAGCTTTATGAAACTTGGGTTGAGCGGGTTCAACGTTCAACGTTCACGGTTCACGGTTGAAGATTTCTAACTAGCTGTTAAGAAAAGGATGACACATCAATTAGAGCGAATATTATGTTTCACCCAATGGGTGAAAGAGACTAATCTGAGCATTGTGTTATAAAGTTAAGAATATCAGTAGACTATAACCCTTGAACCCCTGGCCCAGACCTGGCTTTCCTGTCCTATTGCGTAGAAACTTCTGGAGCAGCATTAAATGAGATCGTGCCAAGGATGCATATCAAGTCGCGCCAGGGCAGGCTTGAACCCTGAACCTTGAACCGATCACTTTAGCTTGTACTTTTCAAATGCTGCTCGTGCTTCTTCTATTAATAGATATTCTTTTTCTGTATATCTTGGTGAGAAATGGAAAAGAGTGTATTGCTTAATATTGGCTTCGCCTGCTAATCTGCCGGCCTGACGAGCAGTAAGGTGATATTTTTTGTCAGCCATGTCTCTGTTATTTTCAAGAAACGCTGCTTCTATAAAAAGATGGTCCGAATTTTTTGCAAATTCTATTATTTTTTCTTTGTTGTATTTACTGTAAGCAACATCTGCAATATATGTAATCTTCTGCCCAGGAGTAATAAGAGCGATTTGTTTTGAAAGATCGCCAAGAATAAATTTCTTTTCTTTATTATCTTTTCCGTATGTTACCTTAAATTCGGAATCAGGATCCTGGCCGTTGAATAAAGCTTGTTTGAACTCTTTTAGCCATGGGCCTATTTCAAGTCCAAGAACAATAACTCTGTCTTTAATTATATTAACGTGAAATCGTTCTTCAATTGAAAACCCCAGGCATGGTATGCCGTGGTCCAGGATTACAGCGGAAACAGACAGGGCCGGTTCCTTTAAAAGTATGGCGCTAAAGTCTTCTTTTATATCTTCTTGAATAGGGATAAATCTGTTTTGACACAGATACCGTCTGGAAATCAGGTGATCAGGATATACCTCGGTAACATTTAAAGACAACCTGTTGTTAAAATTTCCTACAAGGTTCCATGAATAGCCTGCCAGTTTTCCTTCAATATTTTTTATAAAACCTTCAGGACCATACATGTATAATTTTTTTTCGCGGCCAAGAAAAAGCCGCAGCACCCTGTCAAAACCAACAAAATGATCCATATGTGTATGTGTGACAAAAATATGGCTTATCTTAAGAATATCTCTTGTTGAAAGAGAATTAATATCGCCTAAATCGAAAATCAGGGCTCGTTTTTCAAATAAAAAGGGGATAAATATTCCCGGGTCATCGAAAGGTCCGTTGATTAGCCTTGGATGAAAGGATGGGCGCATTGTTAAGGCAGAAATTTTATAACTTGCTGGTTTATACAATGATATATATCTTCATCAGAACCGAATATATCAATAACATCTTTGTGATTTATCAGTTTTTCTATAACAAAAGAGGTAACATAAATAGTTACGATATGTGGATTTGGAACAATATTTCTAACTGGTGCAATTTGGTAGTCAATATCAAACTCATCAGAATTGCTTAACTTTTTGATGCATTTATTAATCTGTTCTTCCAACCCGTTTTTATTGGTTGTTTCAATGATATTGTTCTCAATAAGCTTCATGGCAATAGCATTCGAGAGCGGTTCAATACATTCTTTTACGCTTTTTATTGCCTGTCTTCGAGCATATTCCTTTGAAGATTCTATTTTAGATAAAATACTTGATTCACGAGTACTTGACCTGAATATTTTAGCCATAGATTATCCCCTATATTTATTGTAACGGTTCAGGGTTCACGGTTCAGAGTTAGTGAAGGTTAACAAAAGGAAGGTAACACTGAACTCTGAACGCCTAATGTTCATTTAATTTTTTTGCAGAGCATAATAATTGTATGTAAAATGGATTGCAAGGAAAATATTGTAAATCTGGTTGATCAGCTTCAGGGTTAGTCGGCTTTTAACCTTGAACCCCTGGCCCAGCCTGGCTTCTCTGTCCAATTGGGTGGAAACGGCTATCGTAGCATTCAGTGCGATCGTGCCAAGAATGCATATCAACTCGCGCCAGGGCAGGCGTGAACCCTGGAACTGTGAACCTGAGTAGTTAAGTTTCTTCAATAATAATTTGTGCTTTTTTTGTTCCATTCCAGTAATTCCAGCGCAGACTGAATGCAATTTTATCAAATCCGTTATTTAATGGCTTACTTTTATCAATGTTGAAATGAATTGCATTTAAGCCGCTTCCTTTGCTGGATGAATTCTGCTTTAAAAGCATGCTTCTATGGTTTTCGCCAACAATTTTAGAAGATAAAACTTTAATGTTTTTAGCCGTAAAAAGAGGTTCGTGGTTTCCCGACCCAAAAGGCTTTAAGGCTTCAAGGTTATCAATCAGCGTATCTGAAATATCATCGAAGTTAAGTTCATAATCAATTGTAATTATTGGCTCAAGATTTATCTTTTTTGTCATATTCCTCATAACTTTTTCAAAATTTTCTTGAAAAAGAGTTATATTTTCATTTTTTATTTTTAGACCTGCAGCCATTGAATGCCCGCCAAAATTTTCAAGATCGCTTGAACAATTCATAAGCCCGTCGTATAGGTCAAATCCAGGTACACTTCTGGCAGAACCCTTACCAATACCATCTTTTGTTGAAATAAGTACAACAGGCCGAAAAAAAAATTTTGCAAGCCTGGATGCAACTATTCCAAGAATCCCTTCATGCCATCCTTGATTAGATAATACGAGTGTTTTATTTTGTAGCAGATGGGGATTTTTATTTAAATATAATAGGATATTATCAGTTAGTTTTTTTTCGATAACTTGTCTTTGGGTATTCAGTTTGTTGAGTGTTTGAGCAATTTGTCTCGCTATGTCAAGGCGTTTTGTAGTTAAAAGTTCAACTGCGCTTTTTGCATGGTCTATTCTGCCAGGTGCATTTAACCTCGGCACCAGCTTGAAAGCAATATCATCCGTATCTGTTAATGGGCCTTTTAATTTGCATTCTTCAATCAATGCTTTCATCCCATTCCGTTCACCTGTGTAGATTTTTTTAAGTCCCGCATTAACTAATATGCGGTTTTCATCAACAAGAGGAACCATATCAGCAATGGTTCCAAGGGCTACAAGATCGCAAAGATTTTTTAAATTGGGTTCCGCTAGTTTATGCCAGAAGCCGTTGTCACGCAGGTGTTTTCTAAGGCAGATAAGAAGGTAAAAAGCGACACCAACTCCTGCGAGGTTATCAAGACCTGAAGTGCAATCAATGCGTTTGGGGTTTACAACAGCAAATGCATGAGGCGGTCTGTCTGTTATTCTGTGATGATCCGTTATAATTACATCGATTCCATTATGTTTTGCCGATTTCACAGCATCATAACTGTTTGATCCGCAGTCTACGGTTATTATAAGGCTTATCCCTTTTGGCAGCGCATAATCTATAATATGGTTTTTTTGCAGACCGTATCCTTCTTTTGTTCTGTGCGGGATATAGTAATATACATTTGCTCCTATATAACTAAAGAACTCTAAAAGCACAGCCGTTGCAGTGATTCCATCAGCATCATAATCGCCGAAGATTAAAATTTTTTCATTATTTATTATTGCGGAAAAAATACGACGAACAGAGGTGTGCATTCCTTTTATTGAAAACGGAGAGCGCATATTGTTAAATGAGGGGTTAAGAAAATCAAAGGCATCCTCAACAGAGACAATGTTTCGATTAACCAGGATGCTTGCTATGATTGGATTGCATTTAAGAGCTTTACTGATTTTTCTTACAGAACTAATATCCGGTTGAAGAATTTGCCAGTCTTTTTTCATAATTGAGATATAACTTATATTGTGGTTTCGGACAATATGATTCGATTTTTTTGTTGAAAAAAAATAACAAATGATGGTAGTTTAACCTAAATTAAGCGATTTTTTACTCGATCTGCACCAATCTCTTGCGCATCAAGGACTTGCGAAAAGTCTCGACATATCCATTGGTATGCCTACGCTTTTCGCAAGCCATGCTGCATCAAGATCTCGGCACATTTCTTCGCAAAAAATCGCTCAACTTAGGTTTAAATTATTTATATTAAAATCTTGTTTATTAGGATAATCTTTGGAGACAATAAAAAAATATTACCGAATTGAACGAAAAGAAATATGCTTTCTGAAATTTATTTTTGAGGCATATGATGGAATTGCAATGTTAACTACTCTGGATTCTGATTCAGGTGTTGTTATGTTCCACATTGCTCCTGGCTGTGAAGATGATGTTGAGATGATTTTACAGGATCTCCAACATAATATCATGATTGAAGAAGTATAGATTTTCAGATAAATAATTTCACTGTGTTATCAGTCGTCGACGTATAACTAATACGCCTTCCTCCTTCTGGCCTTGTGAAATTAATTATCTGAAAATCTATATGAGCGCTATAGATGTAAGGGGGTACTAATGAAAAAAGGTTGGTATTTTGGTCTTGTTATTTTTATTTGGTTTTTTATAGTTGGAATGGGCGATATTGGAGAAAGAGGAGTCATTGATATCCCTGAGCCTGAAAAAAACTACGCTGTATCTCTTGTGGACCAGGCTGATGTTTCAATGGACCTTGAAAAGTTTTCATTTGAAGGTCAGACTTATTTTATCGGCAAATTGGGCAGGGCAGAGATATCGATTGATTTTGGCAAGATAGACTCAGTTTTACTTATTTTGCAGGATGATCATGTCAAGGCAAAAGTAAATTTAAAGGATGGAAAAGCTCTTGAGATCATAGTAGATAAGGGCAAAATTTGCTATGGTATATCTTCTTTCGCAAATGTCAAAATAGAGCTTCAGGATATCAAAAAGATTACCATGCATGAAAAGGCACTTAATAATTGATGAAGACAAAATGTCTTTACATAAATACCATCGGATGTCAGATGAATGTTTATGACTCCGAACAGATTGCAAAGATATTAACTCCCTTAGGATACAAGATGAATTCGTCCATTGAATTTGCAGATCTTATTATTGTTAATACATGCGCAATCAGGGAAAAGGCTGAGCAGAAAGTTTTTAGTTTTTTAGGACGTATTGCAGGTCTTAAAAGAAAAAAACCAGGCCTTATTATAGGTGTTGGCGGTTGCGTGGCGCAACAGGAAGGGGAAAGGATCCTGGAACGTATGCCGCATGTGGATTTGATTTTCGGGACACATGCTATATGCCGCTTGCCGTATCTTATACAAAAAATAGAAGCAGAAAGATGCAGCATAGTCGATGTTGAAATGTCAGAAATCATAGAGGAGTTTGAATCTGTAATAGAATCGCCATTGGATAGAACTGATCCAAAAGCCACAAGCTTTGTGACAATTATGAGGGGCTGTGACAATTTTTGCACTTATTGTGTAGTCCCGCATGTTAGGGGTAGAGAAACGAGCAGGCTCCCTGAGAGCATAGTAAAAGAAGTTAAAGGTCTTGTTAAAAGCGGTGTTCGAGAGGTTACTCTTCTTGGTCAGAATGTAAACAGCTATGGCAAAAAGGAAAAACTGACATCATTCCCACAACTTTTAGCTTTAGTTAATGAAATAGATGGACTTTTTAGAATCAGGTTTACCACTTCTCATCCAAAAGACCTTTCAGATGATCTTATTAGTGCTTTCAATGACCTTGATAAGCTGTGCAATCATATACATTTGCCTGTACAGTCCGGATCAAACAGAATTTTAAAAAGAATGAACAGGAAATACACCAGAGAGCTGTATCTTGAAAAAATAGAGAAACTGCGAAATAATTGTCCAGGCATAGCTATTACTTCTGATATCATTGTTGGTTTTCCAGGGGAGACTATAGTCGATTTTGAAGAAACTTTGGATTTAATAAAACAAGTTGAATTTGATGGTATTTTTGCATTTAAGTATTCTGATAGACCCAATGCACCGGCAGCCCGTTTTACAGACAAAATTACAGAGCAGGAAAATAAAGAAAGATTGCAAATCCTGCTGGATTTGCAGGAATATTTTACAACTAAAAAAAACAGTGAGCTGGTTGGATCAAATGAGTTGATCCTTGTTGAGGGTTTAAGTAAAAAAAAGGTAGATAGTGATACTCAAAGAAAATGTCAATACATTCAGTGGTCAGGACGTACCGCAACTAACAAGGTAGTAAACTTTATCCAGCTTGAGGATACTATTCCACGCGATAAAATATTAAAAGGGAAAATAGTGAACGTGAAAATTGAAAAAGCATATTCCCATTCACTCTGGGGAAAACCAGTTCAAATGGAAGCAACACTTTTTGCTTCGGAAGGAGAACAAAGTTATGCTGCTTAAAGTTAGCATAGCGGGACTGACAATTGATCCAACTTCAAATACACCTATCGTTATTTTAAAGTCTGATAAAGATGATCAGGCAATTCCTATATGGATAGGGTTGCTGGAAGCTACCTCTATTGCCTCTACTCTTCAAGATATAAAGTTTGACCGTCCCATGACCCACGATCTTTTTAAAAATTTTACAGATCTTATTGATATCAGCATTGAAAAAGTGGAGGTGTGTGATTTAAAGAATAACACTTTCTACGCCAAAATTCATTTTATTTATGAAAAAGGTAATTTCAGTATGGATGCTCGTCCTAGCGATGCAATTGCTCTTGCCCTTCGATTTAAAGCCCCAATTTATGTTGATGATATTGTTATTGAAAAATCGAAAATGTCTGACAGCCATGCTGAAGCCCTTGATAAGACTGAAGATGGTAAAAAGTGGGCAGATTATCTCGAAAAACTTTCGCCCGAAGATTTTGGGAAATATAAAATATGATAGATCTTCATACACATACGGTTTTCAGTGATGGCGTTTTGATACCTTCCGAGCTCGTTAGAAGGGCGGAATTTGTCGGATTAAAAGGAATTGGAATAACCGATCATGGCGATTTTTCAAATATTGATTTTATAGTCCCAAGGATAGTTGCCGTAGCAGAAAAACTAAATAGCGTTTTAAGCATAAAGGTTGTTCCTGGAATAGAAATAACTCATGTGCCGCCCGGTCTGATATCAGATGCTGCAAAAAAAGCTCGTTCTTTAGGAGCAAAAATCATTATAGTACATGGAGAAACAATTAGCGAGCCGGTTGCTCCAGGCACTAATAGTGCTGCACTAGAAGCAGATATCGATATTCTGGCACACCCTGGCCTGATAAGCGAGGAGGAAGTTTTAAAAGCAAAAGAAAATAGAATTTTTTTGGAGATATCAGCTCGTAAAGGACATTCTCTGACCAACGGACATGTTGCCATGCTTGCCATGAAAATAGGGGCCAAGCTTGTCATTAACAGTGATTCGCATGCACCTGAAGATTTGATTAATGATAAAATGGCAAAAAAAGTTGTTTGTGGAGCCGGTTTGACCGAGAATGACTATGATATAATGCAAAAAAATGCCTCCCTATATATAAATATGGTGTAATTATTTTACAGAAACCCAGATTTATATTATTTAGTTTAGCATATCGAGTTCCTTGGCCTATTCATAATTAGCCGTTATTATTTTATTCCAAAGATATAGTTCAATTTAATCACTGTTTTTTTGCTTGACTAAATAAAAGGCAGCATTTATATATAACATGAATAAATAAATATGGTTCAGTAAATTATGGAAATACAGAAATAAAGGTTGTATGCATTTTCTTTCCACAATTTTCTCTAATATTTTAATATCAGCTTTTCACAAACGTTTTACGTTTTAAGATTTAACCGCTCGTTATAATAATATAATATCATAACTTAACACTTAAAACATGATGAATTTGACTTTTACGAGATCATCAAATTTCATGCGCATAAAATAATAAAAGGAGGAATCTATGTCTCTTGATCCAACTAAATATAAGGATTGGGAAATCGCCGAACATGCGGAAAAAGATATGAAAACTGCATATCAATTGGGAGAGGAACTCGGGCTTGAGAAAGAAGAGCTTCTGCCTCATGGGCATTATGTGGCAAAAGTAGATTTTGCAAAGGTATTAAAACGGCTTGAAGGTAAACCAGACGCAAAATATATTGATGTAACAGCAATAACTCCAACTCCTCTCGGAGAAGGGAAAAGCACTTCTGCCATGGGATTAGTGCAGGGACTTGGCAAGAGAGGCAAACGAGTAATTGGCGCTATTCGCCAGCCTTCCGGAGGCCCCACAATGAATATTAAGGGTAGCGCTGCCGGAGGCGGGCTTGCGCAGTGTATTCCTCTTACACCTTTTTCATTAGGTCTGACCGGCGATATTAATGCCATCATGAATGCACATAATTTAGCCATGGTAGCTTTGACATCAAGGATGCAGCATGAAAACAATTATTCTGATGAGATCCTGGCTAAAAAGAATTTGAAACGCCTGGATATTAATCCAAAAAATGTTGAAATGGGATGGATAATTGATTTTTGCGCCCAGTCACTCCGTAATATAATAATAGGTCTTGGTGGAAAGATGGATGGCTTTCCCATGCAGTCCAAATTTGGAATCGCAGTAAGTTCCGAGATTATGGCTATTTTGGCTGTTGCTACCAGTCTGAAAGATATGCGTGAGCGAATGGGCAAGATAGTGGT
>Ga0180009_10002526_pt1 | contig 21518 bp, 18 predicted proteins | sample OS_PC_MetaG_FD_123537 | JGI IMG/M metagenome (GOLD analysis project Ga0180009, IMG submission 123537) | Groundwater microbial communities from the Aspo Hard Rock Laboratory (HRL) deep subsurface site, Sweden - OS_PC_MetaG | ecosystem: Environmental > Aquatic > Deep subsurface > Groundwater...
CCCACGGCCCCCACCAGGCCGTTGACCACGACCTGGGCGCGCTCGGCGGCGCGGATCAGGTCCGGCAGGGCGTCCGGCCCCGCAGGGAGCAGACGGGCGCCGAAGGTCCCCTGCCCGGCGGCGGCGGCGTGGGCCGCCGGGTCGGTGATGGCCACCAGGGGCTGCAGCCCCTCCTGGAAGGCGGCAAGTCCGGCCAGGAGTTCCTCCAGTTCGGCCAGGCGGGCGTGGCAGCTGACCGCGCAGACCCGCAGGCGGTCGGGATGCCGGGTCACGACGTCCAGGGTCTGGCGCCCGATGGACCCCGTCGCTCCCAGGACCACCAGCTCCAGCGGCGGAGCCGGGTCCTGCCGTGGACCGTCCAGCGGATAGAGTCCGCGGCGGCGCTGGGGGCTGGTGGGTGTCACGGCGATGCTCCTTGGCTGGACCGGGCCCCGGGCCCCGGGTCAAACGATGAAGAACCGGAAGAAATAGTAGAAGACGGGCACGGTGAACAGCAACGAATCGAAGCGGTCCAGTGCCCCTCCGTGGCCGGGGATGAGCTCGGCCGTGTCCTTGATGCCCGCATCCCGCTTGATCATGGATTCGACCAGGTCCCCGGCCTGGCCCACGATCCCTCCGACCAGCCCGAGCAGGGTCCCCGCCAGGGGGGTCAGGAAGGGGACCATCCCCTTGGTGCAGACCCAGCCGGCCAGAGCCGCCGCCGCGAGCCCGCCCAGGGCGCCCTCGACCGTTTTCTTGGGGCTGATGCGGGGAGCCAGCTTGCGCCGGCCGATGGCCACCCCGGTCAGGTACGCCCCGGTGTCCGTGAACCAGACGACCAGGGCCGAGAAGAAGACCAGCCGGGCGCCGATGGCGTCCTCGGCCCCGACCAGTGCCGGCAGCTGGCGCATCATGACCAGATGGCTGCCGAGCCAGCCCACGTACATGATCCCGAAAACGGTGACGGCGATGTGCCCGAGGGACCGGTGCATCTGCGGGCGCCACAGCTCGCGGACCATGATCACCAGGAGGCTCGCCGTCAGGATCAGGGGCACGGCCACGCCCTGCCGCCAGGCGTACCAGCTGATGGCCAGGGCGCAGAAGTAGCCCAGGACCTCGAAGGGCTGGTAGCCCTTGGCCTTCATCATCGCGTAGAATTCGCGCAACCCCAGCAGGATGATCAGGTCGACCAGGACGAGGAAGAAGATCCCCCCGCGCAGGGTGATCACGTAGAGGCAGGGCACTCCGATCACGGTCACCAGCAGGCGCGGCAGGATGCCGGCGTTCAGCAGGCGGGTCACGGTACGGGTCCACCAGGATTCCCTGCCGCCCGCGGCGCCGGTCAAGGCTTGACCTTCAGGAGACGCTGCCAGCGCGAGGCTTCCCAGATCGAATCGCCGTCCCCGGAACTCCGGGCGCCCTCGGCGGCCGGCAGCCCGCCGAATCGCCGCTCCCTGCCCTGGTAGTCGGCCACCGCCAGGAGGAAGTCCCGCTCGGAGAAATCCGGCCACAGGACCGGAGTGATCAGCAGCTCGGAGTAGGCGGCCTGCCAGGTCAGGAAGTTGCTCAGGCGGGCCTCCCCGCTGGTGCGGATCACCAGGTCGGGATCGGGCAAGCCGGGGGAATAGAGGTGCTCGGCGAAGGTCTCCTCGTCGATTTCGGCGGGGTCCAGCCGGCCGGCGGCCGCCTCGGCGGCGAGCCGGCGCGCCGCGGCGACGATCTCCTGCCTGCCCCCGTAGGCCAGGGCCAGGTTGAGCACCAGACCCGAGTTGCCGCTCAGGGCCGCGACGGCATCCTCCAGGCCCCGGCGGGCCACGTCCGGCAGCTTGGAGAGATCGCCCGTGGCCACCAGCCTGACGTTGCGGCGGTGCAGGTCCTCGCGCTCGGCCAGGAGGGACTCCTCCAGGAACCGCCAGAGGGCCTTGACCTCCGACTCAGGCCTGCCGAAGTTCTCCTGGCTGAAGGTGTAGAGGGTCAGGACGCCGACCCCCAGCCGCCCGGCGGCGGTCACGCACCGGCGCACGGCGTGCCGGCCCGCGCGATGCCCGGCCACCCGCGGCAGGAAACGCTTCTGCGCCCACCGGCCGTTGCCGTCCATGATGACCGCCACGTGACGCGGCAGGTTGCCGCGTTCGGCGACGGCCGCGAACAATGCTTCGGTGTCGAGCTCCGCCAGGCGCTTCAGGTCCTCGGCTCCCACGGCGGCGCCTCCTCCCCTAGAGTTCCATGATCTCGTCGGACTTCGCTGAGACGATCTGGTCGATCTTCTCGCAGTACGCATCGGTGAGCTTCTGCACCGCATCCTTGTCCTTGTGCAGCTCGTCCTCGGTGATCGCCCCGTCCTTCTGCTCCACCTTCAGCTCGTCGTTGGCCTCCTGGCGGGCCTTGCGCACGGCGACCTTGCCGTCCTCCCCCACCTCGCGGGCCTGCTTGGACAGGTCGCGGCGGCGTTCCTCGGTGAGCTCGGGGATCTGGATGCGGATCATCATCCCGTCGCTGGAGGGATTGACCCCGAGGTTGGCGGCCTGGATCGCCCTTTCGATCGCCCCGATGGCCGAGCGGTCGAAGGGCTTGACCGACAGCAGCCGGGGTTCGGGAGCGGCCACCGAGGCCAGCTGGTTCAGGGGCGTGACGGCCCCGTAGTACTCCACCTTGACCCCGTCGAGCAGGGCGGGACTGGCCTTGCCCGTGCGAATGCGCGAGAGGCGGCTCTTGACGGCGTCGACGGCGGCATCCATGGCCATTTCGGTGTTTTCCCTGACTTCCGCGCTCATGGTTGTCACTCCTTCGCGATCCACGTTCCTTTTTGTTCACCCTTGACGGCCTTCAGGAGATTGGCCGGATCGGAAATGTCGAAGACGAACATCGGCATCCCATGTTCGGCGCAAAGGGTCACCGCCGTCAAGTCCATGACCTGCAGGCGCTGGGCGATGACCTCCGCGTAGGTGAGCGAGTCGTAGCGTCTGGCGCCGGGATCCCCCTTGGGGTCGCGGTCGTAGACCCCGTCGACCTGGGTCCCCTTCAGCAGCACGTCGGCGCTGATCTCCAGGGCCCTGAGGGAGGCGGCCGAGTCCGTGGTGAAGTACGGATTGCCGGTCCCCCCGGCGAAGATCAGGACGTAGCCGGACTGCAGCAGGGACAGGGCCGTGTCCCGGGCGAAGGCGGAGGTCAGCGGGCGCTGCTCCCGGGGACTGAGGATCTTGGCCTTCAAGCCCTCCGCCCGCAGATAGTCGCGCAGGATGGCGGCGTTCATGACCGTCCCGAGCATGCCCACGTTGTCTGCGGTCACGCGGTCGACGATCTCGAGGTTGGCCGAGCGGGCCCGGAAGATGTTCCCGGCGCCCACGACGATTCCCACCTGGACGCCGGCCTGGTGGACCTGGGCGAGGACCTGGGCCAGGGCCGTCAGCTTGCCGTGGCTGTACTGCTCCGTCCCCTCCATGAGGGCCTCGCCGCTGAGCTTCAAGAGGACCCGGGTGAACTTCACGCCCGACCACCTTTCCTTTCCGGAATCCGGTCCCGCCGGGGGCCCGGTAAAAAAAAGCCCGGGTCACGAGAACCCGGGCCGAGGGACAGGGGCGAATCAACCGCCGATCTGATAGCGTGCGAACCGCCTGATCTGCATGTTCTCGCCGAGCTTCCCGATGATGGACTTGAGGTAGTCCTCGATGGTCATGTCCGGATCCTTGACGTACTTCTGCTCCAGGAGCACGACCTCAGAGTAGTACTTGTCGACCTTGCCATCAACAATCTTGTCGATGATGTGGTCGGGCTTGCCCTCGTTCTTCATCTGCTCCCGGTAGATCTCCTTCTCCTTCTCCACCAGGGAGCCGTCGACCTCGTCGCGGGTCACGGAGACCGGGCTGGCCGCGGCGATGTGCATCGCCACGTTGTGGACGAACTCCTGGAAATCGTCGGTCCGGGCGACGAAATCGGTCTCGCAGGCCACTTCCACCAGGACGCCGACCTTGCCGCCCATGTGGATGTAGCTGCCGATGATGCCCTGGCTCGTGGTCCGGCCTTCCTTCTTGGCGGCCGAGGCGATGCCCTTCTTGCGCAGGTACTCGATGGCCTTGTCCATGTCGCCGTCACATTCCGCAAGAGCCTTCTTGCAGTCCATCATGCCGGCATTCGTGGCCTCGCGCAGCTCCTTGACCATCTTCGCGGTGATACTCATGATTCCTCCAGGTGCTCCCGCTGGGCGGGAAGAAAGCGGCGCGTCCGGCGCCTCAATCCTGATTCGCGCGGGGCGGTCGGGCGCTCGCCCTCCGCCCCGCGGTATCGAAAAGTCCTATTCGGCGGACTTGTCCGCAGCGTCTTCGGCGGCCGGAGCAGCGGTGTCGACCTTGCTCTCGGCGGCCTCGAGGGAGGCGCTCGCCTTGGCGGCGTGGGCCTTGGGGGCGGCCATCTCGACCGCCGCATCCTTGTCCACGCCCTCGCCCTTCAGCCTCCGGCCCTCCTCGATGGACTCGGCGACCACCCGGGTGAACAGGCTGATCGACCGGATGGCGTCATCGTTGCCGGGGATGGGGAAGGTCACCAGATTGGGGTCGCAGTTGGTGTCGACGATGCCGATCACCGGGATGCCCAGCTTGTTGGCCTCGCGCACCGCGGTGTCCTCCTCGGCCGTGTCGACCACGAAGACGGCTTCGGGCAGCTTGGTCATCTTGCGGATGCCGCCCAGGTTGGCGGTCAGCTTCTCGTAGGTCCGGCTGAACTCCAGCTGCTCCTTCTTGGAGAAGTTCTCGATGCGGCCGTCCCTCATCATGGCCTCGATCTCCTCGAGCTTCTGGACGCTCTTGTAGATCGTCTGGTGGTTGGTGAGCATGCCGCCCAGCCAGCGCTCGGTCACGTAGGGCATGTCCACGCGGCCCGCCATCTCCTGGATGGTCATCTTGGCCTGCTTCTTGGTGCCCACGAACAGCACGGTCCCCCCCTTGGCCGCCAGGCCCTTGAGGAACTCCGTGGCCCTCTCGAGGGCCTTCTGGGTGCGCTGCAGGTCGATGATGTAGATGCCGCCCCGGGCGATGAAGATGTAGGGCTTCATCTTGGGGTTCCACTTGCGGGTCTGGTGTCCGAAATGGACGCCCGCCTCGAGTAGGTCTTTCAGGGGTACCTTGGCCATGATCGCCTCCGCAAAAGGTTGAGCCTCCCCGGCTTTCCTCGACAGGGAACAACGCCGCAACCTGATCCAGGCTCCGGCGCCACCGAGTCCCCCGCCTCCGGCCGGGTGTGTGGTTGGCGCGGCGGCCCGCAGGGGCCGCCACGGCTGCATCGCCAAACGCAGGGTCGCGGTCGCGGCCTAGCGCTTGGAGAACTGGAAGCGCTTGCGGGCGCCGGGGCGACCGTACTTCTTGCGCTCCACCATGCGGGAGTCGCGGGTCAGATAGCCGCTCTTCCGCAGGGGTTTACGATATTCCTCGTTGGCGACGACCAGCGCCCGGGCCAGGCCGTGGCGCAAGGCGCCGGCCTGTCCGGTGATGCCGCCGCCCTTGACGGTGCACCAGACGTCGAACTGCCCGTCCAGCCCGAGGGTGGACAGGGGCATGAGCGCCTGGTTGCGGACCGCCTCACCGAAGTACTCCTCGACGGACCGGTCGTTGATCTTGACCTGTCCGCTGCCCTGGGTCACCCAGACGCGAGCCACGGCGGTCTTGCGGCGGCCGGTCGCGTAATACCTTTCCTCCAACTTGCTACCTCCGAAACGCCCCGCGGGGCAGGTCCATCGCTATCAGACTCCCAGATCCACGGCCTTGGGCTGCTGGGGACCGTGGGGATGCTCGTTCCCGGCGTACACGCGCAGGTTGGTCAGAAGCTTGCTGCCGAGCTTGGTCTTGGGCAACATGCCCTTGACGGCGCGGAAGATGACCTCTTCCGGCTTGGTCGCCATCAACTTCTTGACCGGGGTTTCACGCTGGCCCCCCATGTAGCCGGTGTGGCGCAGATAGACCTTCTGCTCCAGCTTCTGGCCGGTCAGCTTGACCTTGGCCGCGTTCAGGACGATCACGTTGTCACCCATGTCGAGATGGGGAGTGAACGAGGGCTTGTGCTTGCCGCGCAGGAAGGTGGCCACCTGGGTGGCCAGGCGCCCGAGGGGCACGTCCGTGGCGTCGACGACCAGCCAGTCCTTGGCGATTTCGCCCTGTTTCATGCTGTAGGTTTTCACGCACTCTACTCCTGGAATAGCCGGATTCCACTGGCTAAAAACCTGAAAACAAGCGCCGGACACACCACGACGCCCTGGCGCCGCCTGTCTCCAGCAGACCGCTCAATACCTCATCTGCAAACGGAAGCACTTGTGCCCGAACAATTTAACCAGGGCCAGGGGGGCGCTTCCATTACCAGAGAATCGGGAACTCCGGCCGATGCAGGAGGGGAAAACTAACAAAGGGACAAGGTCTTGTCAAGGAAGGCGGATCAGGAAGCGGATCAGTCCCTTCCGTCAGATGATGACCCGCAGGCTCTCCTGGAAGGGCGGACGCAGGATCCCCTTCTCCGTGATGAACGCCGTGATCAGGTCGTTGGGCGTGACGTCGAAGGCCGGATTCCAGGCCCCCACGCTCTCCGGAACCGTGGGCACCCCCGCCAGCCGGCGGACCTCCTCGGGATCCCGGATCTCGATCTCGATATCGTCTCCGCCGGGGGTGGCCCCGTCGAAGGTGGAAGCGGGAGCGGCGACGTAGAACGGCACGCCGTGCCGGTCGGCCATGACAGCCAGGGGGTAGGTCCCGATCTTGTTGGCCGCATCCCCGTTGGCCGCGATGCGGTCGGCCCCGGTGATCACCGCGTCGATCCTGCCGGCGCGCAGGGCGCTGGCAGCGGCGCCCTCGCACAGGACCGTGACCTCGATCCCCTGGGTCGCGAGTTCCCAGGCGGTCAGGCGGGCCCCCTGCAGAAGCGGCCGGGTCTCGTCGGCGAACACCCGGATGGTCTTGCCCGCCTCCTTGGCTGCGAAGATCACCCCCAGGGCCGTCCCGTAGCCGCTGGTCGCCAGCCCTCCGGCGTTGCAATGGGTCAGGACCGTGGCGAAATCCGGCAAGAGCTCCTGTCCGGCCCGGCCCAGGGCCCGGCACATGGCGAGGTCCTCGTCCATGATGGCCCCGGCCTCGGCGAGCAGGCCGGCTTGCACCGCCGCATCATCGAGCCCCCGCCCCCACAGGTCCTCCGCCGCCTTGCCCATGCGGTCCAGGGCCCAGAACAGGTTGACCGCGGTGGGCCGGGTGGCCGCCAGGGACCGGCTGTCGTCCCGGAACCTCTCCCGCCTGGCCTGCCCGTCCAGACCCTCGGCCGCCGCCAGCCGCCAGGAAAGGGCCAGACCGTAGGCGGCCGCCACCCCGATGGCGGGCGCTCCCCGCACCGCCAGTTCGCGGATCGCCCGGCAGAGGGCCGGCACGTCGCCGCAGCGGCGCCAGGCCAGCTTCTCGGGCAGCAGGGTCTGATCGATCAGGATCACCTGTTCGTCCTCCCAGCGGACGACGGGAAAAGGGAACGGCAACGAGGGCATCGGTCGACCTTTCGCTCAGAGATCCGGTTCCGGCCGCCCGGCGGCCCCGCAGCGCCGCAGCATGGCGCCCAGGCGGGCCAGCGGCAGCCCCATGACGTTGAAGTAGCAACCGGCGACGCCGCGCACCATCAAGGCGCCCAGGCCCTGGATGCCGTACGCGCCGGCCTTGTCCATGGGCTCCCCCGACCGCACGTAGGCCGCGATGTCGTCCGGCTGCAGTTCGAGGAAATCCACCTCGGTCCGTTCGTGGCCGACTTCGCTCCAGGTCCCGGACCCGCGGCGGACCAGGGCGAGGCTGGTGATCACGGTGTGGCGCCGGCCCGAGAGCAGTCCCAGCAGGCGGCGGGCGTCGGCCTCGTCGCGGGGCTTCTCCAGGATCCCGCCGTCCAGCACGACCACCGTGTCGGCTCCCAGGACCAGCCGGCCCGGATGCCGCGCCGCCACGTCTTCCGCCTTCGCGACCGCCAGGTCCTCGGCGTAGGCGCCCGGATGCGCAGCGTCCTCGATGAGCCTGGCTGCGATCCGCTCCTCCACGTCGCCGGGCAGGACGACCTCGTGGGGAATCCCCGCAACGGTCAGCAGCTCGGCGCGGCGGGGCGATCGCGAGGCGAGGACCAGCACCTGGCCCTGCGGCCAGGGAACGAAGGGGGTCAGGTGGGCGGTCACAGGCCTTCTCCCCCGCCGTCCCCGGCTGCGTCGCGATCGACGATCAGGGTGACCGGTCCGTCGTTCACCAGTGAGACCTTCATCATGGCCCCGAAGACCCCCTCCTGCACCTCGGGCCAGACCGCCCGCAGGATGCCGCCGAACCGCCGGTAAAGGTCGGCCGCCAGGGCGGGCGGAGCCGAACCCGTGAAGCCGGGCCGCATGCCCCGGGTGCAGTCCCCGTAGAGGGTGAACTGGCTGACCAGCAGGATACCTCCGCCCACGTCCGCGAGCGAAAGGTTCATCTTGCCCTGGGGATCGTTGAAGATGCGCAGCCCCACGATCTTCCGGGCCATCCACTCCAGCTCCGAGGCGGTGTCCGTCGCCGCGAAGGCGGCCAGCACCACCAGACCCCGCTCGATGGACCCTGTCGTCTCCCCGGCCACCGTCACCGCTGCCGGGCCGCTGCGCTGGATCACGCACCTCATGGCCTGCCTCCGCTCACGAGTGGGAGACCCCCAGCTGGAAGCGGTCGATCTGCGTGACCCCGGGCACCTTGTACAGGGCCTTCATGATGGTCTCCAGGTTGTTCAGGTTGCGGACCTCGACCACCAGGGTCACCCGGGCCATGTCGTCCTCGGTGGCGAAGTCCCCGCTGTTGAGGTTCGTGTTGGTCAGGCTCAGCTTGTTGCTGATGTCCATGATGAGGTTGGGACGGTCCTGCGCCTGGATGATGAGCTTCACGGTGTAGGTCTGGTCGGCGGGAGAATCCCAGGTGACATCGATGAGGCGCTCGGGGCCCAGGTTGGGGTCGTTCAGGTTGCTGCAGCCTACCCGGTGGACGGAAACGCCGCGGCCGCGCGTGATGAGTCCGATGATACCGTCGCCGGGAATCGGCTGGCAGCAGCGGGCGAAGGAGATCATGAGGTTGTCCTCCCCGGCCACCCGCACCCCGGTCTTGGGCCGGCGCAGGAGGTTGCCTGCGAGTTCCCGGCCCCTGGAGATCACCTTCTCGGCGGCGGACTCGACGTGCGGCGCGAACCTCCCGGACACCTTGGCCGCCGACACTTCGCCCCGCCCGACGGCCGCCAGGAGCTTGTCCAGCTCCGTGTAGCCCATCTGCTGGGCCACCTCCAGGAGCTGGTCGTCCTTCGTCCTGATCTTGCCGCGGTGGAGATCCCGCTCGAGGATGTCCCGGCCCAGCTTCACGCTCTCCTGGAACTGGGTGGTGCGGATCCAGCGCCGCAGGTGATGCTTGGCGCGGCTGGTGCGGACGATCTCCAGCCAGCTCGCGCTGGGGTTGGGGGTCTTGCTGGTGAGGATCTCGATGGTGTCCCCGTTGTGCAGCTCCGAGCGCAGGGTCGCGATGCGGCCGTTGATCTTCGCCCCGATGCAGCGGAAACCCACCTCGCTGTGGATCCGGAAGGCGAAGTCCAGGGGCGTCGCGCCCCGGGGCAGCTGGAAGACGTCGCCGCCGGGACTGAACACGAAGACCTCGTCGTCGAAGAAATCGGCCTTGAGGGTCTCCATGAACTCCCGCGGGTCGTCGACGTCCTCCTCCCATTCCATGATCTGGCGCAGCCACTGGACCATGTCGGCGAGGTCCTCGGTGTCGGCGCCCCCCCCCTCCTTGTACCGCCAGTGGGCCGCGATGCCGATCTCGCTGCGCTGGTGCATCTCCTCGGTGCGGATCTGCACCTCGATGTACTTGCCGCCGGGGATGCGGACCGTCGAGTGCAGGGACTGGTAGCCGTTGGCCTTGGGCGTGGCGATGTAGTCCTTGATGCGGTCGGCCAGGGGCGGATAGTGGCTGTGCAGCACGCCGAGGGCGTGGTAGCAGTCCGCCTTGGTGCCGGTGATCACCCGCAAAGCCAGGAGATCGTAGATGCGGTCGAGGCCGATCTCCTGGGCCTTCATCTTCCGGTAGATGGAGTAGAAGTGCTTGGGCCTGCCCTTGATGGCGCAGGCGATGCCCGCCTCGTCCAGGGCCTGCTGCAGGGGCTCGACCAGCCGCTGGATCAGCCGTTCACGCTCGGTGCGGGTCTGGTTGATCCCAGCCTCGATCTCGAAGTACCGTTCGGGCTGCAGCACCTTGAAGGCCAGGTCCTCCAGCTCCCACTTGATGCGCGCGATGCCGAACCGGTGCGCCAGGGGCACGTAGACGTCCATGGTCTCCTGGGCGATGTCCTGCTGCCGGTCCGGCGCCAGGTGCGAGATGGTCCGCATGTTGTGGAGGCGGTCGGCGAGCTTGATCAGCACCGTGCGCGGATCCTGGGCGATGGCCAGGACCAGCTTGCGGTAGGTCTCGGCCTTGCGGGCCTCGAGGTTCACCCCGCGGATGCCGCTGATCTTGGTCACCCCGTCCACCATGTGCGCCACGTCCTTGCCGAAGCGCTGGCGGATGTCCTCCAGTTCGTAGTGAGTGTCTTCCACCACGTCGTGGACCATGGCGGCGATCAGGGTGTCGACGTCCAGCCTGAGGTCCGCCAGGATGTCCGTCACGGTCAGGGCGTGGGTGAAGAAGGGTTCGCCGCTCTTGCGGACCTGGGCGGCGTGCGCCTCGCTGGCGAACCGGAATCCGAACCAGAGCTTGTCCTCGTCGGCCTGCAGGTTGTAGACGCGGACCTTGGCCAGGATGGCCTCCATCATGGCGGTCAGGTCGACCGCCGCAGCGGGCGACTCGCGTTTCAACGCCCCACCGCCGGGCGGATGTCCACCAGGAGCTGCTGGACGGGATCGTAATGGCCGGACCGGGGCCGGAAGGTGCTGCGCCCCACCTGGAACAGGATGTCCCACTCGCGGCCGAGGAGGTCGCGGGGTTCGAGCTGCTCCCGCTCGACCATGCGCCGCCAGGCCTCCCCGTTGCCGAAGGACACGAACTCCCGGCCGAGAGCGGGGGTGTCGTCCCCCGAGGGGCGGGCAGGGCCGCGGAAGGCGAACCGCAGGTGGGCGCCGCCGCTCAGGAAGGTGGGCTGCCGCTGGAGCTGCAGGCCCCGGCAGAGGAAGACCGGCTTGCGGTTGCCCGACCCGAAGGGCTCGAGGTTCTCCAGCTCACGCACCAGGCGGGTGATGTCCCGGGCGCCCATGCCGTCCAGGTTCAGGTCCAGGTCGAACGGTTCGGGCACCGGTCCGGAATCGGGCTTGGACCTCAGGGCCTCCAGGAAGGCCTCCCGGAAAACGGGGATGTCCCGGGCCCGGAGGGTCATGCCCGCAGCCTGGGCGTGCCCGCCGTGGCGGATCAGGTGCTGCGAGCAGCGGTCCAGGATGCCCTTGACGTCCACCTGGGGGACGCTGCGGGCGCTGCCGCGGGCCTCGTCGCCCTCCACGGCGATCAGCACCACCGGCAGCTGGTACTGCTCGACCAGCCGGGCCGCCCCGATGCCGATGATCCCCTTGTGCCACTCCGACGAGGCCAGGACCAGCCCCGGATCCCCGCGCCCCACGAAGGGGACGGCCATGTCGATGGCCTGGTCCTTGAGGATCAGGTCCTGCTCCTTGCGGCGGGAGTTGGTGCGGTCGGCCTCCTCGGCCAGGCGCTTGGCCTTCTCCGGATCCCGGGTCAGCAGCAGCTCGAGGGCCGACATGACCCGGCCGATGCGGCCGCAGGCGTTCAGTCGAGGGGCGAGCTGGTAGGCGAACTCGCCGGTGGTCACCGGGAAGCCCCGGTCCAGGCCGCTGACCTGGAGCAGGGCGGCCAGCCCGGGACGGATCCTCTCGCGGTCGTTGAAGATCTCCAGGCCCTTCTTGACCAGGATCCGGTTCTCGCCCACCAGGGCCATCTGGTCGGCGACCAGCCCCAGGGCCACCAGGTCCAGGACCGAACTGAGGAAATCGTCGGGCAGGCAGGACGGTTCGGCCTGCTTGAGGGCCTGCACGAACTTGAAGGCGACCGCCACCCCGCACAGCTCGGCGTTGGGATAGGTCGCCCCTTCGCGGCGCGGGTTGACCAGGGCCACGGCCTCGGGGCGCTGCTCGAAGATGTGGTGGTCGAGGACGATGACCTCCATCCCCAGTTCGCGCGCGAGCTTGATCTCGTTGACCGCCGCCGCCCCCGTATCGACGGCCAGCAGCAGGGTCACCCCGCGGTTGGCCCACTCGCGCACCATGCGCCCGGCGATGCCGTAGCCGTCGACCACCCGGTCCGGGATGAACGGGTTTTCCGGCAGGACGCGGGACTCGCCCAGGCTGAGCGCGCACAGGGCCTCGTGCAGCAGGGCGCTTCCGGTGATGCCGTCGACGTCGAAATCGCCGTGGATGGCCACGCGTTCGCCGTTGCGGACGGCCTCGAACATGCGCGCCACGGCCGCGTCCATCTCCAGAAGTTCGAAGGGGTCGTGCATGTGTTCGAGCGAGGGATAGAAGAACCGGTCGAGTTCGCGCCCCTGGGTCACTCCCCGCGAGGCGAGGATCTGCAGGAGGGCGTCGGAGACCTGGAAGTCCAGGGGGAGTTCACGGCGCATGCCGGTGATCAGGCCCGATTCGACCTGGAGATCCTGCCTCCACGGGCGGCCGGAAAAGACGCCGGGAGCCGGTGCGACCGGGAATGCGGGATCCGTTTTCAACACGCCCTCCACTGAATGCCGAACGCCGCCTCGCATAGGAGGCGGAGCCCGGGGCCATGAGGCCGGCGGGAACACCCGCAGCCAGGGAATGACGTGAGAAGCCGGTCGTAAGCCGAGTCCTGTTACCCCGCCGGAAATCCGGCCGGGCGACAATCATGTATCTGGGACTGCCGTTGCCGGCAGCCTCGAGCGACCTACCCGGGAGTGATGGCGAGGCGGGCAGCCTCATCCTCCTCTATTCGGTCTTGCTCCAGGTGGGGTTTACCCTGCCACCTCCGTCGCCGGAGGCGCGGTGAGCTCTTACCTCACCATTTCACCCTTACCACGGCGAACCGTGGCGGTATATTTTCTGTGGCACTTTCCGTGGGATCGCTCCCCCTGGCCGTTAACCAGCACCCTGCCCTGTGGAGCTCGGACTTTCCTCGTACCTCCCGAACCTGAGGTTGGAAGAGACGCGATTGTCTCCCCGACTTCTCACCGTTTCATGATAGCTTCAATGCTCGGGGATGTCGCGGAAAATCTCGGCGGGGTCCAAAAAGGGGCCGGGCGCAGGTATCCGGCCCGGCCGCGGGATGGTCAAGTGGTTGAACCGGCTTCATTTTCCGGCGTCGAGAGCCTTGTTGGCCAGGGCGTCGGCCTCGGCATTCTTGCCCCGCTTGACGTGGGCGACCTTGAACTCCGTGAACTGGCGGCCCAGGAAGACGACCTGCTGGTACAGGGGCCGCAGGTCGGGACTCTTCACCCGGTAGACGCCGTGCAGCTGGCGGACGATCAGTTCGCTGTCCATGTACAGGTGGACCCTTTCCACCCCCCAGCGGACGCAATGCTCCAGGGCCACCACCACGGCCCGGTACTCGGCGACGTTGTTGGTGGCCTTGCCGATCGCCTCGCTGTGCCCGGCGACGGCCGGACCGCCCTTGGGCCGGAAGACCGCCCCGATGGCCGCCGGGCCGGGGTTGCCGCGGCTGGCCCCGTCCGTGAACACCTCCAGGACCTTGGCCTGGGAACCCGCCAGCGGGTTGCCGGGGATGGCGGCGGCCGGGGTCAGGTCAGGGGCGTCGGCATGGCGCTCGCCATGCCGCTCCCGGGGGCCGGAGGATGCCGCCTTGCCCGCCTGTTCCCCTCCCGCCGGGGCGTCCGCCGGGGACCCGTCCTCGTTCAGGGCCCGCCTCCAGATGGCGAGCCGGCGTCGCAGCTCCCTGACCGAGAGCCCGCAATCACGCGCCAGGACCCGGAGATCCGCACTCCGTTCGAGGGTCTTCAACAGATCGACGAGGGTTTCGGGCTTGTCCGCCGGTGCATTTTCCATGATCCGTACCGTTTCTCATTGCCAGGGTGGATGGACGACGAACCGGCTGCAGGATGGACAGCGAACCAGGTCCTTGCCCTGGTCCGCGGCGATGGCCTGCTGCGGCGTCAAGAGGGCGAAACAGCCTCCGCAGGCCTGGCCGCTCACGGTGACGACGGCCTGCAGCCCCTTGCTCCACAGCCGTTCGAGATGCCGCCGGATCTGGTCCGGCAACAGGTCCTGCAGCCGCGCAATCTCCTGTTCGATCTCGGCCGCCGCGGCCTCCAGGAGCCCCCGCCGGGCCAGGATCGCCTCCCGTTCGCGGTCCTCCTGCAGCCGCCGGTCGTCCCGGTCGGTGCGGGCGCGATCGGCGTCGTCCCGCCGATGCTCCGTTTCGCCGCTGAGCCGGCAGTACTCCTCGAAATCCCGGTCGATGCGTTCCTGCAGGGCGGCGATCTCCCGTTCCAGGGCCTGACGCTGCTTGGCCTCGCCCGCGGCCGCAAGCTGAGCCCGCTTGCGCACCAGCGCGGTTTCCAGCTCGGCGATGCGGGTCTCCTGGTTGCGGAGGCTGGCCCGCGATCGGGCCGCTTCCCCCTCGGCCTCCACCGCATCCTCCGCGCATTCCTGGCCCAGTTCGGCCAGGAATTCCAGCCGGGCCCGGTCCCCGGCGAGGCGATGCCGGGTGTCCTGCCGCTCCTCTTCGCAGCGGGCCAGTTCGACCAGGACGTTGATCATGACCGAGGTTTCCACATCCGCCCCCGGGGGTGGGTGAAGCAAGGATGAGGCATTTTATCATTCCGGGACCGACAGGGCAAACCCGGGAGCGGGCGGGACGAGAAAAAGGGCGCCGAAGCGCCCTATTCCCGATCACTCGTCTGATCTGCTGGAGGAAGACGCGGGACAGTCGACCGCGCATTCCGCCCGGGGTCGTCACCCGGAGGATCCGACCGGGAAACCGATGGTGGGCGATACTGGACTCGAACCAGTGACCTCTCGCGTGTGAGGCGAGCGCTCTAACCAACTGAGCCAATCGCCCACACCATCGACTTTCCGCTCGGAACCGGGAGGTTCCCCGCCGGGCCGCCGCCGGTGGGCGGTGGTGGGCCCACCAGGACTTGAACCTGGGACCGGCCGGTTATGAGCCGGCTGCTCTGACCAGCTGAGCTATAGGCCCCCGAACCGGGAGGGGGAAGATAACCCAATCCCCCCCCGCGGTCAAATCGAATCGGGTCCGGATCAGACCATCTCACCGTAGCCCTTGAGCTTGCGGCTCCGGCTGGGGTGCCGCAGCTTCCTCAGGGCCTTGGCCTCGATCTGGCGCACACGCTCCCGCGTCACCTTGAAGATCGTCCCCACTTCCTCCAGGGTCCGCGGCGTCCCGTCCCCCAGCCCGAAGCGCAGCCGGATGACCTTCTCCTCGCGCCGGGTGAGGGTGCTCAGGACCCTCTGCATCTGGTCCTTCAGCATGCTGTGGGCCGCCTGCCGGGCCGGCGAGGGCGCCGAATCGTCCTCGATGAAGTCGCTCAGGTTGCTGTCCTCGTCCTCGCCGATGGGGCGGTCGAGGCTGACCGGCTCCATGCTGGCCTGCATCACGCCCTGCACCTTCTCCAGGGGCATCTCCAGGAAGGCGGCCACTTCCTCGGCCTTGGGATCGCGCCCGAGCTCCTGCAGGAGCTGCCGGTTGGCCCGGTTGACCTTGTTGATGGCCTCGATCATGTGGACGGGCACCCGGATGGTGCGGGCCTGGTCGGCGATCGCCCGGGTGATGGCCTGGCGGATCCACCAGGTGGCGTAGGTGGAGAACTTGTAGCCCTTGCGGTAGTCGAACTTCTCGACCGCGCGCATGAGGCCGCTGTTGCCCTCCTGGATCAGGTCCAGGAACTCGAGGCCCCGGTTGGTGTAGCGCTTGGCGATGGAGATCACCAGCCGCACGTTGGCCTCGATCATCTCGCGCTGGGCCGTATCCACCATCTGCTTGCCCATGACGATCTCGGTCCCGATGCGGTGCAGCTCGTCGCAGGTCAGGCCGATCTCGCGTTCGATGTCCGACACGCGCTTGCGCATGTTCTTGATGACCTTGTGGCCCTCGTGGATGGCCTCGCTGCGGACCGGATCGTCCTTGGCTTCCTTCATGGCGGCCGCCATGTCCCCGAAGGCCAGCCCCACTTCCTCCTCGGCCTTCGCGACGCGGTCCTGCAGGTCCTCGACCTTGCTGTAGACCAGCAGCAGCTTGTTGGCCAGCTGCTCGACCTGGGACGGCGCCAGGTGCAGTTCCATGAAGCCTTCGAGGATCTTGATCGTGCGCCCGTCGATCATCCGGGTCAGGGTCGCTGCGCGGGCGGCGTTGCCGCAGGTGAGCAGCTCGACCCGGGCGTCGTCCTTCTCCTTCTGCCACTTCTCGATCTTGTCGAGGGTGCGCAGGATGCGCTTGGCTTCCTTCTTCGGCGACAGGTGGACGTTCCAGGTGCTGGTGTCGTGCTGGATGACCTCGTCCACGTGGACCGATTCGTTGAGGAGCTGGGTGGCCGTCTGCCGCAGTTCGCGCATGGCGTGGGACGAGCGCAGGATGGCCTGGATGATCGCGACCCGGCCGTCCTCCATGCGCCGGGCGAGGTTGACCTCGCCCTGCCTGGTCAGCAGGGGCACGCGCCCCATCTCCCGCAGGTACATCCGCACCGGGTCGTCGTACTTGACGTTGGTCCGCACGGCCTTGCGCGCGGCCGCGACCTTCTTCTTTTCCTTCTTCTTGCGCCGGGAGATCTTCTCCCTCGCCTCATCCTCGGTGTCGTAGTAGTCGATCTGCAACTCGCCGAGCTTCTCGTAGATGCGGTCGATGGCGTCGAGATCGACCCCGTCGGCCAGCAGTTCATTGATCTCGTCGTGCAGGATGTAGCCGCCCTTCTGCGTGGCGACCTTCCTGATCCTGTTGATGATGGTGTCGAAGTGCGTCGTATCCATGTTCTATGCAGACCCCCGTGAGGCTGTTCAGCCCAGGCGCGATTGGCGGTCGGCCTGCAGGCGTTGCAGGCAATCCCTTGTGATCCGCCGGTAATCCGTCCCGGCGGGCCGAGGTTCCAGGTCAACGAGCCGGCTGATGAAGCTGCGGTATTCGCGATCGCCCACGGAGTTCCAGCGCTGCAGGACGAAGTCCTTCGGCGACTCGGGGCCGCCCTCTTGGTGCGCCTGTTCCCACGCGGCGATTTCATCACCCAGCACCCTGGCCTGGGGGCTCTCGATTTCCAGCTCACTCCTTTCGGCCAGGAAGACCCTGGCGGCGGCTCCCGTGTCGTCCATCAGGATGTGGGCGAACATGTCGGCCTCGATGGACGGCGCGTTGATGCGGGCGAGGGAGCGGCGGACGACCGGCCCCGTCCGGCGGCGGGGGCCGGGATCCCGTGCGCCCGTCTCCTCGGCCGGCGCCCTGCGGTCCCGCAGTTCCGGTTCCTGCTTCCGGGGCCTGGCCGGCTCCGGTTCCTCCGCCACCATGCTCCGCAGCAGTTGCAGGTCCAGGCCGAAGACCTGCGCGGTCTCCATGAGCACGTATTCCCGGCGCAGGGGATCGGCGATGCCGGCGACGGTGTCCAGGACCATCCGCACCGCCTTCTCCTGGACCGTGCGGTCCCCTTCCCGGCGGTCGGCCTGCTCCTTCATGAAGGGGACGTAGCCGACGCCCGTGTCCAGGATCTCCAGCATTCCGTCCCGGCCACGCTCCATGGCCAGATCCGCGGGGTCCATCCCCCTGGGCAAGGTCACCACGGTGGGCTCCAGCCCGCACTTCAGGGCCGTGTCGGCCGACCTGACGGCCGCCTTCAACCCGGCCTTGTCCCCGTCGAAGAGCAGGACCACCCCCGGCGCGCCCCGGCGTATCAGCTTGGCCTGATCGGGCGTGAACGCCGTGCCGCAGGTGGCGACGACGTTGCTGAATCCGATCTGGGCGAGGGCCAGCAGATCCAGATAACCCTCCACCAGGAGGGCTGACTTTTCCCGGGAAACGGCCATGCGCGATGAGTCGAACCCATACAGGAGATGGCCCTTTGAAAAAAACGCGGAATCGGCGGAATTCAGGTATTTCGGCTCGCCCTGGTCGATGACCCGCCCCCCGAATCCGGCGACCTGCCTGGAGATGTTCTTGATGGGAAATATAATCCGGCCCCGGAAATAGGCAAATGCGCCCCCCTCGGACTTGCGCCGCAGGAGATCCGCCTGGACCGCCAGGTCCAGGTCGACGCCCGCCTGGGCGAGCTGCCGCTGGGTCCAGTCCCCGCTGTGGGGCGCCCAGCCGACGTCGAAATCCCGCAGCACCTTCTCGCCGAATCCCCGGTCCAGGAGGTAGTTCCGGGCCTGCCGGCCTGCCGCCTCGTCCCACAGGGCGTCCTTCCAGATCCCGGCCGCGGTCTCGTTGGCCCGGTGGAAGGCGCGGCGCTCCCCCTCCCCCTCGTCCGGGCGGAGCCAGTCGCTCAGGTCGATGTCCAGGGGGCGGGCCAGGATCTCCACGGCCTCGGGGAAGGTGACGCCCTCGATCTCCATGAGGAACGAGATGACGTCGCCGCCGGTCCCGCAGCCGAAGCAGTGCCAGCGGTTGCGGCCGGGGGTCACGATGAAGCTGGGAGTCTTTTCCTTGTGGAAGGGGCACAGTCCCTTGAAGACCGCGCCGGCCTGCTTGAGGCTCACATGCTGGCGGACGATCTCGACGATGTCGGTCTCATCCTTGACACGGGCGATGATGTCCGGCGAAAAAACAGCTGCCATGTTCTTCCTGGACCCGCACCATTGGTGTCCTGCGGGGGCGGCCCCGTGTTGCAGGGAATTTTACATGATAGGAGAAAAACCAGGCCCGCCGCAAGGCGGCGGGCCGATTTTTTCCAGGCGGACGTGATCCTGATTCTCAGGTTCCCTGCCGGGGGGACATCATTTCAACAAGGTCAGCTTGCCCGTCACCGGCTGCCCCTGCCCCTCAAGCCTGCAGAAGTAGGTCGCGCTGGGCAGGGTGCGCCCGGACTGATCCCGGCCGTCCCAGGGGACCTGGTGCTCGCCGGCGGAGGTCGAACCGGAAACGAGGGTGCGCACCCGCCGCCCCGCCAGGTCGTAGATCGCCAGGGTGACGTCGCCGGTCCGGGCCACGGTGAACTCGATGGTGGTCCGGGGGTTGAAGGGGTTCGGCACGATCCGGTCGATCCCCACGGCCACGAGGGCCGGCGTCCTGTCGCCCACGCCCGAGATCACGCCGCTGCCGAACAGGTAATCCACCCACTCGGGATGGTCCACGAAGGGATTGCGGTTCTGCTGGTACTGCTGGACGCGGTCGTTGCGCCGCATCTCGCGGGCGTCGACCGGATCGTCCTGGTGCCAGGCGAGCAGGGTCGCCGTCAGGCCCATGTAGGCGACCGAACCGTCGGTCACCACGATCTGGGCCGGGTTGTCGGTCAGGACCAGGTCGACCTCACCCGAATCGCCCTCGTAGCGGACGTCCATGTAGAACATGGCCCGGGCCACGTCGCCCTTGCGTCCCTGCCAGGTCTCCCAGCTGTTGGTGTCGCTGAGGTTCACGCCGGACTCCCCGTTGTAGGTGTCGGCGGGATAGCTGGTGCAGCCCGAGATGCAGTCGTCGTAGTACTCGTTGCCGCGGGAGCTGTTGTAGCTCGCGTCGCACAGGAACAGGGCGTGGCAGTCGGTGTAGGGCACGTCCCCCGAACTGCTGAATCCGTAGCTGTTGGGCCAGGAGTGCTCCCGGTTGTAGGGTCCGGTGCCGCCGCCGAACTTCACGTAGGAGTGGTTCTTGTAGAGGTCCAGGACGTTGCTGGTGTTGAGGGGATCCTCATCGGCGTATTCCAGGACGTCCCACGTGTCGGTGCTCGATGACGTGTAGGGATACCGGATGTGGCCGTCGATGAGATCGTGCAGGGTGGCCCGGCAGGTGGCGGGGCTGGTCAGGTCGACCGTGGCGTAATACCCGGCCGGGGCGTCGGCCAGGGCCACCGCCGCGATGAACACCAGGGCGGCCGAAAAGAGGACCCGGCAAAGGGAGGATTTGCGCGTCATGACTGGACCTTGATTGGGGCGGACACCTGACCCGGGCGACCGGGGCTCTCATGCATCAATGATAACAAAGTCGGCCATGATAATCCATCAAGCAGGCCGGAATCCTGCAAAAAAACCGCTCAGTGGTCGGCCAGGCGGACCTTGGTGGCGCCGCCCCCGCCCTGCCCCGGGCCCGATTCGGTGAAGGCCGCGACCCGCGGATCGGCCTTCAGGCGTTCGTGGAGGTGATCGCGCAGCCGACCGGTGCCGAACCCGTGGATCACGTTGATGGTTTCCAGGCCGGCGGGAATGGCACGGTCGATCAGGCGGTCGAGCCGGTCCCAGGCATCCTCCCCCGTCTCGCCCCGGACGTCGATCTCGGGGCTGGCGGCCGGGGCCTCGTCGCTCCAGGACCACCCGGCCGCCCCTCCGGTTGGAACGGCCGGCGCAGAGGGTCCGACGGGCGCGGAACCGGACGGGGCGGGGTCGCCCTCCACCGGCCGCACCGCGGCGGTGGTGAGGGTCAGGCGCATCCCCTCGGCCTCGGCGACGATACGGTCGCCCCGGACTTCCCCGACCCGGCCGATGAGATTCAGGTGGGGAATCCTGACCCGCTGTCCCACCACCGGGACGAATCCCCGGGGTGCGGGGTCGGCGGGCTCGGGCGGGGCCAGAGCCTCCACCCGGTCGCGGGCCGCCTTGACCACCCGGGCCTCCGCCCGCGACGCCTTGATCTCCCGGATCGCGGCCTCGATGGCGCGCCTTCCCTCCCGGACCAGGCGGTCGGCCTGCCGGCGGGAACCCTCCATGACCTCCCGGCGTTCCTTGCTGATGCCCTTGAGACGCTCCTCCAGTTCCTCGTTCTGCCGCCGCAGCCGGGCCGCTTCACGCGCCACCTCCTGCTGGGATGCCGCCAGGTCGCGGGCCCGCCGGTCCAGATCCGCAAGGAGCTGCTCCACCTGGACCTTCTCCTCGCCGGCCATGGCCCGGGCCCGGGCCAGCAGGGCGGGACCGAAACCCATCTTCTCGGCGATGTCGAAGGCGTGGCTCGTGCCCGGGTCGCCGATGCGGAGGGTGAACAGGGGGCGCAGGTCGGTCTCGTCGTAATCCATGGCGGCGTTGAGCATCCGGGGATGGTCGTGGACCGCGGCCTTGAGCAGCCCGAAATGCGTGGAGGCCAGGATCCGGGCGCCGCGGGCCACCAGCTCCTCGAGGACTGCGAACGCCAGGGCGGTGCCTTCCTGGGGATCGGTGCCGCTGCCGATCTCGTCGCAGAGTACCAGGGATCCCGGCCCCGCCTCCTTCAGGAACTCCCCGAGGTGCCGCAGGTGGGCCGAGAAGCTGCTCAGGGCCGCGGCGATGGACTGGTCGTCCCCCAGGTCGGCGAAGACCCGGTCGACCAGGGGCAGGATCGTGTCCTCGCGGGCCGGCACGTCCCAGCCGCACTGGGCGATGAGGCAGAACACGCCCACCGTCTTCAGCGCGACGCTCTTGCCGCCGGCGTTGGGACCGCTGATCACCA
>Ga0180009_10002527_pt1 | contig 21511 bp, 28 predicted proteins | sample OS_PC_MetaG_FD_123537 | JGI IMG/M metagenome (GOLD analysis project Ga0180009, IMG submission 123537) | Groundwater microbial communities from the Aspo Hard Rock Laboratory (HRL) deep subsurface site, Sweden - OS_PC_MetaG | ecosystem: Environmental > Aquatic > Deep subsurface > Groundwater...
AAAAAAACAGGCTTTGCCTTACATATTCTTTTAATACTTTAAACCTAACTTCACCTATAATTAATAATTTCTTTAACTCTAAACCCTTAAAGAGGGGTATAGGATGTCCCTTCCCATTCCCGTCGCCCACTAAAGCGTTTCTTGACAAAATAGCGTATATATGCTATACTTTTTCCTAGTTCTTATTATAATTTTAAGCCATTAAAGGCTAAAGAAAGGAGGAAGTGGTATGTTTAAATTATTAAGAAGTAAGCAGGGTTTTACGCTCGTAGAAATAATGATAGTTGTTGCAATCATAGCTTTATTAGCCGCAATAGCAATTCCGAATTTACTGCGGGCAAGACATAATGCAAATGAAGCAGCATCAATAGCAGCCATAAGGACAATCAGTACGGCGTGCGAGAGTTTCCGATCAGCTCAGACACCTACGTCTTATCCAGCGAACCTTGCAGCTTTAAGCTCGGCAACACCGGCTTATATTGATGCTGGGTTGGCAGGCGCTACAGCAGCAGGAACTGCAAGACAGGGGTATTTTTATACATATGCTTTGGTAAATGCTAATCAATTTACCTGCACGGCAAGCCCTGCGGTAAGCGGTACAACAGGTACTCGTATTTTTTTCGTGGATGAAAGCGGCGTAATAAGGCTTAATAACGCATCAGGTCTGCCTATAGAATAAAAGAAGTATCGATGTTATTTAGAAAAAGTGCCACGCATATGCGTGGCACTTTTTTTGTCATTGACTTTTGAGCCATAATAATATATATTTATTGTAAATGAAATCGAAAAGAGGATTTACGCTAGTTGAGATAATGATAGTGCTTGCAATAGTTATGACTCTTGCGACACTTGTTGTTTCAAGTGTATTGCGCGCCAGGCATAATGCGAATGAGATGGCTGCTGTAGCCGCATGTAAGACTGTTGTTACAGCTTGCCAGACTTTTTACGCAAATACTCTTCCGCATACCTATCCTTTGGACCTGTCATATCTTATAGGGCCTATATCAAACCCTCCGTATATTGACAGCGTGCTAGCAAACGGAACAAAGCAGGGGTATAGTTTTACATATACGTTTATAGATACTGAAAGCTTTATATTGAATTCCGATCCTATTGTTCCAGGCAAAACCGGGACAAGACATTTTTTTGTAAATGAATCAGGCATCATAAAAGCGAATCACGATAGTCAGGCGAGTTCTGCTGATCCTGCAGTTGAGTAAGGAACGGTTTTAAACCGTTCCTTACATATATATAATATAGGAGCTAAATAATAATGATAAGGCCTGCTGGGATTGACATAGGCAGTAGCAGTATAAAACTAATAGAGCTCCAGGAGAAAAAAAGCAAGCTTGAACTTTTAAAATGCGCTGTGAATACTATCTCAGACGAAGACGTAAAGACAAGCCTGAAAGACTTGTTGGCCATCTCAAGGCTATCCTTAAAGCGGGTAAACGTATCTTTATCAGGGCCATCTGTTATTGTGAGGTATATTGATATGCCTCCAATGAAAAAGGAAGAGCTCAAAAGCGCTATAAAATTTGAAGGCGGAAAATATATACCGTTTGGCGTAAATGAGGTAATATTAGATTGTGCTATACTGGACAAAAGCCATTCAGGCAATGCGAACAGGGTACTTCTCGTAGCTGCTAAGAAGGACAAGGTTAATAACTATATGGAGATATTTAAAGAGATGGGCCTGGATATAGCTTCTATAAATGTGGATACTGTGGCAATATTAAATGCGTTTCAGAGATCAGACCTGAAAACCAAGCAGGAAAGTGTCTATGCGCTGATAAATATCGGAGCCAGGTTCTCAAATATGAATATAGTTACAGGAGGATATCCTTATTTCACAAGGGATATATTATGGGGAGGAATAGATATTACTAACAGGATTAAAGAACTGTTGGGGTTAGATCCGGATAAGGCTGAAATGTTAAAGCGTAATCCAGGCGAAAGAAAATCAGAGATCAGCGGAGTAATAACGCCTGCTCTTGAAAAATTTGCATCAGAAATCCGAATGTCCTTTGATTATTTCGAATCGCAGTTTGGCAAAAATGTAGATAAGCTTTATATAAGCGGAGGTACTGCATATCTTTTTAATATGCTGGATTTTTTAAAAGAGAGCCTGGAAGTAGATGTTATTTTATGGAATCCCTTTGAAGACATTAAGATTCTAGATGAGTCTGTAGATAAAGAGCTCATAAATTTTCCTGGCAATTTTGCAGTGGCAATGGGCTTGGCATTGAGGAAATAATGATAGAAATAAATTTATTACCTGAAGAACTGAGGAAGAAAAAATCAGAGCCTTATTTTAATCTGAACATAGAGGCTGAAAAACTTAAGTTCTGGATAGGAGGAGGCGCTGTTGGGATTTTAATATTAATTGTTACGATGCTGTTTCTGGGGTCTTTTATCAGAAAGGCTCAGATAAATGGTTTACTTGCCAGGGAAAAGAATTTTTCTAGCAGGCTTTCTCAGATAGATTCCGTGAATAAGGAGATAGCTGTTCTGAAAGCCAAAATGAGTATATTGGACCAGCTGACAAAGAGAAAATTTTTATGGACTGAGAAGTTAAACAGGCTTTCAGACCTGGTTTTACCCGGCATATGGTTTACCCATGTTTATACAGATTCCGAAAATAGGCTGATCATAGAAGGCAGCGTGTTTTCGAAGAGCGAAGAGGCTATGGCTTCTGTTGGAAAGTTTATGAAAAATGTAAAAGATGACCAGCAGTTTTTCAAGGATTTTAATAATATAAAACTTGAATCTGTGCAGAGAAAAAATAAAGAAGAAAGGGATATGGTGGATTTCAAAATAGCCCTTTATTTCCAGTGAAATGTCAGACCTAAAAGAAAAACAAAAAATATATATCCTGGCTGCTATATTTGGCATTGCGGGGTTCATACTTTATTACAGCCTCCTTTTAAGGCCCCAATTTTCAAGTTTCATTGCTAGGAACAAAGAGTTTCGCATAGTTAAGGAAAGGGTAAAAAATGGAGAGGTATTGGTTGCTAATGAAGCGGGGATAAGAAGGCAGCATGACAATTTTGAAAAGCAGGCAAGCTATCTTAAAAAAAGATTGCCAGGGCAAAACCAGATTTCAAGCCTTCTTGAAGATTTTTCAAATGTCGCAGAATCTTCAGGCGTAAAGATACTCAGGATAAAACCGCTGGAAGAACCGGTCCCTCTTTCTAAGCAGAAAAGCGTTAATAATTCTTATACTGAATTTCCGATTTTAATAGAGGCCAGGGCAGGTTACCACCAGTTCGGAGCCTTTGTAAACAAATTAGAGACTGCGGACAGGTTTATAAGAATTACAGATGTAGATATGGCAGGAACTGATAAAGATCCGCGCCATCACGATATAAAAATGAGGATAATCACTTATGTCCTTCAATAATAAATCAAAGTTGACACTTCTGACAATGTCACAAGTGTCAACTTTGGCCAGTTTTATTATGGTTATTTTGATGAGCAGTGAGATTTTTGCAGAAGAGGGGTTTAAATATAACCCAAAAGGCAAGCGGGACCCGTTCATACCGCTTATTTCAGAATCAGGCGGGTATGCATCTGACGCTTATGAGGCAAGCGCAGCAGAGGATATAAGGCTGGAAGGCATTGTGTGGGACAATATGAATGGGTCTATAGCAATTATAAACGGCGAAATAGTAAAAGAAGAAGATATTATGGGGTCTATAAAAATTTTGAAAATAAATCAGGACAGCGTTATTTTTGACGTAGGCGGAGAAAACGTAAAAATAAACCTTAATAAAGAATAAACGGAGGATTAATATGAAAATATGGACAGCTTTTATTGTTTTATTATTTGCTTTTACGTGCGCTTCTTTTGGCCAAGATGAGGCAGCGGATAATAAGGCTGATGAGATTGGTAAAGTCGAGGTTAGCCAGGTTATAGAAACAGCGCCTGGTAACGTGACAATGGATTTCAAAGACGCAGATATAAGCAATGTTCTCAGAATACTTTCTTACAAAAGCGGCATGAATATTGTCGCCGGGAAGGATGTTACCGGGCTTATTACTATAAGGCTTACTGACGTGCCGTGGGAGAAGGCGCTGGATATTATATTGAGAACATATGGCTATGTATACGAGAGGGAAGGAAATATCATACGCGTGGCTACTACAGCTAACCTGGAAAACGAAGAACTTGTCACAGAGGTCTTTTCGCTCAATTATGCAAATGCGAAAAATGTGCCACAGGCAATAGGAGAAATGCTTTCCAGCCGCGGTAAAGTAAAATTTGACGAAAGAACGAACCTATTGATAGTCACGGACATAGCTACGAATATTTACAAAATAAGAGAAGTGGTTCTGAAACTTGACGCGCAGACAAAGCAGGTTATGATAGAAGCAAAGATAATAGAGACTACGCTTGGTAGTAGCGATAAACTTGGCATTGAGTGGCAGACAAAGATTGTTGCCTCAGGCGCAAAAGTTCCTGTGACAGCGCCGTTTAAAAGTAATCTTACTGCGAGCACAGGATATAAGTATATACCTATACCGAAACCGCCGCAAGATACGATTAACTATGATTCTCAAGGCAATGCAATTGTAACTCAATCAGTAGCGGATTTTCCTACAGCTAGCGCAGGCACGCCGAGTTTTCCATACGCGGCTGTTTCTAATTTTACATTCGGAACATTGGATTTTTCGCAATTTCAAGCAGTGCTGGAAGTTCTTTCTTCCAGGGGAGATACTAAAATAATTTCAAATCCAAAGATCGTAGTTTTAAATAATCAAGAGGCGCTTATTACAGTAGGCCAGACTTTAAATATACCGAAGTACGAAAGAAATACATCTACAGGGACTATGGAGATCACAGGTTATACAGAAAAGGAGTTAGGCATTTTACTGAAAGTTACTCCGCAGATAAATTCGGAAGGGAACATAACGCTCTCTTTAAAACCTGAGCTGAGCTCACTGCTTCGATATGACCAGCTTACAGCGCAGGTCCAGGTGCCTGTTTATGCTGTCAGGAAAGCAGAAACTCAATTAATGCTGAGAGATGGCCAGACTATAGTAATAGGAGGACTTATCAGCGAAAAAGAAGTGGATAAAGTTACCAAGATTCCGTTATTAGGGGATATACCCTTATTGGGCATACCTTTCAGGAAAACTGAAAAGACAAAAGAAAAAACAGACCTTTTATTTTTTGTAACAGTTAATCTAATTAAGCCGGAATTAAGTTCTTCTGTTAAAGCCAGCAAATGAAATTAGAAGTCGTGTTTTGCAAAAAAGGCGTGTTGAGATATATATCCCACCTGGATATTGTAAGGCTTTTTCAGAGGGCTATCAGGAGGGCGAGCCTTGCGGTAAGCCTCAGTCAGGGTTTTACCCCGCATTACAAGATAGGTTTTTCAGACGCCTTGAAACTTGGCGTTGAAAGCGAAGGAGAAAAAGCGGTTTTTACAATAGACAACTGGATGGATCCGGGAGAATTTAAAAATAGAATCAATGAAAAATTACCAGAAGGAATCAAGGTGCTAGAATGCAAAAAGAGATTTTAATAAATATAGAGCCGCAGGAAAAAAGGGTTGCTGTGATTGAAGGCAATGCGCTCGAAGAATATTACATAGAGAGGCCTTCGGAAGTCAGCCTGGTGGGAAATGTTTATAAAGGCACGGTGAATTCTGTCATGTCAGGCATAGGCGCCGCGTTTGTGGATATAGGGTTCGGCAAAAACGGATTTTTATATGTAACTGACATGATGTCGCCTGCGAGGGAATTTGATTTGCTGGAAACTAGCTCCCATCATCCGCATCATACGCCAAGGCCTAAGCCTTCGGACATAGATAAGCTTGTGAAAAAAGGCCAGGAGGTCCTGGTTCAGGTTGTAAAAGAGCCGATAGGAAATAAGGGCCCGAGGCTTACAACTCATGTGGGATTGCCCGGAAGATTTGTGGTCCTGATGCCTTTTGACCATCACATGGGGATTTCCAAAAAGGTCACTGACCATGCTGAAAGGGAAAGGCTGCGCCAGATTTTAAAGAAGATAATGCCGAATTTTGATATGGGCCTTATTGTAAGGACCGCAGGCGTTGGTAAAAACGAAAGTGATTTCAGGCGGGAGATAAGATACCTGGCGGCGCTGTGGCGGAATATAAAAAACCGTTCAACTAAAATAAAAGCCCCGAATCTCGTGAACGAAGAGTATTCTTTAACTTTCAGGATTCTCAGGGATATATTCAGCGAGGATGTTGCGAGAGTCCTTGTGGATAATAGAGATGAGTATAAAAAACTAATGCATTTCGCGAACAATATGATGCCCAGTATGAAAAGAAAGCTGATACTTTATCAGGAAAAGACAACCCTGTTTGATTCCCGCGGCATAGAGAAAGAGGTGGAAAAACTTTATAACAAAAAGATAGCGCTTAAATGCGGCGGCTACATATTCATTGAGGAAACAGAGGGCCTTATTGCCATAGACGTGAACAGTGGAAGTTTTAACAAAAAACACATGGAAGAAACAGCTTTCAAAGTCAATTCCGAGGCGGCTATAGAAATCGCAAGGCAGATACGGATGAGGGATGTAGGCGGCATAGTGATAGTAGATTTCATAGACATGATGAGAGAGAAACACAACAGGGAGATATTTGACATACTTGTAAATATGTTCAAAAAAGACAGGGCGAAGATAAACATACTCAAGATGTCTGAATTCGGCATCGTGCAGATGACAAGGCAGAGGATAAGAAGGGGCGTCAGAAAGGTTTCTTACAAAGACTGCCCTTATTGCCACGGCAGGGGCTCTGTGAAATCAGCCACTACTATGGCAATAGAGGTTTTAAGGGCGATAAAAAAGCAGATAGAAAAAACAAGGTTAAGAGAAGTCCGCTCCTATGTGCATCCGGAGGTTGCAAATTATATGTTGAATGAAGACAGGCCAGCCATAGCTAAGCTTGAAGCCCTGTATAAAACAAGGATAGTTGTCATAGCTGAGCTGGAGATGCACATAGAGAATTTTAGGATTGAAAAATAAGAGAGGCCATGACTTACGGAGTCTGAAGGACGACGTAAGTCATTTGGCCGAACTTATCCTTGACATTTTGCGGGGGATTTGAATGCACTAGAAGCCAGTTATTTTAATGTACTGCGCAAAATGTCAAGGATTAATTCGCAGACGCCCTTGACATTTTCAATGTCAAGGGCTACAATTTATGTCATTATGCTAATGACATAAATTGTCTGCTCACTTAAACATAGCACACTAGGAGGGTTAAAAATGTACGCAATAATAGAAACAGGCTCAAAGCAGTACAAGGTCGCAAAAAACGACACAATAGAGGTTGAAAAACTTAACTTGGGTAAAGCGAAAGAGGTAAAATTGGACAAAGTCCTTTTTATCTCGGACAAGAAGGAATCTACTATAGGGAGCCCTTATATAAAAGGCGCTCATGTGGTCTGCGATATTTTAGGAGAAAAACGCGCGAAAAAGGTCATTTCTTTTAAATACAGGCGCAGGCATGCAAGTTCTAAGAAAAAAATCGGACACAGGCAGGGATATGTAATGTTGAAAGTGAAAGAAATAGTGGTTTAATCGGAGGATAAAATGGCACATACTAAAGCTCAAGGAAGTTGTAAAAACGGAAAAGATTCAAATGGCCAGAGGCTTGGCGTAAAATGCTTTGAAGGCCAGACTGTAACTAGCGGAAGCATTATCCTGAGACAGAAAGGGACTAAATTTTTTCCAGGCCTTGGAGTGGGCATAGGCAGGGATTATACCCTGTTTGCTCTAAAAGCCGGCACTGTTAAATTTGGGTACCGCAAAGTTAATGTGGTATAAATGTTCATAGACCGAGCAGATATTTTCGTAAAGGCAGGAGATGGCGGAGACGGCTCTAATAGTTTCTGCAAAATAAAAGGCCTTAAAAAAAGGCAGGACGGCGGAGACGGCGGCAAGGGCGGAAATATAGTCCTCGTAGCCGATAAAAATGTCCAGACCCTTTTGGATTTTCATTTTCGCAAACATTTCAGGGCAGACAAGGGCTCAAACGGTTCAGGCAATAACAGAACAGGCGCAAATGCGGTTGACTGTATTATAAGGCTTCCGCTCGGCACCATAGTTAGAGATAGGTACGAAGATATTACATATTGCGATTTAAAGGAAAGCGGCCAGTCAGTAGTTCTTATAAAAGGCGGCTTGGCCGGCCGCGGTAACTCTAAGTTTAAGCAGGCCACTTATGGAGACCCTGGCGAAGAAAAAGAAATAACCCTGGAGTTAAAATTAATAGCTGACGTGGGCATAATTGGCTGTCCGAATGCAGGAAAGTCAAGCCTGATTTCACGCATATCAAAAGCAAAATCAAAAGTAGCTGATTATCCATTTACCACAAAAACGCCTATTCTGGGTGTTGTAAAATTAAGCGATGAAAGGAGTTTTGTTATTTGCGATATACCTGGTTTAATAGAAGGCGCGCATAACGGCAAAGGCTTGGGAGATGATTTCTTGCGCCATGTGGAGCGCACGAGAGTCCTTATTCATATGATAGATATGGCAGGAGTGGATGGGAGGAATCCAGCGGAAGATTTTGCATCAATAAATAATGAATTAAAGCTTTATAATCCGGAGCTGGTAAGGAGGCCGCAGGTCATCGCAGTAAATAAAATGGATGTATCTGAGGCAAGGGAAAATTTAAAAGAATTTAAAAAACATGTAAGGAAAACTGTTTATCCAATATCCTGCGTTACAGGTGAAGGGATAAAGGAATTATTGGAAGCAGTGTACAAGAAATTATAAACAGAATCAAGCAAAGTTGACAAACTAACATTGTCAAAGTGTCAATTTAGGATATGGAACGCAAAAAAATAAGAAACGCAAAGCGAATAGTTATAAAAGTAGGCGCAAGCGTCCTGACAGCAAAAGGGCTTAAACTTGACGAGAGATGGATAAAGAATTTTGCTGAACAGGTAGTAGCTTTAGTCAAGCATGGCCATCAGGTGGTCATAGTTTCTTCAGGCGCTATTGCTGCTGGCATGGGCTTATTTGGCATGAAAAAACGGCCTAAGAGTTTACCTGAACAGCAGGCCTGCGCAGCCTTGGGCCAGGGATATCTCATGAAAACATATGAAGAATTTTTCAAAAAAAAAGGTTTTCATACAGCCCAGGTACTTTTGACATGGGAGGATATAAGGGAAAAACGCAGGTATCTTAACGCAGAAAATACTCTGCACGTGCTTCTGAATAAAAAGGCAGTGCCTGTTATAAATGAGAATGATACTGTTTCTGTGGACGAAATAAAGTTCGGCGATAATGATAAACTTTCAGCTCTGGTGGCGAGCCTTGTTTCAGCTGATTTATTGATTATGCTTACAGATGTAGAGGGCCTGTATATAGACGACAAGAAAACCGTAGCCAGTGTTGTGGGAGACATAAGCGCTAGTCTTGAAAAGTTTGCGTGCGGAACTGATAAGGAATGTTCGCGTGGAGGCATGAAGACAAAACTGGACGCTGCGAAAATAGCTGTTAAATCAGGTATAGATTGTATAATAGCCAATGGAAGAAAAAAGGATGTGCTTTTGAAAATTTTAACCGGAGAAAATATAGGAACGCTTTTTCAGGCTCGTAAGAATAAGATAACAGGCAAGGATTTTTATGAAGAAGCTATTAATAGAGTGATTTTATGAAAAGGCTTGAGAAAAATGTTTTAAATTTATTAAAAGGCGCGAAAGATGCCTCAATGAAGCTTGCGAATGTTTCAACCAAGCAGAAGGATGGAGCTCTTTTTGGAATGGCTTCGGCCCTTTTGAAGAACACCGGATATATTTTGTCGGAAAACTCAAAAGATATAATCCTGGCCAATAAAACAGGACTTTCAAAAGCGCTAGTGGACAGGTTAACCCTTACGGAAAAGCGCATAAAAGAAATGGCAGATTCTTTAAAACAGGTGGCGTCTTTAAAAGATCCTGTTGGCAAGATTCTTAGGCAATGGAAAAGGCCCAACGGTCTTATTATAAAAAAAGTTTCTGTTCCAATCGGCGTTATTGGAATTATATATGAATCAAGGCCGAATGTTACAAGCGATTGCGCTGGTTTGTGCCTTAAGTCAGGCAATGCGTGCGTCCTGAGAGGCGGAAGCGAAACAATAAATTCTAATCTCGCAATTCATAAGGTGATTACAAAAGGCCTTGGAAAATTCGGCATACCCGAATCAGCTGTTGCTATGATTAATGTAACTGACAGGGTGGCTGTAGAGATTTTATTGAAACAGGCGAATCTTGTAGATGTGATTATCCCAAGAGGAGGAGAAGGCCTCATAAGATATGTTTCGGAAAACTCATTGATCCCTGTAATAAAGCATTATAAAGGCGTTTGCCATCTATATGTTGATAAAGACGCTGATCTTGAAATGGCCTTGGATATTATGCTCAATGCAAAGGTCCAGCGCCCAGGCGTTTGCAATGCCATAGAAAAGATGCTGGTTCATAAAGATATAGCGCGTAAATTTTTGCCTCAAGCGGCCAGGGTTTTAGATGATAAAGGCGTGGAGCTAAGAGGATGCCCTGAGACATTAAAGATTCTACGGGGAATAAAAAAAGCCAAAGAATTAGACTGGTATGAAGAATATCTGGATTTAATTCTGACAATTAAAATTGTAAAGGGCGCAGATGAAGCAATCAGCCATATAAATAAATACGGTTCCAGGCATTCAGATGCAATTGTTACGAAAAATAAATTGACAGCCGAGAGATTCTTAAAAGAAGTGGATTCTGCGTGTGTTTATCATAATGCGTCCACAAGATTTACAGATGGATACCAGTTTGGCATGGGCGCTGAAATAGGTATAAGCACAGACAAGATTCACGCCCGCGGCCCCATGGCTCTTGAGGAACTCTGTGCCTATAAATACATTGTCCTCGGCTCTGGCCAGACAAGAAGTTGACACTCTGACATTGTCGGAGTGTCAACTTATTTGGAAATGAAATGCATAGATTTAGGATTAAGCGATTATAAAGAGGCATATAAGACACAATGCGAAGTTAGAAGCAAGGTGGCTGAGGGCGCATGCGAAAACACGCTGATTATTACAGAGCATAAGAGCGTTATAACAATAGGGAGGATCGGTTCAGAGAAGCACGTATTCAAGACTGAAGGCATAGAGGTCTTGAATGTTGATAGGGGCGGAGATGTGACTTATCATGGCCCTGGTCAATTAGTGGCTTACCCAATTTTCAAATTAGAAAACGAAGCAAGGGATATACACGGCTTTTTAAAATTTTTAGAAGAAGTAGGGATAAGTTTTTTAAGTAAATACGGAGTAATGGCTGAGACAAGGCCTGGCATGAGAGGCATCTGGGTTAAGGATTCAAAGATTGCTTCGATAGGTATAGGCGTGAAAAAATGGGTTACTTATCATGGCATGGCGATAAATATAAACACAGATCTCAGGCCTTTTTCGTTTATAAAACCCTGCGGCATTGACGGGGTTAAAATAACTTCTCTGGAAAATTTACTTAAAGAAAGATTAGACATTGAAGATGCAAAGCGCAAGATCAAAGAGTCATTTGAAAAGATTCCCTTACTGGCTGAAGCAGTCTGTAAAGGATAATGAAAACTTTGCCAGGACAAGAGGGCTTATTTCTAAGCTTGGGCTGAATACAGTATGCCAGAGCGCACGTTGCCCTAATATATATGATTGTTTTTCAGTTAAAAGGTGCACGTTTTTAATACTTGGCAGGTATTGCACTCGGGCCTGCAATTTTTGTGCTGTAGAGAGTAAAATAATAGAATTAAAAAAGCCAGACAAAGAGGAGCTCTTAAAAATTAAAAAGGCAATCAAGGAACTGGATATTAGAAATGTAGTCATTACTTCTGTCACTAGGGATGACTTAATAGACGGAGGCGCAAATCATTTTGCGGATTGTATAAGTATATTGAGGGGAACTGGTAATAGTTTAAAAATAGAAGCGCTGGTTCCTGATTTTCTTGGAGATAAGAATTCCATTGAAAAAGTTGTATCCAGTAAGCCTGATATTTTTTCGCATAATTTAGAAACCGTACCAAGGCTTTATAGTAAAGTCAGGCCGCAGGCAGATTATAATCGTTCGATAGAAGTGCTTAAGTTTGCCAAGGAATTGGACAGCAGGATAATTACGAAAAGCGGGATCATGGCAGGCCTTGGCGAATTCAGAGAAGAAATCCGCAGCGTAATGCAGGATCTAAGGAAAGCAGATTGCGATATCATTACAATAGGGCAGTATTTAAAGCCAGGCGCTGACTGCCTGGATGTAGAAGAGTTTTTAGAACCAGCGGAGTTTGATAAATTTTCAGAATGGGCAAAAGAGGCTGGATTTAAAAAATATTATTGCGGCCCATTTGTTAGAAGTTCATACACGGAGGAGATATGGCAGAATTAAAATTACCCGAACTGGCAGAAGGCGTTAATGAGGCTGTAGTTTCTTTCTGGCATTTTAAAGAAGGAGACGTTATCAAAGAAGGCGATGAGATAGTTGAGATGGCTACTGATAAGGCAGCATTCAATGTGCCATGTAAAATTTCAGGCATCTTAAGAAAGATACTGGTTCAAGAAGGGGATACTGTTAAAGTGGGCCAGGCATTGGCTATAATAGAATAACGCAGGCTAAAGCCTGCTACTCCATCGTGAATGGAGTAGCGCACTTTAGTGCGCGTTTAATCGGAGGGGATCATGAAAGAGATATTGGAAATTTTGGAAAAGGACGCTAGAACGACGCCTGAAGAAATAGCGAAGATGCTGAAAAAAGGCGTTGGCGCTATAAAAAGCGCAATTAAAAAATACGAAAAAGAAGGCGTTATAGTTAAATATAAAACAGTAGTCAATAGGGATATATTAAAAGACGATGTGCAAAAGGTGCGGGCTCTTATAGAGGTGAGAGTTGCTCCTCAAAGGGGCCATGGCTTTGACCATATAGCTGAAAGGATATACAGGTTTCCTGAAGTTAAAAGCTGCTATCTTCTGTCTGGGTCTTATGATCTTTTGCTAGTTGTAGAGGGCAGGGATATTCAGGAAGTCAGCAGTTTTGTTTCTGAGAGGCTTGCTACAATAGATAATGTCAATAGTACTGTTACTCATTTTATTCTTAAAAGATACAAGGCAGACGGGGATATATTGAAACGCATAGAAAAAAATAATAGAATAGCAATATCATTTTAATTTATTATGAAGATATCTAGAGTAATTGAAAACATGAAACCTTCGGGTATAAGGGAATTTTTCGACCTTGTAATAGGGATGAAGGATGTTATCTCGCTGGGCGTAGGAGAGCCTGATTTTGTCACGCCCTGGAATATATGCGAGTCTGCAATATTCTCTTTAGAGAAAGGTTATACCTCTTATACGTCTAATAAGGGTCTATATGAATTGCGGCTCGCTATATCCAAACATCTCAAGAATAAATATGCTCTTTCTTATAATCCTGACCATAATATTTTGATTACCACTGGAGTTAGCGAAGCAGTTGACCTTGCTTTGAGGGCTATATTGAATCGCGGGGATAAAATTCTAATCCCGGATCCTTCATATGTATCTTATGAGCCTGTAAGCGAGATGGCTGGTGGCAAGACTATACTGGTAAAAACAAGCGAAACTGATAATTTTAAATTAACGCCAAGACTTCTTAAGAAATATATTTCAAAGGGCGTAAAGGCGATTATCTTAAATTATCCTAACAATCCAACAGGTGTTTCCTATTCAAGAAAAGAGCTTCTAGCCCTTTCTAAAATTTTTGTAGATAATAATCTGATTGTAATAAGCGACGAGATCTATGATGAACTCACTTATGACTTCTCGCATACGCCATTAGCCACATTGCCTGGCATGAAACAAAGGACAATATACCTGAATGGTTTTTCAAAGGCATTTGCAATGACAGGTTGGCGCGTGGGTTATGCATGCGGTCCTGAAGAAATAATAAACGCAATGACAAAGATCCATCAATATACAATGTTATGCTCTCCTATAATGGGCCAGTTAGGCGCAATAGAAGCCCTCAGAGGCTCTAGCGGATCTGTGCTTGAGATGAAAAGGGAATACAAGAGACGCAGAGAATTTATTGTATCGAGGCTTAATGAGATAGGGCTTTATTGCGCTATGCCTGAGGGAACTTTTTATGTTTTTCCTTCAATTAAAAATACAGGCATGAACTCGGTAGAATTTGCAAAGAGCTTATTATATAAAGAAAAGGTTGCAGTTGTGCCTGGCACTGCATTTGGTTCACAGGGAGAAAACCATATAAGGATTGCTTATGCCTCCAGCATGGACAATCTTAAAGAGGCAACCGAGCGCATAGGACATTTTTTAAAGAACGCGCACTAAAGTGCGCTGCTCCAAACACGTATGGAGTAGCAGGCTTTAGCCTGCGTAGAAATTGAAATAATGACTAATCCCAAAAAAGTTCTTTTAATGTATATAACCTCGAATTCAGGGCATTATATGGCCAGCCTTGCTATCGAAAACGCATTGAAGACGCTTTCTCCTGGCATGGTTGCCATGAATATAAATGGTTTTGCCTATACCAACCCTATATTTGAAAAAGTGATCAATAGGACATACATGAGCGTCATAAAGAATAATCCTGAAGTATGGGAGTATCTTTATGATAATCCGAAGGTGCTCAAAAGCGTACAGGGTATGAGAAACTCTATTCACAGGTCTAACTCTAAAAAATTAAAAGTCTTGATTCAAGACGAATTCAAACCTGATGCGGTTGTGTGCACCCAGGCATTTCCCTGCGGCATGGTGGCAGATTATAAAAAATATCTCGGATTAGACCTTCCGCTTTTTGGAGTCCTGACTGACCATGCCCCTCATTCATATTGGATATTTAATAATGTAGATTATTATATTGTGCCGTCTGAACTAAGCAGGGATCATTTTATGAGAAACGGCGTGGATGGCGCTAAGATAAGGGTTTTTGGCATCCCTATTAATCCACGATTTAGCAATAGCCACGAAAAAGAAGATATATGCAGAAAATTGGGGCTTGACAGCCGCAAACGCACTATTCTTATAATGGGAGGGGGCCAGGGGCTTGGCCCTGTTGAAAGAATGGTAGATGCGCTGGAGCGCACAGATCTTGATTTTCAAGTTATAGCAGTTTGCGGCATTAATAAACGGCTTCAGAAGAGATTAACTAAAAAGGAAAAAAGATATAAAAAAAAGATGCTGGTTTTCGGCCTTGTGGAAAATGTAGATGAATTAATGGAGGCCTCGGATATCCTGGTTACCAAGCCAGGTGGATTGACAACTTCTGAAGCGTTGACCAAAAGCCTTCCGATGATTATAATCCATCCGATACCAGGGCAGGAAACAAAGAATACAGATTTTCTTTTACAGCAAGGAGTTGCGTTAAGGGCGGAAGACGAGGACGACGTAACGGTTCTCGTGCAGGAACTTTTTTCAAACAGCGTAAAATTAAACGAGATGCGCAAAAAAACGGATTCAATAAAAAAACCAAACTCAGCAATGGATACAGCGCAGCTTGTTCTGCAGGCGATTAGATAGTAACGTCAGGAGATGGATGATTTTTTATATTTTATACAGGATAGGTTATTTACTGGCAAACATTTTGCCTCTGAAGCTTGCTTACAGTCTCGCGAAAAGAGTTTCTTATCTCCAGTATATCCTTTCCAAAAAAGATAGAAATGCAGTTGTGCAAAACTTAGGCATCATAACAAAAAAAGACATTAAGGAATGCCAGAAGCTTGCCAAGAGGGTGTTCAGGAATTTCGGGTTATATCTTGTGGATTTTTTCAGGATGTCAAGCCTTAGCAAGGAGGATATAAAAAAAAGGGTCAAGGTGGAAGGCATTGAAAATATAGACGGAGTTTTAAAACAAAATAAGGGCGGGATCATCCTTACGTGCCATATAGGAAATTGGGAGATGGGAGGCGTTACCATGGCCATGCTTGGTTATGACATAAGCGCCGTTGCCTTGAATCATAAACACAAAAATATAAACGATTTTTTTATAAAACAACGCGAAGAAAAAGGCCTGAAGGTAATACCGATAGATCATATTATGAAACGCTGCGTATCAGCCCTGCGAAGAAAAGGCCTTCTGGCGCTTGCGGGAGACAGAGATTTTACCAATAATGGGATGATGATAGATTTTTTTGGCATACCTACCAGTATCCCAAAAGGCCCGGCCATGTTTAGCCTGAAAACAGATTCGCCTATAATCCCTGGGTTTTTTATCAGGAGAGATTCTTTTAATTACAGCCTTATATTCGATAAGCCTATGTATTTAAAAGAAACTCCAGGGAAGAATAAAGATGAAATTATAAAAGAGGCAAATGAAAAATTTGTAGCTAGCATGGAAAAATATATCAGGGCATATCCTGATCAGTGGCTTATATTCAGAAAATTCTGGGAAACGCCTGTTGACGCGTTAGCTCTATGAGTGAATCCAATATTTTTATAGTAATCCCAACATATAATGAATCCAAAACCATAGGGGCTATTGTCAGAACGCTGGGACAAAGAGGCTTCAGGATAATTGTGGTTGACGACGGCTCCAAGGATAATACCATAGTAGAGGCCAATAAATTCGGGGCAGAGATTATTGTGCATGCAAAAAATTCAGGCAAAGGCCGCTGCATACGCGAAGGATTGGAATATGCCCTGGAAAATAATTGCGAAGCTTGTATTACAATGGACGGAGATGGCCAACATAGCCTTAATGATATTGATAAATTTATTGATGAGTATAGAAAGTCAGGCGCAGATCTGATTCTGGGCAACAGGCTTCATGACCCCAAGAAAATGCCTTTTGTCAGGCAGTGCGCGAATCGATTTATGTCTTTTATAATATCTCTTCTTATAACTGAAAGAGTTGACGATTCCCAATGCGGCTACAGGCTTATATCCAGAAAAGGTATAGAGAAAATAAAATTAAATACTACAAAATATGAGATAGAATCAGAGATGATTATGGAGGCAAAGCGCAGAGGTTTAAAGATATCCTCTGTGAATATAGATTCTATCTATGAGGGCGAAGCCAGCCAGATAAACCCATTTCTAGACACTGCAAGATTCGTAAAATTTATTATCAATGAATATACTCGAAAATGATTTTGGCGAGATGCGGCGAAAAATGGTCATTGATCAATTATCAGGCCGTGATATCAAAGACAAATTGGTTCTGGATATTTTTGAAAAGGTCCCCCGCCACAAATTTACAGACCCTAAATTTTATAAAGACGCCTACGGCGATTTCCCATTACCAATAGAAGACGAACAGACCGTATCTCAACCTTACATAGTAGCGCTTATGGCGCAGCTCCTGGATATTAAAAAGAGCGACAGAATCCTTGAAATAGGGACTGGTTCTGGTTATCAGGCAGCAATACTTGCTGAGCTGGCAAATCAGGTGTTTTCAGTAGAGCGGTTAAAGAATTTGACAGAAAAGGCTAGGGCGGTTTTGGAAGAAATGGGCTATAAAAATATTACGTTCAACATTGGCGATGGTACAATGGGCTGGGAGGAATTTGCGCCTTTTGATAAAATTGTTGTTTCAGCCAGCGCAGAATTTGTGCCGGGGCCTCTTATGAAGCAGCTGAAATCGCCTGGCAAACTTGTTATGCCTGTTGGCCCGAGAATCAGCCAGAAACTTTTAGTCATAGAAAAAACAGCCAAAGGAGAAGTGTTAGAAAAGGAAATCTGCGGATGCGTATTCGTTCCATTGATTGGTAAGTATGGCTGGAAGCAGTAAGTTTACAAACTGACATTGTTAGTTTGTCAACTTAGGAGGGGGGGATAATGCAGGAAAGGATATTTAATTTATTTGCATCATTCGGTCTGTCTCCAAAAGCAGTAATCTTTTTTTTAGGGGCGCTGCCTGTTACGGAATTAAGAGCGTCTATACCCATAGGTATACTGATATTAAAACAGAGCGTTAAAGCTACGTTTTTCTTTTCAGTGTTAGGGAATATTCTCCCTATAATGCCTATATATTTTTTATTAGACCCTGTGTCAAAGAAACTTAGCAATACCAGGTATATGCGCAGGTTTTTTGAATGGCTTCTTAAAAGGGCCAAAACACATGCCAAGATTATCGAGCGGTATGAAACATTAGGGCTTATGCTTTTCGTGGCAGTGCCATTGCCTGGAACAGGCGCGTGGACAGGGGCTATTATAGCATCGCTTTTACGTATGCATTTTATGCCTGCTTTTTTATCGCTATCCATGGGCGTTATTATAGCGGCAGTAATTGTAACGGCCCTTACATTAATAGGTAAACTTGCCTTTTAGACGCCAAGTTTACACAACCGACAATGTCACTTGTGTAAACTTGTTTTGAGGAGTGGATGAAATGATACATATTTATACAGGGAATGGTAAAGGCAAGACGACAGCCAGTTTTGGCCTTGCTATGCGCGCAAGCGGCCAGGGGCTGAAGGTCATTATATTTCAATTCCTGAAACCAAAATCGCTTGTAACAGGAGAGGAAGTTACAGTTAGAAAAATAAAAAATATTAATTTGATGAAATATGAAGAGGTTCATCCAATGTTTATGGGAAATAAGAATATTGTTCGAGCGAGGCCGAAGGTCGAGTCTAGAACTAAAGAAAAAATAAAAAAATCTATCGGGAAAACTATGGTAGATGTAAAGAGAGCTATTTTTAGTGGCAAGTATAACATGGTGATACTTGACGAAATTATAAATGTTATAGATCAGGGCTTTGCTGGTAAAAAAGAATTTCTAGGGCTGATTAAAAAGGCCCCAAAGGATATAGAGCTTGTCCTTACAGGCAGGGGGGATATCTCAGAGATAGAAAGATTTGCTGATTATATAACCATAATGATAGACAAAAAACATCCTTTCAGGCAGCGCATAAATGCCCGCCGCGGCATAGAGTATTAACTAAGGGATATGAAAAAAATATCGCTATTATTGATAAGTGCGGTTTTTTTATTGGTTATTGCGTGCAAGGCAGAGACTATACCTAGAATAATTTCTCTTGCTCCCAATGCTACCGAGATTTTATACAGTCTTGGCCTTGGCAGTTCAATTATAGGCGTAGACGATTTTTCCAATTATCCTGAAGAAGCAAAGAACATAGAGCGGCTTGGTACGTTTAATAACCCTAATATAGAAAAGATAATTTTGTTGAAACCAGAGTATCTTCTGGTAAATTCAGGGTTGGGGAAAGCCAAAGAGGAGTATTTAAATAGTCTAGGTATAAAGATTATAAAGGTTTCTCCCAAGACAATAGAAGGCTTGTATGTCGATATCAGAAAGCTTGGGATTATTTTTAATAAAGAGCAAAATGCAGAAAATATCATACAAGATATGCAATTTAGGATAGAAAGAGTTTCCCAGACTAGAAGAGGCGTAACGCCAAAGGTTTTTGTACAGCTGTTTGATGATCCGCTTGTAACAGTTTCTTCTTTTATAAGCGATATTATCAGACTAGCAGGCGGAGAAAATATAGCGTCGGATATAAAGGATGAAGCAGGCATTTTTAGTTACGAGGCTTTGATAGATAGAAATCCGGATATAATCTTAGTAGTGGGGTTTTCAGGAAATACCAGTAATTCTAATACAATAAATGCGATAAAGAATAAAAAGATCTACAGGGATTTGGATCCAGACCTGATTTTAAGGCCAGGCCCAAGGGCAGCCGAAACGATTGAAATGCTTAACAAGATATTTTATGAATAAGTTTAAAATAGGACCTTTTTTATTTATATTATCTTTTTGTTTATTAGCGCTTATTGTTTTGAATATTTTTATAGGAGCTGTAAGAGTTCCTGTAAATAAAATGTTCGAACCGGGATTTTTTGAGATTCTTAAGCTCAGGCTGTTCAGGGCATTGCTGGCAGTAGCTGCAGGCTCTGGCCTTAGCGTTGCAGGCATAATACTTCAGACTGTTTTAAGAAATCCCCTGGCAGAACCTTATGTCCTAGGAGTGTCTTCAGGCGCAGGATTAGGCGCTGTTATCGGGCTTTTATTTATTTCTTTGGGTATCGGTGTCAATATTGCCGCATTTATAGGAGGAGTAGTTACAATATTTCTTGTTTATAAGCTTGCAAAGATAGACGGCCGCATGTCTCCTGAAAATATGATAGTGGCGGGCATAATTGTGAACGGGTTTCTTTCAAGCATCCTGATGTTTTTTGTTTCAAATTCATCCAGCGGAAACATCCATTCCGTGATTTGGTGGCTCCTTGGAAATCTTCAAGTATATAAAATAGCCCCTGTTTTAATCTTGTCCCTGACGTCCCTGGCAGGATTTTTGATTTCATTTATATTTTCAAAAGAACTTAACGCTATGTCTCTTGGAGAAGAAGAGGCAAGACATCTTGGCATAAATACAGAAAGCGTGAAAATCATTCTTCTCTTGGTTGCGACTTTTGTAACAAGCCTTGCGGTTTCTATTTGCGGGATAATAGGCTTTACAGGGCTTATGATGCCGCATATTGCAAGGAGGCTTGTGGGCCCTGATCACAGGCTGCTTTTACCGACCAGTGTTTTAATGGGGGCTATTTTTCTTTTATTATGCGATATCTTTTCCAAGGTCATGATGGCCCCTAAAGAGATACCTATAGGGGTAATAACATCTTTTATAGGCGTCCCATTTTTCATATATATATTGAAAAAATCCAGAAAGGTATATTTTAAATAATGTTTTATTTTTCAGATGTTTGGGCAGGCTATAATAATTTTGAGATACTAAAAGGCATCTCGTTTAATATAGAAAAACGAGATTTTACAGGCATAATAGGGCCTAACGGCTCTGGCAAAACAACTCTTTTAAGGACTGCCACAAAGATAATCAAGCCTTTTAAAGGAGAGATCTTTCTGGAAGGGAAAAATATTGCGAATATGCCTTTAAAGGAATCGGCAACTGTCATGGCTGTTGTGCCCCAGGATACTGTATTCATGTTTCCATTCAGGGTGATAGATGTAGTTTTAATGGGCCGTATACCTTATATAAATAGATTTGGCTTTGAATCTCGGAAGGATTTAAAGATTGCTTTAGAGGCGCTGGAATTCGTAGACGCGCTTCATCTAAAAGATAGGTTTATTGATGAATTGAGCGGAGGCGAAAGGCAGAGGGTGATTATCGCCAAAGCGCTTACGCAAAAGCCTAGGATTTTATTCTTAGACGAGCCTACTACTCACCTGGATATAAACCATCAGGCCCAGATATTTGGGCTATTAAAAAAAATGAATAGGGTTTCCGGCTTAACTATTGTGGCGATATTGCATGACCTGAACCTGGCCTCAGATTATTGCGATAAATTAATTCTAATGGATAACGGCGTGATAAAAAGAAAAGGCTCCCCCACAGAGGTTCTGGATTATAAAATAATAGAAGAGGTTTATAAGACAGTCGTTATAGTTAAAGAAAATCCCCTTACGCTGCGGCCGCATGTATTTTTAGTGAAAAAATAAAAGATGTCCTCCCAATATGATAATGTCCTGTTATACCAAAATAGAAATGTCCGGTTTTAAAGATGCTATAATGCACTCCTTACAAGGAGGTCGCTATGGCAGGAAAGGA